>JAABUL010003795.1_pt1 | contig 21547 bp, 17 predicted proteins | sample 5559151 | NCBI WGS metagenome assembly JAABUL01 (sample SAMN10711876, study PRJNA513368) | rock metagenome | isolation source: Antarctica rocks | place: Antarctica: Victoria Land, Pudding Butte sud | reverse complement strand
TAGGGGAGGGGGTGGTGTTTTCATGCTGGGAAGCGTGGCGTTTTGTGGGAGAGGCTATTGTGATCACCGTCGAGCAGCGCTGGGGGCGATGGAGACTGGGTAATGGGTCTGGAAGCGGAGGCTTTTACGGGCGCTTTTGAAAAGGCAAGGGGGGGAGTTGAGGTTGGATAGTAGTGGTGGATGGGGATTGACTATATGGTATAGGCATCTATTGTAGGATATTGTGACTTCGTTTGATACCCTCTTGTTTGGTCCGGCTTGCTCTCAGTGACTGCTCGTCGGCCAGGCATCTTAGAGGGACTTGTTCTCGAGCATCAAGAGCTCTGAGAGACCAAGAGCATCGACTGTAGTGGCACCACTTCTCATCTTATCTCGGAGAACCGCCGGTTGCGCCAGGTGCTCCGATCTCGAAGATTTGTGTCTCCAGCTGGAGCTGGTGGTTGATTTTGCACGATCTCCGAGTCGCCGAAGAATCATATGGCGCCAGAGCGCTTGACAGCAGTCTCAGGCACGAGAAGATTGAACGCCAGCTAGCGTCGCTTTAAGGTGGCCAATGAGAGGCCGTCGATATTTGCTAATGTTCGCTTGAGGGTGGTGTGTTGAACGATGCAAACGAAGATTATATGTTGCGATGCCTTTACCAAAGACAAGATCAGAACGTGTTCAGACTCGAGGGCGCTACGGTCCATAGGAAGCGGTCTCACAGTTCATTGCGTTCATTCAACATTCGTCCAACCCATATGGAGTATCTAGCTCGTCAAATCAACAAATCCGCCATGCAACTCAACCCAGATAGTCCCTCCTCTTACGCCTCGCGGCTGTCGATATCATCTATCAGCTGCCATCCACTTTTGTAGCCCCGAAAACACCCTGCACCATCATGCCAACGTAGAACGCTCACTGCTCTCAATCACCGCTTGAAAAACTCCTTGAACTTCGCCGACGTGCCTCCAGAGGCACTGCCCGTGGGCTCGACTTGCTTGCTGCGCTCGAACAGTTCCTGCAACTTCGGTTAGCACGTCGCAACATCCACCATATCGAACATAACTCACCTCTTCATCCCTCACAATTCGCACATCAAGCACCAAATCCCTAACCTGCTCGCTCCCCTTCAACCCCAACCCCTTATACGGCATCCCCTGCGCCTTCTGCATCCCCACGATCACCTCCCCCATGATCTCAAACTTCCGCCAGTTGATCTTCCCGTCCCGCTCATCGCCCACAAAACTAGCATTCCCCGTCTCCGCAGACACTAGATCCCTACGATGAAGCGGCAAATACGGGATCCGCTCGCCAGAGCTATTCTCCCACGCCAGACGGTACGCCGAATGCGAGCGTGCAGGCGCCATCAATATCTTCAGCTTCAGCCAGTCCTTCCCCATGTTAGGCGGAATGAGCTCGATAGTCGCGGCCAGGCGATGTACAGCCGTCGATTCGATGCCTGCGATGACAGCGCCGAGAGCGTTGTAGTTGTTCATCTCGCGTAACTTGCGCGCGATGCGCATAAATTTCTCTAGCATCAACGCGCGGTGTTTTGGTTTGTCGCGGAAGAGGATGTAGTTCGTCACCCAAGAGGCGAGGTAGTTGAAGTGGTCGATCATGCGTTCGACGTGCTGGAGGTTCTTGCAGAGGGCTTTGCGCTCTTCGCTGAGCGAGACTTGGCGGACTAGGTCGCGAGGTCGGATGGAGGAGAACATGATCCAGTCCATTCGCGTTAGCTCGCGTGCGATGACGTCGTCCGGTACTTCCATGAGCATGCGCCATTGTGTTTTCGAAAGGTGAAAGCGCGGGATAGGTTGGAGGAGCTCTGCTTGTTTTTGTGCGGCCTCGGTGCTGATCATGACTTGAGATGAGAGGGTTGAGGAGGACATTGAGCCTGCCGCATCGCTGTCTGCGTTGTGTGTGGGGCTCGGGTCGTCGAGTAGTGTGCTGCCACTCAGCGTGAACTCGCTGCCGAACGAGAACCGCGGATCGTCGATGAGCTTGCTCGCTGTAGACGACAGCGAATGTGAGCGCAGGGCGTGGTAGCTGTCTCGGTCCTTGTCACAATATCCCCAGTTTGTGTCGTCGTCTTCCTGTACGCCGTCAAGTTCTGCATTGATTTCCCTTCCAGCAGCTCCGAAGATCCGCTCCTGCGATATCTTGCCTATGAACGTCCGCATTCGCTTCTTCGTCTTGGGAAACGCAAAGTCACCGGGATATGTGCCCACCCATTGCTCTAGTATCGTGATATATCTTGATTGGGTCATGGTCTTGATCAGATGCGCATTACCGTTCCTGTCTAACGCATCGTAGCGTTCCACAATGGCTTCGAGAAGCCGCCCCGGAGCTGCGAATTTGCGATATAGAGCTAGAAAGATCGCAGCGAACTTGCTGTCAGCTTTCGAGGTCGGCTGAGCCAGCAGCCGGTCCACAAGCTCGTCGAACGTAGCGCCGTTCTCACTGAGTGTCGAGACCGATTGCACGATGGGCGCGATGTATTGAGGCGCACCTTCTCCTGTGTCTCCTGCCGACTCGAAGGATGCCTCACTTGTCGACTCCTCGAACAGAAAGGACTGAGGTATCTCTGGGGTAGGCACCTCCTTTGGCACGCCTAGGCGATCTTTCGAGTGGTAGCCAGGGCCACTGGAGTCATGGCGGGAATGTATTGAGTCTTTGGTCATGTTGCCGGTGGTGTACTCGGACGTAGCGCGCGTATGGCTGGACGGGCGCGGAGAGACTGGGCGTACTGCAGTCGACTGCGCTCTTTTTCGTGTCGCGGATGAGCTTCGTGATCCATTCACTGTCGGCGCTGAAAGTATGGCTCGCAAGATCATCGACAGCCCACGTTTGTGAGTTTCCGGTGTGCCAGCAGACGCTTGCAGCGTATCGACCACTTTAAGAGACCTCCTCGCTCGATGTTCGACGTCCGCCCGATCCACCTCTGTCTCCTCGGGCGATGCATCACATTTGCAGGAGACAAGAACAGACGGTATCCCGCTCATATTCATGGCTCTCAGCATTCCGGGTACGTGCTCTAGACTTGCCTGGTCCTTGACGTCGTACAGTGTTAAAGCACCATCAATTCTCGGCATCATCTTATCCTCGATTGTCTCTGGCCAGCTGACAGTGTTGTCGTCTTCGTCGATGTCGACATCCTCGATGGGAAGCTCCAGCAATCGCACAATGTAGTCCTCGCCCTTGATAGATAGCTTCCGCTCCGCCACTTGAGAGGTGGGTAGAGTGGCAAGCTCAAGAGCGTTCTGAACGAAGGTCGACTTGCCTACCCCTTCTGCACCGACAATGGCAATGTTAATATTCTGGACTGGCTCCGAGATCTGACGAAGCTTTAGTACCTCCTCACAAACACAATCGTAACTGCCATGACCCTACCTCAGGATTCTGAAAAGGTTGAAAGCGTTTGACCGCACCGACAACCCCAGCAACCTCATCCTCATCCCATGCATCCTCGGCACCCACACTCGGATGCTCCTGTGTAGTGGGCACCTCCTTGCCGCTCCCCGTTTGCACTCGACTCCCACCCTCGACCCGTCCCCGCGGCTCAATCAAGGGAGCCGAGTTTGTGCGACTCTTCAGCTTCGGCCTCTCACTCACGCTCCCCAACCCACTCTCCGCCTGCCGACTGCCCCTCCTCGTCCCATCGTACGCCTGGCTACTCTTCGCCTTCTCGCGCCTCTCGCTGCTCTTGTGTGCGTCATTGCCCGACGGACCAGACTTGGAACTGCGTCTCGAATCCCGTCCCGAGCTCGGCGTAGGCATTGCTCGACTCGACTCGCGCCCCACGCGTTCGCGTCAAGTGTGCTGCTGCTCGCTCACGCTGTGCGACGACGAATACTGCTGTTCCGCTTCTCCATGCTCTCGTGTTCCAGCGACGTGGTCGGCGATCCAGCCCATCACTCCATGGTCAGTGTATGCTGCATGTCCGCGGACTTTTTGCGTTTGCAGTGGAGCGGCCTGTCACATGCGAATTCTGGTAGACTAGTGGCGGGTTCACGCAACGGTTCGCTGGTCGAGAAATAACACAACAAAGGTAAGGAGAAGAGTATATGCAGGGCTATGTAGCTTCGGCAAAGGAAGGTCTTCGCAGAAGTAGTCAAGTGTGCTACTGCAAGTTTCGTGCATATGCTTCAAGCGTGCCGGGGTGAGCAGTCAGTGCCGACACCTCGAAACTCAATTGTGCGGCCCGGCAAGCTGAAGGAAGAGAGCGTCGGGGAAGACATCCGTATGACCAGGCCCTCTCCCTGCCAGGTCGACGGAAGATGCCATTGGGATGTCGGAGGTGTTGGTTGTAAGCGATCTGACATGGAACGTCTGCAAGACGTCTCAGTCGTACAAGACGTCTCAGTCGTATAGGCTATACGAAACTGTACAAACTCGAAACAAAGCTGCCTCTACCATATTGACCTCACAAGCCCACTCGCTACTCGAAACGCCACCCAGGTTCCAACTCCGAACACTGCCAACCCGACGATGTACGTATTCCGGTTTCTGCTTTCGACGTGCGAATGACTCGCCTTCTCCTCCTCGCACTCTCCCATAGCCGTGATCGTGCTGTATTCTGGCACGTACTTGAAATCGAAGGTCGTCTCCTCGCCTTTCAAACCGTACTTTGACTCCACGATGATGTTGTAGAACACCTTCTTCAGCATCTCGATCTTCTTCCTGTCCCAGCTCGGTACACTTCGATATGTATAACAGAAGAAAACGAAGAACATGCTATGAACACAGAGATGGCACCCGTTAGCAAATGTCTCACGTATTTCACATGTTCCAGCAGGGCAAGGCTACAAAGCCTCAATGACTTACCACTGTCCAGCCATCAGCGCCCAATAGTACGCACTTGGTCGCATCAAGCCAAGCTCATCGCAGAGGTCGTTGCCGTTCAGCCACCGCGCAGAAGCGATAAGGAAGTCCGCTGATGCATAACCAGGCGGCTGGCCTTCGAGGGATTTTATGATGTTGTTTGCGAGGATGCGGGAGGTTTCGGTAGGGTGGACTTCGTATAGCAGCAAGGCCTCAGTGACCGCTCTCGCCTTATCGGGAGTCTCGAAGTGTTCGGTAGGACAGCCGATAACGTACGCGATGTACCGCCATAAGGCGATGTAGTCTATGATCTCCTGCTTGCGGAGGTATATGCCTTGCCGTGGTAGACTGAGCCATATGAGAGTCGCGGAGAAAGTGCTGATGGTCGCCATAGAATCTAAATCGTTGATTGGGACTCCCCAAGTGTCGACGTCGTAGTATGATGGGTTCTTCTGTCTCAGACCCATGATCCTCTTTCGTACTGCAGCGTGTAGCAATCGTACCCGAATCGTCGATGCAAACCCATCGCCACCCGGTTGTATACTCTCCAGCGACTTCGTGCACTGCAGTATATGCTGCGTGGTCTCGAACAACCTCCCTCGCGCCACTTTCGTCGAGAAGCCTCCCGTCCTCGCCAACGTCTCAACCACCCGCGCCGCACCCATACCACCCAGCAGACTCTGGTATGCCAACCCAGTCAGACATGCTCCGCCATATCGATAGAATACATCCTGCCCTCTCTCAATCTGCGCCCAGTCCACCCAAGGCGGGACCGTGTTCACCTCAGTCCAGAATCGTTGTAGCATCCCATCCCCGTCTTTGTGATCTTTCAAGACAGCGTACAGATCTCTAGCCGGTGCCTTCGCAGACTCGGCATCTGCTAGCTTCGCTTCCACCCCTCCAGCTTTCTGCTCAGGTGTCGAGAACTGGCTTGTGTTTCGTGGTAGGTCTTTCCGTGCTGGTGGCGACAGCTCGTTTAGTCGTTCGTATACTTGTTCGCCGAACGTGTCGTAGGAGTGTTTGAGAGGTTCGCATTGCTGTGGTGTTAGGTGTTGATCGGTGAGCTCGAATGTGTAGCCCCAGCATCTATCGTTTGTCAGATATGTTATGGGTTGGTCTTTCACGTGAAAGTGCTTACTTTCTTGTGTTTGGCGTTGTCCGGTAGAATGGATTGGGCCACGCCATTTGTTCTGCTGATGGTTGTTGTATATATGGCAAGAAGCCTGTAGCGAACGACTTGAAGGACTACGAGAGAACCTGGAGGTGAGGATTGTGTACGAGAGATAGTACTTAACGCAGGCGTTCTAGTCAGGCGGGCTCTATAGCGTCATTGAACAGACCGAGGACGGAGTGCTTGCCGCCCGTACCTTATGACCTGGACTGAAAGAGCGCATTGCGGAGTTCCATTGAAGGACGGTCTTGCCATCGGCAGAATATGCGCGACTGTCTGGTGGTTGTAGGTCGTACTTGCCGAACGTACAAGCACACGTACGAACAATGGTGCGAGGGCCCTCGGGCCTTGAAGCGGAGGTAGCCTCGAGGGAGCATCGGGGACCTCCGCCCTGCTTTTTCTTCTTCTTTCGTCTTGTAAAGGTCACAACTGCGGTCTTCGTTCGAGTTACTTGGGCATACGCCTATCTTCTTGACGGCGACGTCCGCCACGTCGTGCAAACAGCAGCCAGATTCTGAGGAGTGTGGTCACGCGTGGCATCTTTGGCTGTCCCCACTCTTCCTTGCATCTCAAGCTCTATGTATATTACGATAAGAACAGACGATCAACTAAGTACACACATATTCGTTTCTTCTTACCTGACCATCGATAAGTGGAACGCCTCGGCCTTCTTCTGCCTGAAAACCAACTTAATGGGACTGTACACGGCCACACTTACCATGATCTAGTCGAGCTTTCATCTGGACTTCGATCATCGATATGGCTCCAGGACTTGTGTCTCCCCAGCCAGCAGTCTCGACCGAATCCCAGCGATCACTTGCTTCGATCACCGAGCAATATGACGATACCCTCCGCTTCTACCTCAATGGCACGAAAGTCGTCCTCGACACCGCAGATCCAGAGATAACTCTCCTCGAGTACCTACGAGGCATTGGCCTGACGGGCACCAAACTCGGATGTGCAGAAGGAGGATGTGGCGCATGCACAGTCGTTGTGTCGCAGTACAACCCGACAACGAAGAAGATATATCATGCCTCTGTCAATGCCTGCCTGGCTCCGTTGGTCAGTGTTGATGGAAAGCATGTCATCACAGTAGAAGGAATCGGGAATGTGAAGAAGCCGCATCCGGCGCAAGAGCGGATAGCTAAGGGCAATGGTAGTCAATGCGGCTTCTGTACACCAGGAATCGTGATGAGCTTGTATGCTTTGCTGCGGAACACCGAGAACCCTACGCAACTTGAGGTTGAAGAGGCATTCGATGGCAACTTGTGTCGATGTACTGGCTACCGGCCGATCCTGGATGCTGCGCAGTCTTTCTCAGCGAAGACAGGTTGTGGTATGGCCAAAGCTAACGGTGGCAGTGGCTGCTGTATGGAGAATGGCTCGAATGGCTGTGGTCAACCGAATGGTGCGAACGGCGATTCCGACTCTGTAATCAAATTCACATCTCCTGAGTTCATCGAGTACGATCGAAACACCGAACTGATCTTTCCACCTGCTTTGAAGAAGCACGATTTCAAACCACTTGCCTTTGGAAACAAGCGGAAACGGTGGTTCAGGCCAGTCACCCTACAGCAACTGCTCGAGATCAAAAGCGTCTACCCTTCTGCGAAGATCATCGGCGGCAGCACAGAAACTCAGATCGAAGTCAAATTCAAGGCAATGTCATACACAGTTTCCGTGTTCGTTGGCGACATCGAAGAGCTGAGGCAGTACACGTTCGCGGACGACCACCTGGAGATCGGCGGTAATGTGGTCCTTACAGATCTCGAAGGCCTAGCAGAGCAAGCTGTGGAGCGATATGGCAAGCAGCGAGGACAGCCGTTCGCCGCCATGTTGAAGCAGATCAGATACTTTGCCGGGCGGCAGATAAGAAATGTAGGCACACCTGCTGGCAATCTGGCGACCGCCTCTCCGATCTCCGATCTCAATCCTGTGTTCATGGCCACGAATGCAACGCTGGTGGCGAAATCACGGGACAAGACCATCGAGATACCCATGAGCGAGTTCTTCATGGGCTATCGAGTTACTGCATTACCACCTGATGGGATTATTGCGAGCATACGGATTCCTGTGTTCGGTGAGAAGGGCGAGTACATTCGCGCTTACAAGCAAGCAAAGCGGAAAGACGACGATATCGCGATCGTCAACTCCGCACTACGAGTCAAGCTTGACGGCGAGAACAATGTCGAGAACTGTAGCTTGGTATACGGCGGCATGGCACCGATCACTATTTCCGCGAAGACGGCGGTGCAGTACCTCACTGGCAAGAAGTTCACCGACCCCAAGACATTGGAAGGTGTGATGAACGCCCTCGAGGACGACTTTGATCTCCGCTTCGGCGTACCTGGCGGCATGGCGACGTATCGGAAGTCTCTCGCGCTCGGCTTCTTCTACAAGTTCTACCACGAGATCCTGCAGGAGCTAAACCCACCTGACTCTACTGAGATCGACGAAGACTGCATCGCAGAGATCGAGAGAGAGATCTCGAAAGGTCATACAGATCGTCACTCATCGGTCGCCTACGAGAAAAAAGTCATTGGAAAAGAGCAGCCACATGTGGCGGCTCTGAAGCAATGTACAGGTGAAGCACAGTACACCGACGACATCCCTCCTCAGAAGAACGAGCTGTATGGTTGCTTGGTGCTGTCTACCAAGCCTCACGCAAAACTCTTATCAGTCGATTCTTCGCCTGCGCTCGATCTACCCGGTGTGGTGAGCTATGTGGACCATAACGACCTACCGAATGCCGAAGCAAATTGGTGGGGCGCACCGAACTGCGATGAGACGTTCTTCGCGGTTGACGAGGTGTTCACAGCCGGTCAGCCCATCGGTATGGTCTTGGCTACTGACGCGAAGAAGGCCGAAGCAGGCGCAAGAGCGGTCAAGGTTGAATATGAAGAGCTGCCGGCCATTTTCACGATTGAAGAAGCAATCGAGCAGGACAGCTACTTCGATCATTACCATTACATCAACGATGGCGATGTTGAAAAAGCTTTCAACGACTGCGACCACGTCTTCACTGGCGTCGCGAGGATGGGTGGCCAAGAGCACTTCTATCTTGAGACGAATGCTTGTGTTGTCGTGCCCAAGCCGGAAGATGGCGAGATGGAGGTCTTCTCCTCTACTCAGAACCCATCTGAAACGCAGGCATACGTCGCACAGGTGACTGGTGTGGCTGCAAACAAAATTGTTACTCGGGTGAAGAGGTTAGGTGGTGGCTTTGGTGGCAAGGAGACGAGATCGGTCCAGCTTGCCGGCATATGTGCAGTCGCAGCCAACAAGACCAAGCAACCTGTGCGGTGTATGCTCAATCGTGACGAAGACATTCTGACATCAGGCCAACGGCATCCATTCCTCGCTCGCTGGAAGGTGGGCGTGAACAAGGATGGCAAACTACAGGCCCTGGACGCGGATGTCTTCAATAATGGAGGCTGGAGCCAGGATCTGAGCGCTGCAGTGGTCGATCGAGCTTTGTCGCACAGCGATGGAGTCTACAGGATCCCGAACGTGTTCGTTAGAGGACGAATCTGCAAGACAAATACAGTCTCGAACACCGCATTCCGAGGCTTTGGCGGGCCACAAGGCATGTTCATTGCCGAAACGTACATGGAGGAGGTTGCCGATCATCTCAAGATGCCCGTGGAGAAGCTCAGAGAGATCAATATGTACAAGCCTGGCGAGCCAACGCATTTCCGACAGGAGTTGAAGGACTGGTACGTGCCGCTGATGTACAAGCAAATCCAAGAGGAGTCGGACTACGAGCGGCGAAAGCAGGAAGTCGCTGCCTTCAATGCGAAGAGCAAGTGGAAGAAGCGAGGCATGGCTCTTATCCCGACCAAGTTCGGCATTTCCTTCACGGCCCTCTTTCTGAACCAAGCTGGTGCTTTAGTGCACATCTACCACGACGGCAGTGTGCTGGTTGCTCATGGTGGCACCGAGATGGGTCAAGGGCTGCATACCAAGATGACCATGATCGCTGCGGAAGCTCTTGGTGTCCCACAGGACAACGTGTTCATCTCTGAGACCGCTACGAACACTGTCGCCAACACTTCTTCCACCGCGGCCTCCGCCTCGTCTGATCTCAACGGCTACGCTATTTGGAATGCTTGCTCCCAGCTCAACGAGCGGCTAGCTCCGTACAAAGAAAAGTTGGGACCCGATGCGACCATGAAGCAGCTTGCACACGCTGCGTACTTTGATCGGGTGAATCTGTCGGCTAACGGTTTCTACAAGACACCAGATATCGGGTATGTCTGGGGTCCAAACACCGGTCAGATGTTCTTCTACTTCACGCAAGGCGTAGCAGCTGCAGAAGTTGAGATTGATACTCTGACTGGCGACTGGACATGTCGGAGGGCTGATATCAAGATGGATGTGGGTAGGAGTATCAATCCTGCCATTGGTGAGTCCTCATGGTCCCCACCCTTCACGAACGCTACTGATCAGTTTGTTTCCGAGCAGACTATGGACAAATCTCTGGCGCCTTCCTTCAAGGCCTCGGCCTCTTCACCATGGAAGAGTCCCTCTGGCACCGCGCCTCCGGCCAAATATTCACCCGCGGCCCAGGCGCCTACAAGATCCCTGGCTTTAGGGACATCCCGCAAAAATTCAATATTTCCCTGCTCAAAGACGTCAACTGGGAGAACCTTCGCACGATCCAGCGGAGCAGAGGTGTGGGCGAGCCACCGTTGTTCCTGGGGAGTGCGGTCTTCTTTGCCATTCGAGATGCGCTCAAGGCGGCGCGGAAGCAGGACGGAGAGGAGGAAGTGTTGAGTTTCACAAGTCCAGCTACGGTGGAGAGGATTAGGTTGGCATGTACGGATCCGATTGTTAAGAGGGCGGAGGTGAAGGCTAGGGAGGGGGAGAAGAGCTTTTTTGTGAGCATTTAGATTTCATCGCGATCTGACTGCACTGTCGTATGAAATATTGCCATCAGTACGTCATGGTTCTTGGCAGACTATTCCTTTCTGTTTTGCAGCCCAAACTCAAACCTTTTCGACTTCTACAACTTGAAGTCGTTGAAGCCCTTGTTCCAACATGGACTTGACGAACCTTGCTACGGGTAAGTGAAGCACGCAGATGAAGGCGACAACCATACTGACTGTGCCGCACAGCTCTCCCCAGCCAGGTGGCAAATTCTGCGCCATCAAGCACACCTGGCACATGCCACCTCCTTCGCTTTCCCGGCGAGGTGCGCAATCGGGTGTACAGTGCGCTCTTCGACTCAATCTACCACTACGATTACCCTTAGGACATACGAATTAGGCTAAATCTGAAGCGAGCCATACCTCGCACGTAAGGAGTTAAAACCCGCCTATACCCAATTCTACCGGGTCTTGCCTCGACTTGCAAGCAGCTCCGACACGAGTGCCTCTCGCTCTTCTACGGCAGAACACAATTCAGGTATAAGAACATAAACGGCGAGGTAACGGTGAAACCGGGTCCCCGACACAATTATCTGGAGACCTTCCATCAACGCACCCGGTCTTGGCTGCGTTATGTTCGCGATGTCCGAGCAACACTCCATGTCTTCGGCTTGAGCTGCGGGCGCCATGTGGTGAACGTAGAGGTGGATGTGACGAATACAGGCATGCTGGAGGTGAAATCCGAGATAGGAAGGATCTCATCTTATGAGAGTGGCTATCATGGTCGCTGCAATTCTTTCTGCAAGTGCGTCATTGAGCAGCGGGCCAAGGATGTAAACGAGGGCACCGTCGGCTCACGAGAGCGTTCGCCAATAATCAATTTCTTCAAGGCACTAGCGAACGAGAAACGCCGTGTCGACGGAAAGTGCGGGAGCTGTGGCAAGCCAGTCTTGTGCATGTGGCTGAGTTGAGAGCAAGGGAAGCAGAAACTTTCGAAAGGGGAAGACGGGTTGGTCAAAGGGGAGGATAACGATGAGAGTCGGACCATAGGCCCTCTACCAGCTCATCGACCAGATAGCTTTCCTCTCTGGGCTACCATCAGGAGTAGCTTCCATCAGAAGAGGCTCCACGGCATGAGATGTTGATGCGAGGCTGTGGAGATCGGCATAGTACGCTTCTACTAGCCAACTAAGCAGAAGTCCTTCCTTTTGGGGTATCATCCAACCTTCATCCACTTCCCAAGCGCCACCAACCCATTCATGTTCATCATTACTCCCACTCCGCCTTCCACTCCTCCGAAATCCTCTCAATCTCCCTGTTGAGGATTCGCTCATCGTCCCTACCATCCGCACTGCTCCAGCTGACCCTCTTCGCCTTCTGCACCACCGCCCTATACCTCTCCTGCAACCTCAATTCCGCATCTCTCCGCTCGCGAGCCTTGCGTGCTAGATACTTCATGTCCTTGTCCCGAATAGCGCGGGCGAAGACTTTGCGCATGCGAGGTGAATAGAGCTGGCAGCTGACGCCGATGCCTTCGCAGTAGACGGGCTGGATGGTGCGGTTGAAGCGCATGGCGATATCGTTGTCTTTTTCGATCTCGGGTTCGACGACGGTGGCGAAGCAGTCTGGTAGAGCAGTTAGTACATGGTAATGGCAGTGAGGAACGAAAAGCATACCTTCGCAGATGGTGAGCTCTGGCAGATTCGGCATGAAGTGCCAAAGCCCGTTCTTCAGAAGACTGTCCTTTGAGCACTCCGCCATGCGCGAGCGCCAATTGACAAGGCTGATGAATGGCTTGGGATTGGGGTTCGAATGAGCAGCCAGCGCTTTCTCGTGTGTGGAGATGAGAGCATCGATGTAGATTGAGAAGCGATTGCCTTCAGGCCGAATGGCACAGAGACCTTTTTCATCGGCCATTCGCTGCGGGAGTCGGACGAACATGCCGCTCAGTGTCGGAAGTAAAGACTCAATCTTCCGGACATCGCTATAGCAGATCCGGAAGTCTTTGAGAAAGTACCCGTCCGCATCTCTCAAGCCGTACCACGTCCGTAGTGCTAGATCATTACCAGGGCATGGTTTGCTAGTTTCCTCAACTTCCGCTAAATCTTGCAGTAGTCTGAGGTCCGTCCGCTGCTGTTGGAGCGTCAGCAACCAGGCGAGCCGTATCCAAGGCATACCACCAAGGGCACACTGGACTTGGCTATTGAGATTCATGGGTGGCGATCGACGAAAGCTATTGCGGAAAATAGTCCTGTCGAAGACATCGGCCACACAATCGGGACAGAAGTCTAAGCTGGGTGCGCCGACTAACGTATACCACTCAGTGTGGCCTGCAACAGGCTCAATTCGAGAGCATGGTGGCAAAGGCTTCTTCATCAAAGCCTGGAGGTCCTTCTTGGTCTCCGAGGAAGCTGGCTGGGCAGTTCTCTTACTCTCATTAGCACGCGGCTTGTCAGCCTGCTGCTGTCTTGTCCTTTGTGGCAGATCAGCCGTGGAATGGCGGGTAGGCATAGATGGTCTCGCACCCAGCCGAGAACTGGCAATGGATGGATATGCGCTGCTGCCCGGCGCGGGCGACTCCGGTCGCAGCATGGTCTTTGGCTCTTGCATTATGGGCATGTCTGTATTATGTCGTGATTCTGGGAAGTACTGATGGGTTCTCTCTGATGGCATCCAGACCGAAGGACTCATCGGGCCATCGTCAACCGGATACGGCAAGCTCTCCACTCTGCTGGTCGTTGATGATGCTTGTCTCATATGGCCACCCGAACGAGACACGGACTCTTGCTGCATGGATGAAGCCAGACGCGAAGGTGGTTTGGCTTTCCGGCATGCATTGGCGGCAAGCAGAGTGCTCCAATCCAGATCGGATTTCGGCAACCGTGGCGAATCGTTAGGTGTTCGCGGCGAAGGAGACTGAGGCCTCGAGCTTGACACCGAAGACTCTCTCGTAGGTGGTCGATCATAGCTGTCGTCCCAGAAGAACTCTGCGCTCACGCGAGGAGACCTTTGCGGGGCCGAAGAGTCTGCTGCTCCCACAGCGCTGCTCGCTGGCGACGGACCTCGCGAACGTACGTAGCTAGACTCCCGGGAGCGAGGACGTGGGTACTCAGATGCAGACAAGCTGTTCTGTGGCGAAGATGCCATTGCTACGCCTAGCCCGCTGAGAGCTGCTGCTGCCGCCAGTGGAGCTGCCCGTCGTGTTCTGTCGCCGTTCAGCCTTTGCATTGTAGGCAGAGTACTTTCCGTGTCAGTATTCCTGCGTGCATCCAGATTGCGCTTCCTGATCGGATTAGAAGCAGGCTGCGGTGCTGCTGGTGCGAAGTCAACTACAGACGTTCGAGGACCGCTGTTGGGATCGTCGCGAGAGGGCGGATAGCTTGCTGGCTTGTCTTTGGCGCCCGCCTTGGCCTCATAACGCTCCTCATCATCGATAGCATTCTCAGACGACAACGAGAAGTAGTCCTTGTCAGGCCTCGATTCCCGACTATACCTCGCCGAATCACGTCTTGGCGACACAGGCTGTGATTTGCTCCCAGCTCTAGCCCTGAGGCTGGTCGAATCTGTCGGCGGTGGGCTCAAGATGTCGTCTGGTGATAAGAACCTTCCTCCAGCGATGTCCTCCTTTGCTGGTGTATGACTGGCTGTGGTGAAGGCGTAGGGCGACGAGGTCCGCTTGCTCAAGATCTCCGGCACACTGTCGTCAACTTTCTTGAAGTTCATATCGAGCTTCGACGGCCTTCGCCTCGCCCTACGCCGAGCTCTCTCATCCTCACTGGTAGGCGGAGTTGGCTGTTTGTCGGGGCTCCCTCGTCCGCCCATAACGAAGCGGCGTTCATCCTTGTTGATGTATTCGGGAACATCCTCGATCATTGGCTCTTGATCGACTCTTCCCCTCGATGGGACTTCATCCTTGCTGAGGTCCCTCAGCAATCTCTGCGAACCAGCCTCTTTCTTCAACGACGTAGCCTCATCTTCGCAACTTGGTAGAGGAGGCCACGATCGTCGCTTACGAAGCCGCGAAGGCTCCCGCCGGAAGCCTGGACGACCGGTGTCTGGTGGTAGATGAGGTGGGTAATCATGTCTGGTGTCGTGGCCGTTTTTGGCCTCCCGATTAGGTGAACGTTGAGCACGGTGGTCCCTGTGCTGGGCTTCTGATGTGGTCTCGCCAGCTCTTCGCCTCGTTGTGGGCTTCAGGTGGTCTTCTCGAGGTCGTGCATAATGTGAGTCGTATGTTCGTGAAGACCGCGTTCCCGAGTCGTAAGGATCGTGATAGTACGCCATCTACATCAACGCTGCTCCTCTGATCCTCAGTATGGAATGAAAGAGGTGTCGTGTGAAGTTCACATTAGGAGGGGTCAAGAGGTGGAACAGCTAGTTCTAGTTCTACAGCCATGCTCTCCGAAGGCCCACCTTACTTACTTACTCCAGCGCAGTGACATCCGCAGATTGAGCACCGAATATGCAATGGGGTAACTTATGAGTGGAGGTACGCAGACACGGAGCAGGCTGCATAACCACTTCTCTTCAATTGGCTGCAGGCTCACCGCTCATCAGGAACACCAATTGAGCTGTCCCTACGGCTACAGCAACCATGTGCGCCATCAACGGCGGCTTCACACCAGCCAGACGAGGCGCAGCTCTATCTTACTACATTATTGCTTCTACCTGACAGTGCTGGAGTTGCGAACGCGAGCATATGACTGATCCAGACGCTCCAGATATAGAGACCTCTCCAAACTCCGGTGATGACTCTCGCCATGAGAAAGATCTCCACATGGAATCCTATCGAAACAATCGTGGAGCACTCAGAGTTTTACGTTGACGTCTTGTCTTTCCGGCACCAACAAGGAGCCTTCAAGACCTCCACCTGGATGCAGTAGGTCTGCGTTAGCCGCCGGCGGATGGAGGCACATCACCGCGATTTCGTGCATAAAACCCGGCGAAATCTCAGGTACCTTCGTACCAGAGCACGCGACATCCGGATTGTGGTTGACATATGCTCGTGCACGAGCAGGAATGCTGTGGGCTCGGGCAGCAGTACTCCACGCACATCAGCCCTACGCTGCTGCTGTGTAATGTTCAACGGGCAGTTATACAGGAGCCTAAGTCGTTTGTCCCGACTGGTCGGTCATGAGCGCGAGGAGAGCTATGCACGTTTGCACCGCCTTGTGGGAAGTGGGATTCTCCGTCTGACAAAACCACGTTGCACGTATCTGGTGACTTCGACGCTTACAGCTTCACCGATTTCTAGAATATAGCCCTCGCATCCTGCCCTAATCAAAACGACTGCAGATTCACAGCGAAACCACAACCGTAAAATTCATCGCTGGTCCGCTGGCCACGTCCATGCACAACCCGAAGTGGCAACTGCAGCGGGCATCAACCGCATATGTTCGTGTCGCACGACGTCCGCCGAAACGGGAAGTCGTAGCATCCAGCTTCACCATGGGTAGGTCTTGTTTTCCCACGTCCAGAACGTCCCACTATCCTCCACACCTTTACTCTCAATGACCTTCAAGCACGCCTCAACGCTCTCGCTTGGGGTCATCTGTCCTTCTACTGCCCAGCCAAGATCGACATTGGCCATCTCCGTCTTGACCTCGCCAGGATGCAAGGCCAAGATTACAGTCTTCTCGCCTTTCCGCTTCAACTCTACCGCCATATGTCTCAACGCTTGGTTGAGTGCCGCTTTCGAGGCGGCGTAGGCTGCAAAGCCATCCTCCATCTCGCGGAAGCATTGGGCTGAGCCGGAGTCGCTGGAGATGAACGTAATAGCGCCGATAGGGATGCCAGCTTTGAGAAGCTTCTGCGCGCAGATGATCGGACCAATCGTGTTGGTGTTGAGGTGGAAAGCAAACTCGTCAAACGACATTTCCGTCGCCCTGTTTGGGTACTTGAGCACGCCCGCGTTCACGATCACATGGTCGATTGCAATCCCCTGAAGCCCAGCGAGGTCTGCTACGAAGCTCTTCAGCGTATATCGTCAGGATCGCGAGCAGGCTGGGTGGAAGGTGTTGTATTGAGCCTACATCTATGCTTTGCTGCTCTACTATATCGCAGATGAAGACTTTACACCGTCCCTGCTCCTGTGCCTCCGGCCAAAACGAGGCGGCATCTTTTCTCACAGTTGCATATACCACATCGCCACGAGCGAGCAGCTGGTTGACAAACTCATGGCCGATACCTCGAGATGCTCCAACCACTAGCCAGGTCGTTTGCCGCCTGTCACCGGCCATCTTCTGGATTGCTGACGGAAGCGTCAAAGGTCAGGCTTACTCTGGCAAATGTCGGCCGGTGAACCGCCGTATACCAAAGAAGTCGGCGTCCAAGGAGCGGAGGCCAGTCCGGCGGAAAAGGAACGACGTCACGAGTGAAAATAAAAGTCGTAGTTGCAGACTAGGTTTGCAATGCTGAAAGATACCTTATGCCACATGTGCTTCTGTATGATGGCTGCAAGTAGCAACAGGGTGATTCTAGAAGGAGTGGGCGTAATAGCACGTCGCTGCCGTGGGCGAAACTCGAGTTGAAGTCGTGGCGTTGACGTCGTGTGGCGCCTTCCGGTTTTATCTCGTGGGCAGAACTAATAAGCGGCAAGAATCGGGGGCACGTTCATTGGCCGGTCTGTTTGCGGCATCGATTCGGAGCTCTTCACTTTTTGCCTTCATCATCGTCTTCCATACCTGCATTCACACCCTTACCACACGACCACGACTATATCTAGACCACGATTACCGCTTGATAACACTCGACTCACCAACCGCTCACATATCTGTAACCCGACACAATGGCCAAAGGCGCGGAAGGTTTCAAAGACGGTATGTTTTCTTTTCCTGATGCTGGCCTGCCGGGAGTGGCGCATATCGATTCGCATCCATTGCTGGACGTCTCATGGCTGCAGATGCTAGACGATGTCGATGAGAGCTATGGACGACTAGTGCGCCCCTCCTGGCGAGCTGCAGAGGGTCCATAGAGATAGGATCGCAAGTCTTAGCGGTACTGACACCCCTCACAGGTGACGCGAAGAAGGGTGCCAACCTCTTCAAGACACGATGCGCGCAGTGCCATAACCTGAAGGAGGGCGAGGGCAACAAGATCGGCCCCAACCTCCACGGTCTCTTCGGTCGCCACACCGGTCAGGTCGAGGGCTTCTCATACTCCGACGCGAACAAGCAGAAGGGCATTGAGTGGAACCAGGACACATTGGTACGCAGAAAGAGTGGAAGGGCGAGACGAACAACAAGCTGACTTGGACACAGTTCGAGTACCTCGAGAACCCAAAGAAGTACATCCCTGGTACCAAGATGGCCTTCGGTGGCCTGAAGAAGGGCAAGGACAGGAACGATCTGATCTCGTAAGTGTACACTAGCACCGTGCTGTCCACACCAATACTGACAGCCATCGCAGGTTCCTCAAGGAGGAGACGAAGTAAATCTTGACACTCCCACTCTTACCTCTCGACCTACCACCCACCCACCACATCTCGAACTGTAGTACTACTTGACCTCTCGACACTCGCATAGACCTTCATCATCTTAGCGGACACCTGCGGCGGATGAGGATGGGGCTCCGGCTGGCAGGATAGCTGGATGGCCCGCCACCTGTGATATAGCTTGGGCATCTCTTGGTTTGGGCGAAACATGTGTATACCATCTCTTCACTCTCACATTCTGGGCCGAACTTTGTCCTTTTGTTTCCTTGACGTCCCATATGTACGCCCGTACAGTACCGGTGTCTACGGAGGATTGGCTGAATGGGCGTGCACGTTGTGTTTGCGCAAGGGGACAGTCAATCATGGTACTTATGGAGACGCCATCCACGGGAAGGCTCTTGGTTTTCGAAGTCAGGCCGGCGTCACTAGTGGGTAGAGATTCATATCAGCTTAGTTGCACACCTTGCTTTCACCTTATCCTCACTGGTACGAATTCAGCTCCTGCCTATCACATGCACCTCACCCGTTCCTTCCACTCTCGGATACACCGGCAACCACGTGCCGCACAGACCGGCTCACCTGTCTCAAGAAGAGCTCAACTCTTCCGAACAACCTCTCACCTTCAAACAACAACCTTCTCTTCGTTCTCAAACAGAACATCACATCACACAGTGACCTCCACCTTAACCACAACACCACACCGACCGTCACCATGGCGAAGAAGAACAACAACAGGCCGTACTACAACGAGGCGGAGCTTGCCAACGTTCGCAACATCGACTTACCGCAGAGGTATTGTACCACCATTCGCGTTCTCTACTTACGGAACCTTAAGCTGATCTACGTGACAGAATCAAATGCTGCCGTTGTTCATACGTCAAAGGACAAGCATGCTTCTCTGCGAAGCGTCTCCTCGATCTGAAGGTGGCGATCCGCAAGGACAGGCGTTACGGCGCACCCACCACCAAGTACATTCCATGCAGCAAGTGCACCGGTCATCAGGTCACGGAAATGGAGTGCTACATGTGCGACACTGTCTACGATCTCGACAAGTTCGCCAAGAACCAGCGCAAGACCCCGGATGCTGCTGTAAGATGATGTAGCATGAGAACTCTACCACTAAGAACTGACTTTGTTACAGACCTGCTGGCGCTGCATGGAGGATCGCCTCAACGACGAGCCGTTCTGCAGTGATGATGAGGAGTTCTCTGGCTCTAACGTCGGCGACTACGACTCTGACGAGGAGGGCACCCAGGGCGGCGTAAGTCATAGATGTTTCTCTGAGACGTTTCTCCTTGCTGACTTCAACTGCTACAGGGCACCACCACTCTCGGCACGTCTTCCAACCTGGGCAGCAGCTCCGGCGGCGTGGGTCTGAGCATAGCCAGTGAGCTTAACACAGAGACTCCCATTCTTCTGAGAAAAGACAGCTAACGCATCTTAGCCCTCTCGCTCAAGTCTACCACGGCCAATAAGCCTGCCGCATCCAACCAGTCCTTCACCACCAGCAGCGTCTATGGGAACGGCCCCAGCTCTGTCGCTTCATCCACTCCTCAGGACAACCGCAAGTTTGCCAAGAACAAAGCGGTGCCAACCAGGCATGTCTTCGAGGGTGCGGAGCGTGTGCGCAAGCACAACGCCTCGAAGCGTGAAGACACTCTCGAAAACATCACCTTAGCCGCGCGTTCAGATAGTGAGTCGGATTAGCTTGTCTTGACTGCTCTGCTACCATCGCGGCACTGAGCGAAGGTGTCAAACGGCATGGCACATCAGTCAACCCAAGGGCGCTCGACTACACTCTATCTCCAGGATTCCACTGGGTTCCTACAGGCACATCAGTCACTCCACAGGCGTTGCAAAACATTTTTCCAGTGGGACTCTCCCTTTGTCCTTGCCTGGACGATCTGAACTTTGGGCTTGATTAATCTCTTGCCCGAAGCTTGCACCTGCATGCGAAACAACATCAACTCCACATCAACTCAACTCATTCCAGCACATCACTATCCAGCATCAGATACCCATCACAACACAATCCAGCACGCCACAATCCAGCGCGTCTCAACCCAGCACGACACAATCCAGTACCAACACTAGCTCAACTCAACTATTCCCACAGCATCAACTCGACTGAGCCCAACCACGAGCGTGCTCACACACACTAAACGGAAGGGCTCACACGATGAGCTGATCTGCATCACACAATCATCACCCCAGCATGGCTCATCTCATGCCTGTCTCATCGACTTCCTGCTCTCAAATGTCAACATCCACGTCTCCGGTCAGGAAGCGTTGGCAATGATGCAGGCTTGGAGCGGCGGTATAAGGGCCAGGGATGGTCTCAGTAGTCCTCGATACCAGAAAATCATTTGAAAACCATCTTGTCTCCTTTCTTTATGATTGAACGTCTACATCTATCCAGCAGCCATATCAACCTTCTCCCCACTTCCCTCAGCCTCCACATCCCCATTCTCCAGCCCCAACTCCTGCCCCATCTGCTCCCCCTGCTGCTCCTCCCAATGCAAAACCTCCGCCTGCTCAATACACGTCATATTCGCCCTCAACTTATTCAACGTCTCCTCATACTCCTCCCCCTGATCGCTATCAAACACTATCCCACCCCCCGCCTGCAAATACGCCACCCCATCCTTCGTCATCATCGTGCGCAACGCGATACACGTATCCATCGCCCCCTCCCTCTCTTCCCCGGTCTTGCAGTCCACAGACCCGTACCCGAAATACCCCACCGCGCCGGCGTAGACCCCGCGCGTCTCGCCTTCGAGCTCGGAGATGAGTTGCATCGCCCGCACCTTGGGCGCGCCGGAGACAGTGCCAGCGGGGAAGATGGAGCGGAAGGCGTCGAAGCGGGTTTTGCCCTGTCGGAGCGTGCCGGAGACTTCGGAGACGAGGTGTTGGACGTGGGAGAACTTTTGCACGACCATGAGTTTGTCTACTCGCGTGGAGGAGGGGGTGCAGACGCGGTTGATGTCGTTGCGGGCCAAATCAACCAGCATGACGTGTTCTGCTCTATCCTTCACTGAATCTCGGAGTATCTGCGCTAGACGCTCGTCTTCCGAGGGTAAGGGGTGTCGTTTTATGGTCCCAGCTATGGGGTGTGTGATGATACGTCCTGCTTCTTCTTTTACCAGGACTTCCGGGCTGGCGCCGATGATCTGGAAGTCGTCGCAGTCGAGGTAGAAGAGGTAGGGGGAGGGGTTTACCGTGCGCAGGTGGCGGTAGATGTTGAAAGGGTGGAGGGAGGTGGGGCGGGCGATG
>JAABUL010003794.1_pt1 | contig 21559 bp, 26 predicted proteins | sample 5559151 | NCBI WGS metagenome assembly JAABUL01 (sample SAMN10711876, study PRJNA513368) | rock metagenome | isolation source: Antarctica rocks | place: Antarctica: Victoria Land, Pudding Butte sud | reverse complement strand
CGGGCGTGCTCCTTCTTTTCAATTCATCGTGATATTCAACGGACACAAATGTATCAGGTTTGAAGAACTGCAGGTCTGGCTGTTGCGGATCCGGGTATCTACCCGTAGATTCTGGGACGCAGTATTGACCACTGACGCCTTGCTGTGGCCAGATATCCCAATCGGCAGTCGCAATTTGGTACTTGACTTTTGAGTTCTTGTTTATGTCGTTTACCACATCATCGATCGCTTTGTTGATGTTGACTACCAGTGTGTTAAATTTTTTACGACGGTCGATGGTCAGTAGCAACGGGCTAAGCCACAATTTCGGAAACGCCCATGCTTGTTTCTTTTCGCAGTCATCATTGTCCGTGTTGAAATACTGAGCGTACAAATTGTAGACTACGATGCTATCCTTGTTCATCTTGTCGTCCAGTGCAAGCAGCAGCTCCTTGATATTCGGCTTCAGAATGGTATCGACGTTTTCCTGGGCTTTATCTAGGATTGCTTGGCACTTAGCCTCGCCTTGAAACAGCAAAAAGATACAAGTCTTGATGATGCCAGCCTGCACAGAGAATGGGAAGTCAGCGATAATGGGGTTGAAGGGTCCAGATCTGGTGTAGCCGTACCAAGCAAAGGTCGTTCCCTCCAGCTGTCATCATGACCATATCCACGTTTCCCTGCATCTTTGAGATCTGATCATGAATTTGGACAGACCTGTCACCCGAGCAAGCTATGTACTGGAAGTCCTGAACGGCAGGTCCGAACGCATTATTGGCGAGTGATGGATAGGAATGGTCATAGCGCGAGCATCGATAATCTTCTTTCTGTTGAGAGTAGAGACGACCAGATCCGATACCAGCAGTAAAGCTGTCACCGATGGCTGCCCATCTCTTGATCCATCCAAAATCTGCTGGATCTGGGCCTGCTCTCTGAGTGATGAGAAAACTTTGCGAGGTTTCATTTGCTTCTACCAGATCGGAAAAGACTTCTCTGACTTTTAGTCGATCAGAGAGAACATGGGCGATTGCGTTACTTCGCAGCATCAGAGCAACGGCTAGAGCATTGAGGGAGAGCATCACTGGCCACGTAAGAACAAAAGACAAATTCAAGGGGATCCAAGTCAAAGCCGTCAACAGCGAGGTATCGGAATACTAAATAAGTAGAAATAGCAAAGAGAGACGGAGTAGCTCTCACAATGTACATACATATCAGTGGCGGCCAGTCATATTATTTTTCAGATGTTACTAAATTGAGAAGGGGGTATTCTTCTTTTTGCATATGCACCCATCCGAGACCCTGTGACCATTCTGGTCCTAACCTAACCACTTCTCCGAAAATGCCGGCTCAGATTGAAGGAGTAACACTATTGTGGGAATTGCAGAGGCCGGATGAATACGGCGTAGATATCACAGGGGCGCGAACAGAAGAGGGATCGACTCCGCTTCTTGCCCCACCACCGGAAGGACTAGTATGGTAGCAATCTAAGCCACCAGCGACAAGGAGCTGGAGCCAGGCGCCCAAATCCTTTTTTTGTTGCTATTCTGAAATTACGCGCCGCCTGGTGACAGGTCAAGAGCCTCCTTAACGCAACTAGAGTGGTGGCTTGCATCATTCGCATTCCTATTTGCCTTCGGGCGGTGCTTCAGGTACTTACGGCGTCGTCGCGCAGAGGGGTGTCAAATTGATGTGGCCAGTAGTTGTATGCTTGATGGATCATGTGAAACACATATCGAGCGCCAGGATTTGCGGTGCCAAGGAGACGCTAAGCTTGATCAGGTAAGATAATCGCAGGATGCTGGTTAGTGGGATTCTTCCGGCGTCTGCGGCAGATTGTGATTGGCACTGCCTAGCGCCGAGTATCATCCTTGCATATGTTTCTCTGATGCGTGATCATGATGTAGGGGACAAATGCTGCCGCAGCTAGTATTGCTGCATCGCCAGCATAGGGTGGCTCTGTTTTCTGTATTCTATTGTCATCTGACGGCAAAGTATACTTGTAAAGTATACATCGCCGTAATCAAGCTTGAACATACATATCAGTCTCTCTATGCTCCTGTGCGATAGTGACTGTTTCTGAGAGAAAGTACATCTCCTGTGTCGAATTTCGTTGTTCTACGTTCATCGCAGATACAATATTCTTTACTGTTGATTAGCATGCTTTCATATGTTCTGCTGTTGGTGGTTTTCTCCCGCAGCGTGCTTGTGCTTGGTGAAGACAATCCCGATTATGCCTGTACGAAGTCAAAGGGATGTAAGGTCGGGTGCTGTGGGCCCTTGTGAGTTTCATGGGAGCCTCATCACTCGACAGGAACGTCGCTGACGAAGTGATTGAAGAGATGCAAAAGGCAATGGCATTTGCGGCCTTGGTCCTAAATTCTGTGGCGATAAATGCACGTCGACTTGTGACTACAAGAGCGAGTGCGATCCGGGCTGGGGACCAAAGTGGTCAAAAGCATCCGAATGCCCTCTAAAGGTTTGTTGTAGCAAATTGGCTTTTGTGGTAGGTCTCGACATACAAATTACCGGCTGTGCCTATAGAGCATCACATTCACATACATAGGCACGACGGATGAATTTTGCGGTGGCAAGAAAGTCATTTCGCCGGAATGCGGCGGCAGAAGCTCTGATGCTAAGACCATCGGCTACTATGAGGGATGGAACCTACACCAGAGATCATGTGGAAGTACGTTGGGTAGTAACAAAATAGATCTTTGGTTTCTGGCACTGACGGTCCAAAACTTTAGCGATGAAGCCTGCGGATATTCCGCTGGGTTACTACACCCACATCAACTATGCCTTTGCAATTATCGATCCTAGGACTTTCAGGGTCGCTCCTATGGACCAATATACAGCGTCTTTGTACAATGACGTGACGGGATTGAAGTCTCGGCAACCGGATCTGCAAGTATGGATCGCCATCGGCGGATGGGCTATGAACGACCCCGGGCCAACAAGGACAACATTCTCGGATCTTGCCAAGTCGGAGTCTGCACAGGATACATTCTTCGAGTCGTTGATCACCTTCATGACGGCGAATGGATTTGATGGTGTTGACATTGATTGGTACAGTACATCACTATCGAATGGATGTTTCAAACTGAGCTGTATCCTTGCTCATTGATGCCATAGGGAGTACCCTGTCACGACTGATCGTGCTGGTATACCAGAGGACTTTGGTAATTATGTGAATTTCCTATCAAGGCTTAGAAATCGTCTCAACTCTAGTGGGCGACGATATGGCGTGTCTATAACTCTGGTAGGTAATACTGCAACCACTCTGGGGCGTCGCTAACATTTCTTAAGCCGGCATCTTATTGGTATCTAAAAGGCTTCGATATTGTAAAGCTGGAGCCGCACGTCGACTGGTTCAATATCATGACCTACGATATTCGTAAGTCTTTTCATTCCCGAAACAGAGTCCAGTACCAGAGTTCTCACGGGCGCTACAGATGGCGTTTGGGATTCTGGCATCAAGTCCCTGGGACCGCACGCTTATGCTCACACAAATCTTACCGAGATCAACCTTTCACTTGAGCTACTTTGGAGGAACAACATCGACCCAGCCAGAGTGAATATGGGACTTGGGTTCTATGGTCGAAGTACTCATTTGCCTTCCGATATTACTGGACGTCCCGTAGCTGAACTCCTGACGTAGGCTTCACCATGAAAGATCCCAGCTGCATGACTGCCGGCTGCCCCTTCAGCGACGGCGCAAAGGGCGGTGAATGCACCGGCACTCCTGGCGTGCTCTCGGCTGGGGAAATTCAAAAAATCATCAAGGGAGGCGCCAAGATGACGTTTGACGAGGCTGCTGCTGTCCAGATCGTGACGTGGGATACAAATCAGTGGGTCAGTTGGGATGACAAAAAGACGTTGAAGATGAAAGTCGACTTCGCAAACAAAAGGTGTCTAGGAGGGTAAGCGCTGACTTCACTATGTTTCCCTGGAGCTATGACAATACCATGCTGATCCTTTCCCAAAGCACTATGGTATGGGCCATTGACTTGGATGATGGCAGTCTCATTGACTCGCTGGGTTCCAACATGGGCCGACCGAAGAAGAAGATTGCGCCTGACGCTCCCCTTGGCGGGCCCGACCTTGGAACCGGTAGAATGAAAGAGCTTTGAGCGTGTTCCAATGCCTAATCATGTAGTTTGCGAGTTTTGTAACCTCCTTTACAGATATCGGAACTGACTTCCGTCAGCCGCCTGGTTTGCATGAGAGATAAGACTTTGCCGCAATTGTTTGTAAAGTCAAAAACCTGGTAGCAATTTACAACACGAATTCTTAGTGAGCGACTGTAAGCTTGCAGTTGTACTGGCGTATCATGTCTGTTCGTAAGGCCTGGCATTCGACCACCGGTTTCAGCACACTCCCAAACGGATGCATCACATGACTTTTTGAGATTTTAAGTGCAATTCAAGCTCCATCTTGAATCCTGTTCTTGGTATGACATTTCGCGTACAATGTCTTTCGGAACATATACTATATGCATACACAGAATCGTGGAGAGATCCAATTCCATGTATCTAATTTTATGAACATCGACTAATTAACTTCGCGAACATATCGTAACCACAGCCGTTCGGGAGGTCCCTGTTCTCTCCTAAATTACTTGGACTTCAATGTTACTATTAGGACTAGGAGTCTTGATGATTTAGAACATTATCCAGGCACCTTTTGGCTATCATCCTCGCTTGAAAGTACACAGTGAGGAATAGCACCGGCGCTGTCTTGATGATGATAAGTCCTCTCTGCGCTAATACGTCTCAAATTGCTGATATCTAGTCCAACCCTGTGTCCTAATAACTTCAATCAAGTCTTCTTTGCTGCAGCTCTTCAAAGTCAACCAAACCATCTTCCACTATTACTGCTACAACTTCTACCAGTCACCACTCAATGATCCTACAAACAACGCTTCTTCTTGAACAAGTCCTTGAAATTGTTCGATTTGGAGCTCTCGGGCTGGTTGAGTAAAGTTGGGTGCGTATTATCCCCAGCGGTTTCATATAGCTTCAAGAGGCCCTGGATATCCCTTGTGGTTGGCTTCAGATTAGGAAGGATCTTGTTACCATCACTGGTCAACAGAACGTCAGCACGTCCGTCGTTACCCGGGCTTGCTGGTCCAACAGCTCCCGCTCCGCTGGGATAAATCATGAGGGATTTCAAATCGGGTTCCGCGAGGACGCCTTCACCAGTACCATCGGCGCCTAGGAGGGGAAGGTACTCGGAGGCGCTGAACTTTGCTGCGGCTGCGAACTTCTGGAATTTACACGCGGAATCCATGTCGTCTGCAGCAAGCCGCCCTGCCACTTCGGCATAATCTTTCAGATTGCGGCAGTCGAAATGGAATCCACCTCCGAATCCTGAAGAGCTATAAGGGGATGTCCAAAAGGCCGGGTTTTGATGTTCATGGAGCAAGCCCCAGGCGTGACCCAATTCATGTGCGTAATTCGCAACGACATCAAGCATGCCCACGTCTGTGCGATCGCTGAGATTCATGGTGGGTCCTTTATCCGTCGGATCGTTTGCATTCACTGCCGGTATCCCTTGGGTCGTGGAAAGTCTTCCCTGGTCGTTGAATTTGATAAGCAGGACATTTGCACGATTGTTACTGCATTCCGCGTCTGATACCTCTATCAACTTGAACTGTGCTTCTGGCAGTCCTTCCTGGTACCAGAGATCTCTTGCACGCTCGAGCGTGTATAAGACTTTTTCTTTTGTTTGAGGGCTCTCAAAGCAGTATCTTATTGTGGCGTCAGGCCAAACGCGTTGTCTTTCGTGAACAGTGACAAAGAAATAGCGTTTCTTGAGCGTGGAAATGGACGTCGAGCTATCTAACGTTCTGAGTTGCGTTGATCGCTCCCAGGAGCTGTGCCCTCCGAGCGTGCACCAGACCAAGGCAAGGAGATACAAAGTGTAGGCAATCGCTTTGGACTAGTTCGCTGTCAGCGACCACTCTGACTTGAAGGGTATACACAAGAGGAAGGCCACATACCGAAGACATGACTGGTTATCTCCTTATGAGCAAAGACCGTATAGATTGTATATCTCGCAGTTCGTCCTAGCTATTCATTCTATTTCCGTTCAGTGAAACCGATTATAAAAAATATGCAACAAAGTCGATTAGAGATTTTGGTGGACTTGTATCACTGCCATCCAAGATGTTCAGCTCTAAGTACAGGTGTATTTCCGGCTCCATTTCTAGCCGCTTCCTGGCCAAACTCGAATGATTACCTGAAAACTAGCAGACTGCGGCTAGGATTCCTTCTTCGTTGGTGGAACCTGATTTGGGTCAGGCGCCGCAGAGATGAACGATCCTTGGTGAAATTTTCTCTCGCAGCCTCTTCAGGCTTTTCGCGTTCGCAAGGAATGCTGCAGCGATGATCAGCCTATGGGAAACACTCAAAGAGTCCTTTTTAGGCGCCCTCCCCAGCTGGTCACTCGGCCAATCTCTTTGGCTTCGCCCCAATCCTCCTCGACTCGGAGTCCTGCGATAGAAGGTTTCAAATACTGCAAGCTTGACCTAGCCTGCAGTGGCTCGCAGATAGGAATAGGATTCATGTCAGGAGAGCATGAGATGTTTCAGATCCTGTACGGAGTGCCGCCACGGCGCCTGGAGGTCAGGTGGATAATGAAAGGATCCTTCAGGAGTTCCCATGACCGCAGTAGACTCGGCGCATAATCCCTGTAATAATAATAGTCGTATGGAAAGAACTTTCCAAGATGGTACGTGGCCTTGGTAGGCTCGGCAAAAAGGCTCCCGCGTATGGCCCCGCGACACTAAACGCTCCGCCGCGACAACCGCCATTACTAGTCCTAATCTGAATTTAATAATGTGGAATTCTTATTTTTAGATTCCTCCTTTCAAAGTATGTTTTTTGGAAGGGTGTACCCTCATAATTAGAGACTAGAGAGTCCAGCCCGTCACGAGATTATTGCGCCTCCTTTTGGCATTCCGCCGTGCAAAGCTTAAGTTTGAAACCGAAGGATTTTGGGTAAAATCTAGGAGGGTCCAGAACGTATTCTATAGGAATTATAACCAGGACTTAGTGTTCAAGGACTCAGTGTTCAACTTCCAGCAGTCTTGCCACCTCATCAACTCCGCCTTTTTTCTCTGGACTGAGGTCTCCAAACACTCTGTTGCTAAAGCTCAACGTTTTGAATATGACTGTCTTGTTTAGCGTCCTACCGTTACTACTACCCATTGGCGTCTTGTGCCAGGTGGATAAACCCTCAGGTCCTACACAGCCAAACACGGCTTCCAACTGTAACAGGTGGTACACCGTCAAGTCCGGAGATTCGTGCTTCTCAGTCGAGACAGCCTTCAACATCTCGCATGCAGATTTCCTCAAATGGAATCCAGCCGTTTCGAAAGACTGTATCACCAACTTCTGGGTCAAAGATTCGTACTGCGTAGGCATCGACAGCGCCATGCGCTCGAAATCTACTTCCGCGAGTTCCAAAGCTTCTTCGATCACAAGCAAAACCGCTGAGATCACAACAACCACATCGAGTGCGACCAAGATGTCCTCTACCAGCGACTCTTCGTCGGGCGCCAGCAGCACCTACTCCATTAGGAATCCTGTGACTTCGTTTAACATCAGCACTTCAACGATCGACACATCATGGCCGCCTAAGAAGACTCAAACCGGTCAGCCAAGCTACTGCAACAGATGGTATTTGGTCGAAGCAGGCGATACCTGTGAAACTGTCTACAACAGGTTTGGGACTTCGGTGACAAAGCATCAACTGTAAGGCTCGTCAGCTCAGCGTCTACCTCAAGGGGCCGCTTCTCGATCTATCGCAATGAGTAGAGCCAGCTCACCGATGTACTAGGCTTGAGTGGAACCCAGCACTGGACAAAGACTGTTCTGGGCTTTACTACGGTTGGTGGATGTGCGTTGGAGCTCAGCCGCGATCTTCCCTATCACTCACCTATTTCACGGAGCCGGGACCTGTAATTATCCCCACGTATAGTCCATTTACGCCGCTCGCCTTTCCAACTATAAATTCGTCATTTACGGCGACGCCGACGCAGTCCGGTCTAGCTTCGAACTGCAAAGCCTTCCACTCAGCGAGTCCTGTAAGCTGATGGACTCCGATGCTGTAGACCGCTATGATTCGCACTGACAGTATTGTCTATGTAGGGCGATACTTGCGCTAAAGTCCTCGAGCAATTCAATTACATCTCGAGAGAAGCATTTTTCAAGTGGAACCCAGCGTTGAAGGGCAACTGCGATGGTCTTTTCGCGAATTATTGGTATTGCGTTGCCGATTACGGACCAAGCGACATGCCAATGCCGCCAAAGGTGACCAAAGCACCAACAGACCTCCCGAAAAGTATTGCAGGTAACTGCATTGCGTGGTATCAGATGACCGGATCAGACAGCTGCAACTCGATAGCCGCTATGTTTGGAACATTTTCCAAGACTGACTTCATCAAATGGAATCCGGATGTCTGGTCTGATTGCTCGAATATCAAGGTCAGCACCATTTCCGTTCAACATGAACAGGTTTGGAGAGAGTTGAACTGACTGAAGATCGTTTGTAGGATGAGAGCTGGTATTGTGTCGCAGTGCCTGACACCCCCAAAACTCGTACTTCGCTGGCGACTGCACCACCGATAATCAGCGCCAATCCGACCTCCTCCCGAGCCCCTGTAGGCGCTCATGGCCTTGGCGCAATAGCGATTCCGACGAAAATATAAATCAAACGATTTAATCTCTCCTCATGGTCCATCGTTGTCTTTCAAAGGGCGAGATATTATGATCGCACATGCTGATTATTGGTTGTTCTTCGATCATCATCCGGCCTCGTGAACGTCTTTGGAGGAGTAGAGCCCTGCATGACCGAGGAGCTGGCGCCAGAAACGACAAACGAAGGGATTAAGTATCAAATCGTCCACATAGTACTTAGCATGGCGAATGCTTGGTTCCTTGTTCTTATCATTTTACGTCTGTTTGATCCACCCAAGCACTCCATTTACCCCGACCGCTTAGGCAGAAGTAAGATCGACGGCATGGCGGCAATCCCAACGGTCCACGTGTGACTAGCTATTGAGCAGGCTGTCGCTGTGTCGCCTAAAACCTACATACATTATGTATACCATATTCCCGTTATTGTGCTGGCCATGCAAGCAGTAGCCTACGCTATCGAGCCTAGCACTTACGTGTCCAAGCTAGACTGACCCAAAGCAACTCACCCTGTATTTCGTCAATTTGAAAACCCCGTTGCGCTCCCATGGAACTTACCCCAGAGGTGTGTCATCGCTGCCTTCTCGGACCCAATATCCTGCCATATCAGCAACTGGCGACTCGCAACCTGTGATGGCCGGTCGCCAGAAACCATGAAATGAACCAAGACCTGTGCCTCGTTTCTCGATACGGGCACCACCCTTCTTAGCTCTACGCAGTAACGCAGTGTATAGAGTAAGATTTGGGGCGAGCTCAAAATCTTTTAGCCTCGACCCATGTCTCTGCACCAATGCGTCAGCGGGCTCCAAGAGTCGACGCTCATACATCCCGATATCTACGTATTCAGGATTGGCTATGGAGGGGCTTGCGTCCACCCAAATATAAAGCTTTGTCACCAAGGGAAATGTCTTCGAAACTCGAGTCATTAGGTTGTCGTAGACTTCCAACTCCCCAAATGGCGTGTCATCCCCACCGGATAGGCGAATTAAATCCCATACCAGCACAAGTGATGATATATTGGCGAGACGCTGAGGGAGTAATAGCGAGTGCAAGTGCCTGATTAGGACGATGTTGCTGATGGAAATGACATTGTCGAAATAAATAAGGTTGATAGTCTCGGTATACCTAATCTTGATCAGCTGAGGGCAAAAGAATAGATAGAGTATTTCCAAAGGGTCAAATCTTGCTCAAACCTCGGAATCGTTATCTTTCCTGGGCGAAGAGAACATCGTAGAAGTGTTAACGATGTTATGGTTAGATTTGGGTGAGAGGTGTATGGTACACACAAGGGCTGCTCATCCGTCTGAAGTAACGAAGAATGCTACTCACGCTTGTCGACACGATAACAGCCACCCCATGACTCCCAAGAAGCACTTACCTGGCCACTCTCCAGGGTAAAATTTATCACACATTCCACGTAGAGATCCAGATTGACATTTGTCGTTCCAGGGTTCTCCCAAAGGGCTGCGATGGCAGACACAACTCCACCATGCCCAAATAGGTTTTGCGTTGTGATCTATATTCCCGGGATCCGTGCTCACTTGGGCGTGCGTTTGATGGTGCGCGGGAACGCTTGGCGCCTTGCATATGCGAGGATACTGGAAGCGCAGGTCCATGTGGACGGTACGGTCCCCAAATGCAGCGATATAGATCTGGTCTCGCAGCTCCCGTGGAAGTCGCTCGAAGAAGGCGCCATTCGGTGTGAACGGAGTGAGATCTTGGCATGACGATGAAGGGGTTATAAGATGCTTGCGCTTTTTTGGCAGGACTGGAAAGCCTGCTGGTAATGCAGGCTCAGATGGCTTGAGACCAGAATCATTGTTACGAGCGCCACTGAAAATATCGCGCAGCCATTTACGGAGCTTTGGCATGCTTGAAAACGGAGATTATGAGTACGAAGGTGACTAGACAAGTAAATAAGAAAGGTATGAAAGGAAGGAAGTGGATGTGGAGGATTCGAATCGACCAAGTAGTGAGGGCATATGTCAGTACGCTCGCGGCACATGGAGTCATGCTTGAATCGAGCAAGGGTCTTTGCATACATCAGCCACTTTCTCTATTTTCGCTCAAATCTCGAAAGTATGCCACACATGTGACGCTCAATGATATGTAGCATGCACTGGTGTCTTGGCCATATACCTTGCATGTTTGTTTCAGGTTGCGAAACGTGGACCCAACGGGCGCGTATCTATGCTAAATAAGGCGTCTCTTTACTGGCTCGCTTGACGCCAGGGTCCAGGATGAGCTGATCTCATTGGAGAAACTAGAACTAAAAGCCACTCCACCATTGAACCAGCGCCATTAGGAATTGAACCTAATCAGACTAATAGACCAGAACCGGCCACACGACCACAATCAACAGGCGTCTGCCCCCAGACGCAGACAGGTGAGCATTTTGCCACGACGGGCACGGAATTCGAATCAACAATCTGTCTACTGGAACGATACAGAACTTTCAACAACCTGCGGCTAATGGCGCTGCCAAGAAACTAGAAGTAAAAGCCACTCCGCCATTGAACCAGCGCCATTAGGAATCGAACCTAATCAGACTAATAGACCAGAATCGGCCACAATTGGCACAGAGGGCGCGGCCCGTATCTTGCCGTCCCCTATGTTTTTCACTTCTCTTCGTTCCTCGGACAAAGACATGTACTCAGTCATGACATCTCCATGTATACAGGTATCGAAGTACGGTAGTGCGTCCACACTACACATTTAGCCCTATAATTAGATTTGCTCCCTCCGGCTATCTGCGGATGAACAAAATGAAGGCAGGGCTAATCACGCTCTTTGTGGATTGAACTAAAACTTTCGGGGTCACTCTTGACAAAATCCAAACCTGCATCGCCGACGCGTCAAACAGGTCCAGTCTACTGTATTGTTCCGAACAGCCTTCAAGGACCCTTTTTCGGCTGCTGATCATGACGTACAATAACAATTGACGCTCCGATGCAGCAATCCTTTAATGGTGCTTTATCAAGTCGCGACTTCTTTTGCGCAATCGACTCTTCTGGATTTGCGATGCGTAAGGGCTGGGCAGATCAGCCTACTACGATACCAGTGTAAGGAGAATAGGCACTTACCAAAAATACTATGTGCTGGCTTTCGGAAGCAGCGATATAGCCATTCTCATCATCGCTATTCTCCAAGGCCACGATTTCGGTGCTTTGACGTCGGCTCATTGGCGGGAGCCTTCCCTTCCTCCGCTTTCCGCTTGTTGCTAACCTTCTCTGCCCAAGCGCTATGATCGTTCCGCATTTAGTCGCCCACGGTCACTCGCGCCTACAAAACCGTAATAACAGCTGACTGGAGCTAGCTCGACTCCGAGGGCTTTTATGTTCCCCGAAGGCGGTGTTGGTCGCTACTTGGAGCTATCCGAGAGCGTCTTATCGTGCCACATCGTCATCGTATGCGAGCGCGTAGTCTGTCGGCAGCTTCTAGCGAGATAGAAGCCTCTCAATCTCTTTCAAACGACGGGTGAGAATGATCTATGAGGCTAGCTCGTTCGAAGAGACCTTTCGTGGTGTTCTCTAATATACCGGTGGGTGCTTTGTTTTGGCCCTTTCTCCCATACTGAGATCTGTGATGGTCCCAGGCTTGCCATGGGGAACATTGCTAGTTTAAAACACAGCAGGTTGGACCCAAAAATCACGTGGAGGCCCCGGGGCTGTAATATTGAACAGATCGATACGAGCTCTCCTGACTGTACCGTCAGGGCGTTGCTGTATCCCTTGCATAGCGCCTTTACCGCCCTTCCTAAGGGTATGTTCTCCGGCATGCGTCGATCCGTGGTTTGCTAGGGCTCTGAAGGTCTTCTCCGAGCACTGAACCGCACCAAACAGGCGTCGCTCAGCCTTCCTCATGTGGGGCTCATCGTTGACTGTCGTTTTCATGACCTCTCCAGCTTTCTGCTTCTTTATATCTCCACCGGTATCAAGGCCACTACTGATCGAGTCTCCAGCAACGAGCCCCATAGCACGTGACACACCTCATCATCGGGTTGTGGAACTTTTATCTTGTCGTCGGGATCGACCAACTCCCAGAAAAAGGCTTTGGTGGCATCCTGGAGCTCCTTAAAGGCATCTTGGCGAGTCTTCTTGTCGTTAAAGACCTCCGAATAGGTGGTCGGAAGGTCCTTAATCCTCAAGAGCTCTTTTATATTTTGAAGTCGCTTAGAAGGGACACCGCGACCACCGAGCTCCTTGATCAATGTATCGCGAAGTTGTCGCTCCAATTTTCTCACATACTGACCATCGCGTACAAGCTTTCGCGTCGTTCCATTGACTAGGAGGCGCAACAATCGATCGACTTGGGTCGAAATAACCATCGAGCTTGGCTTGAGGGCTTGAACATAAGAGCCTGTTATCATTGCACAGTGGGGATGATCAACCCACTTTGTAATGAGAACTCCTTCTGTTCTAACTCAGCTGATTGTGTTCTTAGTTCCACACCGGGTCTGCAGCTGCCAGCAGGACTGCTAGAGACATCAGGCCCTTTCTGAGAAGAGCCGCTACTGCTTCCACCTCGGCTGCTGCTTCGTTGATAGACATTCTGAGTGTAATGTCACCCGAAGTCCAACGGTGATAAAGAATGTAGGGAGGTGAGGTAGCCGAAGAGATTGGAGTGTGAGAACGAGGCCTGCATCCTAGAAACCCAAGTCTCGTCGACGTCGAGGATGTTCGGAAGCAGGATGTACAGGGATTAAAGGGCTAAAGCCTGAGTCAATTGTGTACTACCAGTTTCTAAGTACCAAGCGATTAGTCGCCTGTCAGCATCAACGACAAACTAGGAGGGTGCAGGAGGATGGAAAAAGTGCTTGGTCTGTCAGAGGTTTCGATATTTATGAATTCGAAGGATCCGCTCTACACAACACTCCAGTTGTGGGCCTCGGCTCTCTTGGATGAGCCTTGCCATTAAAACGCTTGGTAATCGGATGGCCATTAAAAATGGCCTGCGGAATGAACACCTAATGCTATGATTCTTCTAGGCGCTTGTGGTTTGGTAGAACTACTGGGTTGGATGGGACTGATGACGAATTGGACCATGAATCGGAGGTCGTTGGGTGGTTGGAGCCGTTGATACGGTCATCAGACTGGGAAGACCTCGGCCACGGGGAGCGTTGCCGGTCTGGTTGACGTTTGACGTACCTACCTCCCACCTGCTATAAAGGAATCTGGAATTGAGAAGTATATATAAGATATAGGGGAAAAGTGATCCGCTGAAGTACTTGCTGTGATCAGAAGACAAGAACGAAAGGTTGGAAAATGTAGTAGAAAGAAGTCCTTAGATAATCAGGTTCGTGAAAGACCAGGATGTCATTGTGGAATGAATAGGTAAGTGCTGCTCAATTCATCGCTAGTCGAATTCGAGTATTCATTATATATAATGAATACGATAAAAGCAGATCACAGAATGATAGGCCCAAGAATTCATCTGCCAAGCTGTCAGAGTGCGCATCCTTCATACGAGCAACGTAAGATTCTCAAATCAATCTTGGCGTACATTCTTGTTATCGAAGATAGAACAGACGTGTTCGAGCTGAATTTCATTCTTCCCCTGTAATCAGGTCTTTTCTCCCTAAAAGGACGATCCTATCTGCATAACGATATCCTGATTTGAGTGTAGACGCACGGTCGTTTAGTGGTCGGCTAAGCCGATACGCTCAGTAGACATGGTGATAAGCAGACATTCCAAGGTAGCCCATGGACGCACGATTATGTGAATGAGTTTCATCAAATTTCCAACACCGTTGGTTTCCGAGCATGGTCTCGCAATTGCCACGCCGTGTGGCGCCCAGCTGAATCGGCCGCGCCGAAGATCTTCTTCCCGCCTCTGGCGTTACAAATCTTAGTAAGTGAACTAAGCGCCCTTTCATGATACTATTTCGGTGTTTGCTCTGCCAGGCCATCCAAGCGTTTCGGAACAAGTCGTCGTTAAGTGACTTCTCCGAGATCGCGGAAAATGATAGAGGGAGAGTATCACAGAAATTCTTCCCAGGCCTAGCCACACCGAGTCGGGTCATCAATTGTCTTGGGAGCGATCCTTCTTAAGCAGTCAGTCTTCGCAGTCCATGTATAGATGGTCTAGACTCTCGTTGAGAACCTGCAGGTAACGTCGGGCATTGCGTCAAGTGCCTTAGAGGGCCATACTCAAAGGTGTCGCCTTCTAAAGGCGGCACTCAAGGTCAACCTCAGTCCACCACCTATGTTGGCGAGGAGCTGACACCTCAGATCGAGGCGATGAAATTCTTTTTGAGTGGTGAGCGAATTGAGCTATCGCTTACTGCTATTACTGGAGGCTGTCTCCGTCAAGAAATGTGCGTCATGGTGTAGCCACTTTTGAGAGCCTTTTGACCGCCAAATTCACTTGCTTATCCGTATCGTATTAAAGGAGACGTACAGAGACACCACTTTCGGTATCAGTGCCTAATCCAGTGTAGATCTTTGGCTGAGACCCCGATTCTTCCAGCACAAGCAGATGTACAACCCAAAGTTTCTTCAATTCACGATTCAGACATTTGAACCAGAACATCCAGCTGAAAACGACGCTCAGCTTTGTCTTGAGATAAAGACAATACCTACATGCTTCTTTACCGTGTCGTGCTCACAATGTCTGGATGAAGGAACGGAAATCAAAATCCTTCAAAGCAATCGGAATGAAATATGATCCGAGAAGAACACAGGTAATTGAGCGGAGTAGGTTGGGGACCTCAGAGGTAAATAAGCCATATGTCACATCAATTGTTGATAAATGGTGCGGTCCGGTAGCGCTTTTCTTTCTTGTTGTAGGAGTAGTGTTTCCAGCAGACCGGGCAATTTTGTTCCGCATTGGCAACCGCAAGTCGCTATAATCATAATGCTCGTTATAATGCTTACCATTGGGGCAGTGATTGACATACCATAAGCCGCGTTTCTTGCCCGTCTTCTCTGGGTCTGAATTCAAGCGTCGCTATAGCCATTCTGTGGCCTGAATAGTAGGTGACAATCGATGCTTCCTATACCCTAGTGTCATTGCGCCCTCATTATGTCGGAAGAGATTCTGACTCTTCCCACTCTGATTTGCCTTTGTAAAGCCACGAGCGAACAAGTGACGAAGCTTGCTTTTTCAAGCTCATCAAACTTATGGGCATAGTCGTGCGATGTTCGGCATTATCGTTAGGGACTCCATCCTGTTGTCGTTTGTTTATCGACACCCATCCTCCTGAACCGAGTATTATTCTTCTATGTTAGAAGTCTTGATAAACGTGAAACCCTTTGGAGGAAGGAGCACTATCACAAACCAGTCTTGCAGGCAGTCCGCAAACGTATAATATCTGATATGGTTCTGGACTCTGTATTCATAGTGCCGCATTCGTCTTGACTTAGTCCAAGTCATTCTCTTAAAGGTAATTGTGAGCGACGAACCCTCCAGCGCACATCGCCTCGATGTGCGCCCTCTTTTCGGCAACTTTCCACCTTGATGGCTTAACAATGAAACCTCCCTGCTCTCCGCCTCCTCGGACAACGCCACCGCCTTCCCCCACAGCCGGTCCAATAACGATTCCTCCGGCGACCCGTGGGACTCCAGGTGACGGCGGAGCTGTCCCGGTGACTCCCTGAGCCATCCGAGCCACCGGAGAGGTTTGCGATCCTACAAGCCTTTCGTGGGAAAGAAGGTCAAAGATCCATTCGTGGACCGATTGATGCCAGTAATCACTCCTTGGAGACGGTTATTAGAGCCTAGTACTTGTAAGTAACCATAATGTGATTCGTCGTCTGTAATATCGCGCAACCGAGCTGAACACATGCGTCTACTAACGTATTGGTAGTCTTCGATCTGACATCAGCCGCAACAGGAATTGCGACCTCTCGAGATTGATAATATAAACCCATAGCATCCACGAATCTAGTATTTATTGTATGAACAGGTGTTATTTCTATTGCGATATCAATAGATCGAGCAGTCTCGGCGTCTTCCGACGACGGCGCTTGTCGACGCGATAGTCGTCGTATTCAAGCTATTATTGATTGAAAGAGAAAAAACTTTGAATAACAAGGATTCAACTAATGGTAGGATAGTTGAAGCGAAGACGAGAATGAGCACTAGATAACGCAATGATATAACCTGGAAGTTCGGAAAAGACCAGTCCTACACTTATCATTCCTTCTTATTCTTGACGAGACTGGGCCCTTTGTGGGCAGCCTCCCGACCTCGGAGTCGATGGCAGAATGTAAGAGCAACTCTGGTTCTGCGTGAATAGTATGTAAGCGGGCGGATCAGAGTCAATCAGTTCACTAGTATCTGGGTCCATCTTTAGCTTGTAGACATTCACAACTGCTTGGCAGCATGATAAGCAATCTAGATATATAAGAACTTGAAGATATACTCGCGAGTAATTGGAGACTCGGCGTTATGTAATTGAATAAGCATGTTGCTGGACTGATCTGCTTTTTCTCTGCACAATATTCTGTATTGCTTGAATGACTGATTTAGGTCTCTAGGCCAACGACTTGTTCGGGTTGAACGACGTGCCAAACCATTCGTCTCGTAAGGGTTCAGTAGAGCCCGCATTGCGCCTCCTTTTCCGCTGAGCTCGGAGTCGGGCGGACATACGCTGGTAAGTCTATTAAGACAGTACAAGCAGGAAATAATCGGCTGGCGAACAAAAGCAGAGAGGCCGGCCAGGCAAGAAATAAGCAGTGTCGCTACCTGCGCGTCCAGATAAAATTTGCCGGTCCTTCACGGACAGAGGACGAAGCCTAACATCCTTGGCAAGCGATAGAAGTACGTTTGAATTACTTTGCAATCTGACATTGAAAGGCATGCCGCGAAAGAAAAATGGACTGGACGAGCTGCTAAAGGGTAGTATGCTTTTCAGCAGGCCCCAGCGTCTAAGTGGGCAGCCAGATTAAGACCCGAACATCGCATTTGCTGCATATAAACTCCTCAATGACGCGAAGGCCGGAACATAAGCACCGACAGCCACGCATAGCGTACCTGCTCGAATCACTTAAGTTCCAAGCATCTTGAGTCTGTCAAGCTTTGCAGTGTCAAGTGCAAGCGCTAAGATAATTGGTGCGTTCTCATGTGGCGTGAGTAATTCCACTCTATCTTGTGGTACGTTTGTCGGTAATGCATGTTCACCGCATGAGTATGATGAAAGGTAATTTGGCCGATATCATAATTGACTCTCGCAGTGCTTGAGCCACCCAAGTATGCGCTCCAATTTAGCCTGATCAATATCGTCAGTATCAATCATTCTTAATTTCCGCCCTATCGCTCCGAATGATTGAAAAATCTCCATCTCTTTCTCTGATGCAGCACTGACCTAGAAGACAGCATCATACTCTTTTCGAAATTTATAAAGAAATGCAAGAGCGGTCTGCGTCCTGTCTATATCTCCGAAGTACACACCGCGCAAGGAATGGGGTACGACCTCGAATAAGGTTCTACAAGCAGTCGATTTAACTTGTCAAGCGTGGTTTTTCGACCGACAAAGGAGCAATCTCCGCTAATGTGGATGTCATGTATAGGAAAGCTTGTAGTTGGAACAGGGGGTCATCGAATTGATGCTCGGATCGCCCTTTTGGCTTTTGGTTCTATAATGGTATATACCGTTGAGGTGTCTACTCGCCACGAAGAGATTTGATGGATTATGTAGAATCTTGGTTCCCTTGTAGTCGTCTTCTTCACAGATAGACCTCAGATTTTTGTTATATAAAATATATACTGTCGTGGTTCAAAGCACTGATGTCAAAGCTGGACCGAAGAAAGGCGGCTTAGTGTCGTGGAGAACACCAGTTTGACTCAATGACCATTTTGTAAATCCCCAGACCGTTCCAATAATGTTGTTAGACAGTCAGCGAAAATCTTTTCGACTTCCTCCGTCCCGGTGGACTCGAATGCCTCCGGCGTCTCCATCGATCGCGTACGTGAAGACAGACCTCTGCACTTCTAGCGAAAGCCGAAGCAGATCAAGCTGCTCAGTCAGACATGTTTTATCGAGCCTCTTCTCTTTCGCTTGCGCCGCTGGACGCTCAGGCCTCCTTAGTATTTCGGCAGCCAGTTGGGTCTCGCCGCAGAATCGGGGGGAGAGGGTGAGGGGTCGGATAGGTGCTGCTGTCAAATTCACATCTCCGCACGACAGTGTGGCGACTTTCCTTTGCTCTCTGCACTATGGCCATGTAGAAGGAGGTTGTTGACTTTTATCTGTACCCATCAAGCTAAGTATCAAGTGAAATGTGTTTATAAATATTTTGAAGTAAGCTCGTAGCAAGGTATGAGTCCAAGAGTGCAGCCAGTGCTCCAAAGTTGTCTGCTTTCTGATCACAAGATCGCTACTATCAGCAGAGAGGGCGAGATGGGCGTTCATTGATCCCCGATTCTTTAAAAAAAAGTGCAGGCACAGTCTCTTTGTGGAGATTAGACTCTCCTACTCCGCTCGGTGCGTCAAACTCGGATGCGAACGATTGTCGAGCACCGCACGTCTCCTCTGCTCCGCACGACTCTTCTGTTTTTTGAGCAGTAGATCGGAAAGTAAACTTGAATTGAGATTCGTCCTTTTATTATGTCTTTAGATACAGTAGTATCCTCTCTTACGAAGCACTAGCGTCTAATCAGTTATATTCGAACTTTGCAGCAACAAAGTTTAAAACAAAGCTACGTACTATGTATTTCGGATGCATATATTCATTTATGCCGCTATGTTGAAGATAAAATCCAAGATTCCAGTGTAAGTTAAAAAAGATTGACATTACCGTAATCTGGAAGATAGAAGAGAAAGTGATAAGGAAGACCTTGGCTGATACCAATAAAATAAATTGATTTACCAAGTGTAGGTCTTCGCTGAAGGCTTAATTAGTTCCGCGTTGTATCTCTCCATGACGAAGATTAAGCACATGGCTCTAGACCATGTCTTGAGAAATCATTCCTCACTTACGACACTGCTCAAACCCACCTCGTCCTTGAATCAATATACGTAAGCGTCTGGCTTACATATCTTGGTATCGAGTTCTATAATATATCTCTACCGGTGGGACAAGGGTATCTTCGCGAGAAACCCAAAAGTAAATAGTCTCTAGAATAGGATGGACCGCTTTGGTCATAATCATTTTGTAGGCTGGCACTCCTGTGCTGTGTACAGTGTGTTGAATGAGTCGGGAGGTATTGCCGATGTGTAGAAGGGGGTTTTTGACGCGCATTAACATTGCCTTGGAATAACACGCCTTTACCCAGAGAATTCATTCGTTATTCGAAGGAGTAATGACGATTCTCGCCCGTCTCGATCGACCTCCCACAAATTGAGTAGAGCTTGAGATACCATCGGTGGCTAGCAAGATAGGTCTTCAACTGTTGAGAGCTCAATGCGCTGGCAGGACCATTTCTCTTGATCAGTGACTTCTCTGTTGAGGCCTTCACGGAGTCCTGGGTCGTGAGCCAGTCAATCCAGTGTCCGACGGTACCTGCTAGCATCACTCCTAGCGTTCTGAATGCTCAATCCTCTAGGCGGATCCACATGAGAAAATGAAGGACCGAGAGTCTATAGCAACTAATCGCAAGACTAGTGAGCACCATGTGTAAAGCTCGATCTATATCTCGGGCGTTTCTGGCCAGGCTTGACTCTGAACCATCTTGACTGTTCTCCAATAACGCAGAAAGCTCTCAGGGCAGCTTATCTCGGTAAAGCGCTCGGAGAGTTGGAAAATCAGATCGGGTATGGGTAGTCCAGTATCTGAACGATTTTTATCAGAGAGACACCACAAAAGAGAGGATAGATGTGGCAAGATTGAGCAAGTCGCATTTTTTAAGCAAATAGTTGATTATCACAATAACAACCAAACAAGCACACCGTTTTCGCGTTCTGGGGATTCGTTGCAGACTATTTTCTCGTCGAAATTACCGAACGTGTTTTGTTCTTCTTGTAATAATCAGCATAGCTAAGAACATGTTCGTGTCTATTGCGTCTATCAGGCTGTCGTTCTCGACATCGAGCGAGGAGCGACTAGATTTCATCGCATAGATGGTGGAGACGAAGGGTTCGGGGAGATCGATAGTTGCAGCGCCGCTGTCTTGATTGATTGATTCTTACTTGCTTAAATCGACTTTGAAGTCAATAATTTTGTATCGAGATCCTCTTCGTCTGCTGCGTTCAGCGCCAGGCTTGGGTCCGACATGTCGTCGGCAAATTCGTTCGGAGGGTCCCACATGTCGTCGGGAAATTCGTTCGGAGGGTCCCACATGTCATCGGCAAATTCGTTCGGAAGGTCCCACATGTCGTCGTGGTCTCCAATAGCACTCGATAAAGAAGGGAATAGCTTGGGCGCCGGGTTTTCTTGTATTGCTATGACGATTGATTTCTGGGTTGGATAAAATGTAGTGTGAGTATAGTAGATTAGGAGTAAGACAAGATCTCAAACGATCGGAAACAGGGATCGTCAAGAGTCAAGCTTCGTCACCTAAATAACAGTGCCGGGATAAGCTAGACAGCAGATATCTGCGAGTTAAATGAGTCTGTCCAAACCACTATCACTCTCTCGTCCAGCGAAGTTCTTGAGTATGAACCTCATCGAGAGAGGCTCTTCCTAAGGTTGCCTCAACTTGAGTATCTTTTTCTGGTCAATGGTATTGATCAAATGGCAGAAAATTGATCGAGCAAGCTCTCTCTGTTCTTTCAAGCGGTTTTGAGATACATTTTACGCCCCCTTGGTGGCTGCACTGTTAGTGATAATCGTCTCACTGCCTACCATCCCGATCATCCTCACGTCAATCGTTCTCATTGTTTTAGTCGAGACTCATAGACCACAATGGTAGGCTTTCTTTCCTGAATTCATAGAGAAAAAACACAAGCTGCTGGATGAACTTCCCATTGGACTGCTCCGTGCGATGTAATGCATGAATTTTCC
>JAABUL010003793.1_pt1 | contig 21567 bp, 24 predicted proteins | sample 5559151 | NCBI WGS metagenome assembly JAABUL01 (sample SAMN10711876, study PRJNA513368) | rock metagenome | isolation source: Antarctica rocks | place: Antarctica: Victoria Land, Pudding Butte sud | reverse complement strand
AATCGGTTCGAGTGCTCAAAACAGCTCGCCTGTTCTCACCTCGGCCCTCCCAAATACCCATACATACCCGGACAGAAAGCGTTTTATCCTCGTCAGCGCCGCAGCGGAAAGCTATTTCAACAAGCTCTTAGTACTACAGTTGTAGATAGAAGACCGGAAGCGGTGAGCCACGCTTTCTATAGTGACAGCGCAGCGCATGGAACTGATGCCGTCTTCGCCATCCGGACCAGTGCAGCAGGTGTTCAGCGCCGTGCCATCCGCGCCAGAGTAGGTGGGTGAGTTCCGCTCATCAAGACCGATTGAAAGCTTCTGAAAAATTGTAAGTAGGTCCACGGGGACGGCTGCTGCATCAAATTCTTCGAGTTCTCTGAGGACCTGATTGGGGAGAGGCATCTGGGTACGATACCGGCGGGCGGCCAAGATTTCAAAACCAGACATAACCCGGATGGGTGGCGGCGTGTGGCCCAGGTCTCGAACCCAAACACAACCCGGGTGCCCCGTCCCGCTTCTGCGACATGGGTCTACATCCAGCCACGCCTTCCTCACAACGCCACCTTCTGTCTCGACCCTCCTTTGGCGTAGTTCCTCACCAGACTAGCTAGAATAGAAATAGACCTCCAAGAGAGCCCGGCTAACGCCGGGCTCTCTTCCTTTAACCCACAAACAGCCAGCCACAGAACGCAAAGGAGCCACACCCATGAAGTCCGCCGTCCGCATCCATCACCCCCACACCTCCACCCACCTCCCCATCCACGAGCTAACCGCCCGCCGCCACCGCGCCGTAGCCACACTCTTAACCAGAAAGGCCGCCCGCCCGACCCACACCCCCGCACCCCAGGGCCGCAAAACCGTGGACACCCGCTGGTCAAACCTCTAAGTACCCCATACCTAACCCACAACAATAGAAAACTTTACCGCAAAAGTACCCAGGGGGAGGGGTACCCACCATGTACGAAACCATCACCGTCACCCAACCTGCCACCCAGCCCCGCCGCTTCCAGTGCCGCCACATCTTCACCGACGGCCACCGCTGCGGCAGCCCCTGCCTCCGCTCCGAGGACTTCTGCTTCTACCACCACACCTCCCACGCCCGCAGACCCGTCCCCACCCCCGTGGTTCAGATGTCGGACATGTCCCAGGGCGAGCAGGGCGCCGCCCCCTTCACCCTTCCCCTTCCCGAGGACCGCAGCGCCATCCAGCTCGCCATCGGAGAGATCCTCAACCGGCTCGCCTCCAACCAGCTCGACCCCCGCCGCGCCGGCCTCCTCCTTTACGGCCTCCAGATCGCCTCGCTCAACCTCCCCCACGCCCGCCCCGCCCTCGCCCAAACCGCCGAGCAGCCCATGGTCGAAGACGTCATCGCCGACCCGGACCTCGGCACCGTCGCCCCCCGCTCCGAACTCCTCCCCACCGACGCCCCCGCCCCAACAGCCTCATCGCCCGCCTCCTCGAAGACCTCCACCGCGGCGCCGATCATCCATCGCCCGCACAGCCCGAGCAGCCCACCACCCTCCCCACCCTCCAGGCCACCGCCGCCGCCCCCGCCATCCGGTGGCCTATCCTTTCCAGCCTCGCCGGAAAGGGTGGTTTCAGGAGCCGCAAACGTGCCCCGGAGCCCTCACCCCACCGCGCCCCAATCACTCTTGCTATCCTGACCTCTGCATGCCCAAACCCATCGTCCTCACCATCCTCGACGGCTGGGGCTACCGCCCCGAGACCCACGGCAACGCCATAGCCCAGGCCCGCAAACCCGTCTATGACAGGCTCCTGCGCGACTTCCCCAACACCCTCCTCCGCGCCAGCGAGCACTTCGTCGGCCTCCCCGACGGCCAGATGGGCAACTCCGAAGTCGGCCACCTCAACCTGGGCGCCGGCCGCATCGTCCGCATGGACATGACCCGCATCGACACCGCCATCGCCGACGGCAGCCTCTTCTCCGACCCCACCCTTCTCGCCGCAATAAAGCAGGCTCAGGAGAATAACCGCTCACTCCACTTCATAGGCCTGTTGTCCGACGGCGGCGTCCACTCTCATTCCCGCCACCTCTACGCCCTCCTCCGCCTCGCCGCCCAGCACAAGCTCACCCGCGTCTTCGTCCACGCCTTCCTCGACGGCCGCGACACCATGCCCACCAGCGGTCTCGGCCATCTCGAAGCCCTCCAACAGCAACTCCAGGCCATCGGCGTCGCCAAGCTCGCCAGCGTCTCCGGCCGCTACTTCGCCATGGACCGCGACCTCCGCTGGGAGAAGGAGCGCCAGGCCTTCGACGCCATGGTCACGGGTACCCCTGAAGGCGGCTCTTACGCCAGCCCTGTCGAGCGGATAAAGGATCTCTACAACTCGGACATGACCGACGAGTTCATCCCGCCCTTCACCATCGTCGACCCCCTCGGCAACCCCGTCGCCCTCATCCGCGACGAAGATGTCGTCATCAACTTCAATTACCGCGCCGACCGCGTCCGCCAGATCACCCGCGTCCTCGCCCGCAACTCCAATGTCCCCGTCGGACTCACCACCGGCGACGCATTCGACCTGCCGAATTCTGCCGAACTTGAAGCCGAGATCCCCCGCAGCCAGGCCCCCAAAGACCTCCACTACGTCTGTATGACCCAGTACGACAAGCAGTACAAACTCCCAGTCGTCATCCCCTCCGAGTCCATGGACAACCTCCTCGCCAATCTCATGGCCCAGGCCAATCTGAGAAACTTGCGCGTGGCAGAGACCGAGAAGTACGCCCACGTCACCTACTTCTTCAACGGCGGCATCGAGAAGCCCTTTCCCGGCGAAGACCGCACCCTCGTCGCCTCGCAAAAGGTCGCCACTTACGACCTCGCCCCCGAGATGTCCGCCGCCGGCATCGCCGACGCAGTCATCAAAGCCGTCAACGACACCGCCTTCGATGTCGTGATCGTCAACTTCGCTAACGCCGACATGGTCGGTCACTCCGGCAAGATGGAGCCCACCATCCGCGCCGTCGAGACCGTCGACACCGAACTCGGCCGCATCTACAACGCCATCCGCCATAGTGGCGGATCACTCCTCGTCACCGCCGACCACGGCAACGCCGAGCTCCTCATCGACCCCGTCACCGGCGGCCCCCACACCGCCCACACCACCAACCCCGTCCCCTTCCTCCTCATCACCGATGGGGCAGGGAAGCCCCCCACCACCCTCCGGGCTGGCGGCAGCCTCCGCGACATCTCCCCCACCATCCTCTCGCTCCTCCACCTCGATCAGCCAGAAGATATGACCGGCGAGAGCCTCGTCTCAATTAGCTGAAACTTGACCCGGCTTCACCCTGCTTTCAGTCTACGTTGCGGAGATAGCTGATTACGCCAGCCTCGAGGAAGGCACTTCGGTTTGGCGTAAACTCCGCGCCACTTCACTAGAATAGTATTAGGGTGAGTTGCAAGGTAACGGGAGTGAGTCGGATCAGGTAGAAGTACCCCCCGTACTTTGAGACCTAACCATCCTCTTTCAAAGACTTTGCAGAAAAGGTACGGGGTGGGGAGGGTCCCTCAAACTTCGCGCCGCCCATCCATGGCCCGCGACATCGTCACCTCGTCCGCATACTCGATATCGCTTCCAGCCGGCACGCCGGTCGCGATCCGCGTTACCCGCAACTCCGGTCTGGCTCGCCGAAGCTCCTGCGCCAGGTACCCCGCCGTCGCCTCGCCTTCGGTCGTCGGCGAGGTCGCGAGAATGACCTCCTCGGCTTCAGGCAAACGCTTCATGAGGTTCGCAATCCGCAACTGCTCCGGTCCAACCCCGTTCACCGGCGACAGGGTCCCGTGCAGGACGTGATACACCCCCGCATATCCGCGAGTCTTCTCGATGGTCGCGATGTTGGTAGGCTCTTCCACCACACAGACCAGCCGCTGATCGCGCACGGCGCTGGTGCAGTAGCCGCAAGGATCCACGTCCGTGATGTTGTTGCACACACTGCACAAGGTCAGACGCTCGCGCAGCGTCAGGATCGCCTCCGCCAGCCCGCGCGCGTCCGCATCCGTCGCCCGTAGCACGTGGAAAGCTAGCCGCTGGGCAGACTTCGTCCCCACCCCCGGCAGCTTCTTTAGCTCGTCGATGAGCCGAGTCATCGGCTCGGCAAAACGGGCCACCTAAGTCAACCCTGGCAGATTCAATCCACCCATCATCCCCTGCACACTGCTCTTCATCGCATCATCCGCCCGCCGCCCCGCCTCATTCACGGCAGCCGTAATCAGGTCCTCCAGAAGCTCCAGGTCGCTCCCCGCGCTACCCACCGCCGCCGGGTCGATCTTCAACCGCAGAACCTCCTTTCGCCCGTTCATCCGGACCGTCACCACCCCGCCCCCGGTAGCGGCTTCAACAATCGTCTCCCCCAGTTTTTTCTCCATCTGCTCCTGCATCTGCTGCGCCTGCTGCATCATCTCCTGCATCTTGCCCAGATCACCAAAGTCCATCTGATCCCCTCCTTCACTTGTCTTCCTTCAGGTCGATCACGTTCCGAATATCTGCATGGAACAACTTCTGAGCCTGCTGAACGATAGGATGCTGCTCCGCCTTCGCCTGTGCCGATCCGGAACTTGCGCGCGGCGGCCTCTTCACCTCATCGCTTGCACGAGCTTTACCCGGCAGAAGCTCAACCCTCATCTTCCCACCGCCAGCCTCGCGCAGCACCGTTCGGACCCTCCTCTCTGCCGCCATATTCACCACGATCGGAAGCATCGTCGGAGAGAGTGTGGTCTGGATCCGAATAGTGTCAGTTCCCACTGTCCATTCAGCGCCAGAGATGGCATCGGCTGCCGACCCCTGGCCTCGCAGCTCAGAAAGCGCTCTAACCACAATCTCCTGAAGCTCTTCAGCGGAGTAACTCACAGTATTTTGACTGTGCTCGGAGCCGTGGCCGGGCCCTAGTTCACTCGCTGCATTCCGGTGTCCGCCCGCACTCGGAAGAGGAGCATCAGAAGGAGCCGTGACCGAAGCTGCTTGAAGAAGCGGGGATGCAGCAGGCGAAGGCTCCTCCCAAGCAGCACTTTGTTGAAATGGTGAAAAGACCGCAGTAGCTTCTCTCGCCTTCGTGCCAGGAGCAACGGCTACTGTGCGGGGGGTCGCCTGGTCAGAGCGGAACACCGCCTTCGCCGGGGCAAGATTCCTGACCCGGTCATCCCTGCGGGGTTGAACTTGTGAAATAGATGGCCGGGGAAGCTGACTTAGCACCTCTTCGATCGGCAACAGCCGCCTGAGGTGAACCAGCTTCAACAGCCCAAGCTCGAAATGGAAGCGCTGTTCCTGCCGATACCCGAGTTCATCGAAGGTGCGAAGCATTACCTGAAGGAAGCGAGTGAGTTCCTCCTCCGAGAACTTTGCTGCGGTTCGGGAAACCCGTCGTTGCTCATCGGGTGAGGTCTGCAACAGCTCGCTGATTGTGACATCGGAACCGGCGCTCTCAGCAGAGAGTCCAGATATCTTCGCCATCAGACAATTGCGCAAATAGCGAACACATTGCCGGGACAGCTGCGATGGGCTGTTTCCAGCATCGAGCAACTCATTGGCTACCGTAATCACCTCTGCGCTGAGACCCTCATCAACGGCATCCAGTATCCGTTCGAACACCGCGTTTGATACGGATCCCATCAACTCACGAATCTGTGCTGCGTCCAATCGTGGTCGGTCAGCCTCCCTAGGAGCGCTGGCAATTGCCTGATCCATGATGCTCAAAGCGTCGCGCATCGATCCATCACCTGCTTCGGCCAGCAAATTCAGAGCTGTCTCATCAGCTGCAACCCCCTCGTGCTCGGCTATGGCCCCCAACTCACGGAGGATGTCGGCCATCTTTACCGCGTGAAAGCTGAAATGCTGGCACCGCGACCGGACGGTCTGCGGAATATCTTCCGGCTGGGTTGTCGCCATCATGAAAACAATGTGATCTGGAGGCTCCTCAAGAGTTTTCAAAAGAGCATTAAAAGCCGCGTCGGTAATCTGGTGGGCCTCATCCAAGATGTAGATCTTGTATTTATCGCGCGCAGGCCGGTACCGAGTAGCGTCTCGAAGTTCGCGAATCTCATCGATGCCGCGGTTGGTCGCGGCGTCAATCTCGATCACGTCCACCGCATTGCCAGCCCGTATCTCCGCACAGCTGTCGCAGCGCTCACATGGCTCCGCGGAAGGGCGGAGATCGCTGCCAATTATGTTACGGCAGTTCAGGGCCATAGCCAATATTCGGGCGACGGTCGTCTTTCCAATGCCGCGATGTCCGCTAAAGATATATCCGTGCGCGATGCGTCCTTGGGTGAGCGCATTCATGAGTGTGACCGTCACGTGTTGCTGACCGGCGACGTCGGCGAAGCACTGTGGGCGGTATTTTCGAGCAAGGACGAGGTGAGCCATAGGGGCTGTGCCAAGAGCTACAGGCTGCTGGGCTACCCCGATTGTATCGGGCAGACCGGCATCGCTGGCAAGGCTTAGCTGCAGATCTCCAGCGTTTCCGTGCTGCGGCCTATCGGAGCCTTGCTCGGCTTCGTCGCTCCCGGCGTTTTACCTCTGCCGCGCTGAACATTGTCCCTCGGCACTTGGCAGTGCCACAATAGCAATCGCCGGCCTCATCGTCGGAATCATGGAGATTGTACTCATAAGTTAGTTCCTCTCCAGCAGCGATGTCGCGGACGGCAGATATAAAAATTCGTTCGCCTTTCTCTTCCGACTCGCAATTCGGATCGCAGGAGTGATTGATAAACATGGCAGTGCCGAAACCGTCGATCACCGTCTCTTCTTCACCAAAGCTGAAGAGGTATGTAACGGAACGATCTTTGTATCGTTCATCCGCCTCCTCCTTGCGGTAACGAGGGCCGTCGTACTCGCAGACCTTACCGCCTCGGCGGATGAACTGCATCGTGTAGCAACCAGCCGCATGGATTGAGGATGAACGAACAATCAACCTGGGTTTCATTGCTGCATCTCCGTCGACGAGCATACGCGATATCACGGTTAAGCCGGCTCTCGGTCACGAACTTGCGTCAGAGGTAGCTCAGAGGCGTAAACTTTACGTAATGAGTTTCGCCCTGAGATGCGCTCTGGTCGCCATGGTAGTCACCGGAGGCATGACTCGACCCGTTTCTGCGCAAAACGCTCCAGATAGTCAAAATTCTCACCTTGCGGGCGCGAACCCTAGGAAGCCCTCCGAGCGCCGCCCTTGCCCCTCCCACCCTGAAAATCCAGCTTCGGCACCGGCACCGGCGAGGTTTCCCTATCCCGGAGAAGCACCTACATCCCCTCCAGGCTCGTCCGCTCCAGAGGAGCTCCCTCCCTCTCAGGCACCTGCTCCTCAACCGGATACCACAGCGAAGCGGTTCCCTTACCCCGGTGACTCCTCTACACCGAGCAGCAGTAACAGTGATTCAAGCTCATCGTCCTCATCCTCCAGTCGTGCCTCTGGTCCGGAGAGCCCGGCACCCGACGAAGCAGGGAGCGAGGGGAGCGTACGGCGCAAGCTGCCGAAGCCGCAACGGATTCAGAGCGACGAGGATCGCGAAGCGGAAGATCTGACCGTCGCAAAGTTCTACCGCCAATCCGGCAACCTGCAGGCAGCCTATCTGAGGGCAAAAGATGCAGTCAAAGTGCAGCCGGACGATCCTGAGGCGCACTTCGCCCTTGCGGAGGTCGCGCAACGCTTAGACAAAAAAGCGGAGGCAGAGGCGGAATTTCGTGCTTATCTCAAGCTTGACCCGGATGGAGACCGGGTCAAAGCAGCACAGAAGGCGCTCGCTTCAATCAAGTGAAGCCAATCCCACCCTGCCCTACTTTGGCCCTGCTCTTGCTAATCTACTTCTGCGCTTCGCTTATGGATGAGACATTCAAGACCCTTGCCGCGAGGCTCACGCAATCGATCAGCGATCTTGATTGTAACGAAACTCAGGCGCGGTCCCCGAGGACGTGGAGCATTCAGCAGATAGTAGAGCACCTGATGCTCACCTACTCCTCGACGGAGGCACTGATTGCAGACCGCATCGCCAAAGGGCGGCCTACGCAGGCTTCGCTGAGCCTTCTGCAGCGATGTGGTCAGGTATACGTCATTCGGCTTGGCTTGTTTCCCGGGGGCGTGCAGGCGCCTGCCGCTGTAACTCCATCAATGGACCCGATACCGCTCTCGGGTGAGCAACTGGCATGGACCACCATGGAACAACTAGTCACGCTCGACGCAATGCTTGGCAAAGCTGCATCGATCTTTGGAGAGCGCAATAGGTTCGCGAGCCATGTGATACTCGGACCACTAACTCCGAGACAATGGAGGCTTTTTCACCTGGCCCATGGTCTCCACCACATCAACCAGATCCACAGCCTGCGGCGAAGGCTCAGCGGCAAATCTCATCGTCAATCAGCAGATCCTGCTCATCGACGATGAAGCGGGGATCTGGGACGTCGCCGTTCCCTATGGGGGGCGGCTCCGGTTCGAGTTCGTCTTCCACGCGCACAAAGCGTCTGATGTACCGAAGAGGATCCTCTGCGATAGCCATCTCTCGCAGGTGGTAGCGCCAGGCGTCGGGACGGGTTATTCTGCGCGTAAATGCCTTTCGAACGACAGTGCTGATCGATCCATCCGCCAGCTTTCTCTGGAAGCTTTGGGGCGGGATCTGAAGGGTCATCTGTGCCCCACCTTTCCAAAAGCTCTCAGCAAACTCCCGTGAGAAGAGAAGCGCATAATAGCGACGCCCCTCACATAAAGACTCGGTTGCCTGCTGTGCGCTCTCCCAAGGTACGCCTAGCCACCCGGCGTACCACCGACGGTACTGAAATCCGTTGTTCCGGGCCTGTCCTAGGATCAACTGCAGAAGTTCGAGTCGAGTCATCGCGACAACACTCCGGCTTGAAAAGCGTGACGCGAGTGCTGAAAAATCATTCTCAGAGCCGGAAGAGGGACACTAGCAGCGTACATCTAAAGTTAGCTTACGCTCGCGAGACTAACCGTGCGTCAGGCTCGTCCAACGCACAGGATCTTCATGCAAACAGCAAATAGCCAGCACTGGGTGTTTTTTGCGCTAATCCTGTGCTCCCTAGCCGGCGCCGGAACTCTGGCAGGACAATCGCCCAAGCCTTCCTCAGCCCATACTGATCCGATCAATCTCACACCTCAGGTGAGGCAAGCCCACACTCGCTTCTATAACTTGGATTACGATGGGGCACTCAAAGATTTCGAGGCAGTACAACAGGCTAATCCGCAGAGCGCCCTAGCAACGGATTATGTGCTGATGGTTCTGATCTTCCGCGAGTTGTATCACCAGGACCTGCTCGATACGACGTACTACGCTCACGATAACTTCCTCACTTCAAAGCGAGAGGTCCCGGTTCCCGAGGCTATCCGGCAACGTATCGAGTTCTTGACCGACTCTGCTGTTAGCCTCTGCGACCAGCAGATCAGAGTCAACGCCAATGACAAGAACGCATGGTTTGCTCGCGGCTACGCCCGGGGCATGCATGCGGCCTTCATCACACTCGCCGATCACAGCTTCGTTGCGGCTGCTCGTCAGGGACTGGCAGCGCGCAATGATAGTGAGCAGGTCTTAGAACTCGATCCTGATTACGCCGATGCGAAGATGGCGGTTGGGATTCAGCAGTTCGCAGTCGCTAGCCTGCCTCGGATCATTCGAATGATGATCGGCATAGCCGGCGTCAGCGGAAGCAAAGAGAAAGGACTGGATCTTCTGCGTGAATGTGCCGCGCACGGCATCGTCAACAACATCGAGTCGCGGACGGCGCTGTCGCTTTTTCTGAGACATGACGGGAGATATCCTGAAGCCCTCGCGGTTCAGCACGGATTGGCTGAGGAGTTTCCCCATGACTACCTCTTTCGCCTGGAAGAGGCGAACCTTACGAAGGATGGAGGAAACGGAGCCGCGGCAATCTCGGCTTACAAACGGGTACTTGAAGATGCCCGGAAGCCCGGTTATTTCGTTGATCCGCGACTGCAACTCACTTATTTTGGTTTGGCGGATACGCTAAGGGGGCACAATGACTTAGCGGCAGCTGCTCAAAACTATGAGATAGCTGCCGCGCAGCCGAACTGCAGTGAATGGTTGCGCAAGCGGGCGCAGCTCAATGCGGGACAGATGTTTGACCTTCTGCAGCGGCGCGATGAGGCCATTGCGCAGTATCGGCTTGCCAGCACGGGTGGAGGTGATCAGTCCCAAGCCGATTTGGCCCGCCGTTACCTGAAGATGCCCTATACAGGGAAGTGATGCGACGAAACGGAACAGTAGTCGCCGGTCCTGCGTATGACAGAATGAAAGCTCTTGGAGCGTGTCTATGTTCTGCAAGAACTGTGGTAAGCAAATCGGACAAGAGATCAACTTCTGCCCTGCTTGTGGTACCAGGGTTGCCGCGGAGACCCTGGCGCCAGACGAGCAGACGTCCGCTTACGCGCGAACGGCGGGCAGCGACTCACAGGCAGATGATGGACAGAGCCGATGGGCCAGCGCCAACCAGCCGCCGACGAGGCTTGTCCGTCCGCGGTCTCCACGCATGATCGGCGGCGTTTGTGCCGCGTTTGCTCTTCAATACGGCTGGAACCTGACCGTTGTTCGTATCGTGGTCGCGGTCTTCGGACTGCTGTACGGGGTCGGTATCCTTGCCTACCTAATCTGCTGGATCATCATCCCAGAGGCGCAGCATGCGCTTCCTTCGCAAAGCAGGTAAGTTGCTGAAGGCCAATCGAGCGTCCATCCAAGAACTTGCAACACAGAGCTACCCACGACCTTTTCGCTATGCGAAATCGACACTGGGCTGTGATGGTGTGAACCTCAGCGATGTTGCAGCAGAATTCGGCACGCCCCTCTATGTCTACTCTGCCGACCAGATGCTTCGCCGACTCGCTCTCTTTGAGCGGTGGTTCGCCAACCATCGCCACACCGTTTGCTATGCCACCAAGGCAAACTCATCGCTTGCAGTTTTAACTCTGTTGGGCCGGCATGGCGCCGGTTTCGACATTGTATCGGGGGGAGAACTGGAGCGGGTCCGTCGGGCCTGTCCTCAGGCCCTTGAGAGGGTCGTCTTTTCAGGTGTTGGGAAGCAGGCGTGGGAGATAGATGCGGCCCTTCAAGCGGATATTCTGCTCTTCAATGTCGAGTCTGCGGCTGAGATCGATCTACTGGCCGAGCGAGCGGCAGCATTGGGTGTACAGGCCCGCTTTGCGCTTCGCGTCAATCCCGACGTCTCCGCCGAAACACACCCCTATATCTCCACCGGCCTTCGCGAGCATAAGTTCGGAGTCGAGATCGGCAGAGCTCGTGCTCTCTATCAGTGCGCGGCAGTCCATTCTTCGCTCGACGTTGCAGGCGTGAGCGTACACATCGGATCTCAGATACGGAAAGTCGAGCCATTTGCGGCCGCCCTTGCCCGCGTTGCCGATCTGATCGCGGAACTCCAGCAGGACGGCCATGAGATCCGGTATGTAGATATCGGAGGTGGGCTTGGGATCGATTACGGGCCAGCAGAGAGCTTCGACCCTGACTTGGAGGTCCAGCTCTACTCCGAGGCGCTTCGTCCTGTTCTCTCCACACTGGATGCGCACCTGTTGCTCGAGCCCGGGCGCTTCATCGTAGGGCAGGCGGGCGGTCTGCTTACTCGCGTTCTTAACGTCAAGCGTAACGGCAGCAAGACATTTGTCGTGACAGATGCCGGCATGAACGACCTTATTCGCCCCTCCCTGTACCAAGCCCACCATGAGATCTGGCCTGTGCTCGAGTCCTTGGAGGAGCCAAGTCAGACGGTTGATGTTGTTGGGCCAGTCTGTGAGTCCGGAGACTTTTTTGCGCGGGACCGAGAGCTTCCACGCATGAAGGCTGGTGATCTTGCCCTGCTCCTCGACGCGGGTGCTTACGGCATGAGCCTCGCTTCTAACTACAACACACGAACGCGTCCTGCCGAGATCCTGGTCGTTGGTGGAGCGGCTCGACTGATCCGCCGTCGGGAGACAATGGACGACTTGTTGGCCCCGGAGTTCACCTTGAATCTGTGATGCGTACTAGGAAATATCCAGGCGAAGCTCCGTGCTAAACTCGCAGGGTCGCGATTTAGCGTACCAGCCATCCCGGCTGAAGCTACTTCAATCCCTGCTCCAGAGGTGTCCATGTCCGGCCATTCAAAATGGGCCACCATTAAGCATAAAAAGGGTGCTCTCGACGCGAAGCGAGGCAAGATCTTCACACGCCTGATCAAGGAGATCACGATAGCCGCGAAGGGAGGCGGCGGCGATCCAGACGGCAACCCTCGTCTTCGAGGAGCGATTGTGGCAGCGAAAGCGGAGAACATGCCTGCGGACAACATCAAGCGTGCAATCCAGCGCGGCACCGGAGAACTCGAAGGTGTCAACTATGAAGAGATCACATTTGAGGGCTATGGTCCCGGTGGTGTTGCCGTCATTATCGAAGTGATGACCGACAATCGAAATCGCGCCGTAAGTGAGATCCGTCACGCGTTTTCGAAAAATAATGGCAACCTCGGTGAGTCCGGTTCAGTCGGGTACCTCTTTGCAAAGAAGGGGCTCATCGTCGTCCCGAAGGCTTCGGGGGATGAAGATAGGCTTACCGAGATCGTGCTCGACGCCGGGGCGGAAGATCTCTCGGCCGATGGCGACAGTTGGGAGATAACGTCCAGTCCCAAGGATTTTGATGCGGTTCGCGATGCCATCAAGGCAGCCGGAATCACACCAGAGGTGGCTGAGGTAACCATGATTGCTTCCACCTACCAAAAATTGGAGGGAGCACCAGCAAACGCGATGATACGCCTTCTTGAAACGTTAGAAGACCTTGATGATACTCAGAACGTTTATTCGAACTTCGACATGGAAATGTCTGAGGTCGTCGGCTGAGTATTGAAACATCGGACGACGAGCCGCCGGGTACGGCGGCTTTCCTTTGCCGATAAGTTGCTGAAAAAGGGAATGCTCTGTGGCTGATGAAAAGTAAAAGTATTTTGACGATCGCCTTCGTGGGCGCGAGCGTTGCCTGTCTTATCAAATCGACGGGGTACCTGCATGCTCAGACGGCAGGTCAAGTCATGAAGGTAAGCTCCTCCAGTCTGCCGCTGCAGCTTGGGGCTATCGCACAAGGCGGAAATGGGGTCACGGACAATCGGGGCGGCTTCAAGTTTCTGATGGCCGGAGTTCATGTCGGAAAGACGCTCACCTCCGACCACGGATCCGGCCTGCTGCGAGGCAGTTTCGAGTATGCGGTCGAAGTTTTCCCACTATGGCAGGCTTATACGCCCAAATTTCAACGTGCCAATTGTGTCCCGACCTCGGCTCCACAGCGCATCTCGTGTTCGCCTTTGTATACCGTCGGCGGAACTTTCACGGGTGCTTCTATCACTCCCATCATCCTGCGGTGGAACTTCTCTGGAAATCGACGGATCACGCCCTGGGTGCAAGCGGCGGGCGGCTTGCTCTGGACAAATCACAAGTTCCCGGCATTTGGATCGCCCGTCCTGAATCTCGGGAACGATGGCCCCAACACGGACGCAAGCATCTGGAACTTCACCCCCCAGGGTGGCATCGGTCTGCATTATTTCCTAAGCAGCACACGGTCTCTCGATTTCGGTGCCAATGCCGTTCATATTTCGTCGGCATCGCTGGGAGACAAAAACCCCGGAGTCAACGCCAGCGTGCATCTCTCGATTGGTTACACCTGGTGGAAGCCAGCCGACCGCAGATGACAGATCACCTCTTCCTTGTTTCCAACGACCGATATTCCCAAGAGTTGCACGACCAAACGTCGCCGAGTGCCGCACCATGACGAACGAGCCCATTGTCGAATGCGTCCCCAACTTCTCGGAAGGCAACGACATTTTCAAAGTTGTAGAGATTATCCGGGCGATGCGGGAGGATGGCGTCCGGCTTCTCGACTTTTCACTTGACCGCGATCACAACCGGGCCGTGGTCACCATCGCTGGCCGGCCTGCGGCGGTCGTCGAAGCCGCGGTACGCGCTGTCGGTCGCGCTTCGGAACTGCTGGATCTTACCGGTCAGACCGGGGTCCACCCTCGGATCGGAGTTGCTGACGTTATTCCTTTCGTGCCGGTAAGCTCCATCTCGTTGGCGGAATGCGCTATGCTCGCACGTCAGGCAGGTCTGCAAATCTGGCGTCGTTATGGCGTCCCGGTCTATTTCTACGGTGCTGCCGCAGCACGTCCCGACCGTATCGAGCTCGAGAATATACGACGGGGTCAGTTTGAGGGCCTCCGGAAATCCGCTCTGAACGATGCATCGCGACGTCCCGACATTGGCGGTCCGGAGTTGCATCCCACCGCCGGAGCGAGCGCTGTTGGTGCGCGAAGCTTCCTAATCGCCTATAACGTGTACCTCGATTCAGCTTCGTCAGCAGTGCCCGCCTCGGCAGCCGATATTGGAGCTGCTCGGGCGGTCGCCCGTGATATCCGTGCCTCGTCAGGCGGGTTGCACGGTGTAAAAGCGATTGGGGTCGTCGCAAACGGCCGAGCCCAGGTGAGCATGAACATCACCGATTTTCGGGTAACCTCTCTCGGGCGCGTTTACGAAGCCGTGTGCGACCTCGCCGCACGCCACGGAGCGGCTGCTGGAGAAGGTGAGCTGGTCGGTCTTATTCCCGAGGAAGCCGTGGACGAGGGGGCTGTCTGGGCAAAGAAGACATTGAACTTCGATCCCGATCTCAAAATCTTTGAACGCCGGTTGGAGCAAAGGCTGCCCTGGCCCGACTCAGTCCAGGACTTGAGGTGAGGTCCTTTGATCGGCGAATTGGCTTTACGGCCGATGGCGCGACCTTCGTCTACAACTTACGTCAAAGAGTTGGCCATTTTGCTTGCTTCTCACCCGTTTTGGCGGTCTGATAAGTTCAAACCCGCCCCTCAACGGCACGACGTTGTCCTGGAGTTCGCCTTGTCAATTGCTTCAAGAAAGTTTCTTTCCATCGCTGCTCTCATGTTTCTGGGAACAGCAGCACATTCCGCCCAGCTCTCGACCGATGCCAAAGCGGCGATTCCGCGTGATGTGCAGCAAATCATTGTCGTGGATTACAGAGCGATGCAGAACTCTCCTGCCGCCATGAGCCTGAAGGATCGCACGCTTCCACCGGAGCTGAAGCGCCTTGAGACGTCGCTGAAGACCTCAGGGCTGAAGGTCGATCAAGATGCTGATATTCTGGCCTTCGCGGCGTTCCACTCTGCAACCGGCGAGAGCACTCGAACGATTGGCATCGCGCAAGGACAATTCCACACGCGAGAGATCCTGGCAAGCTTCGCAAAGCAGAAGACGAAGCCTGTGATGGTAAGAAATAATAGTGTTTACCCGATGGGATCGGCTGGCATGAGCGTCGTCTTCCTGAATCAGACAACCATGGTCTTTGGTGATCGTGATGCGGTGAAAGCGTCCATTGACGCTCGTGATGGCATGGCCTCGAACTTCCTTTCGAATGGCGACATGGTGAACGAGATGATCTCTGTCGACCAGAAAGCGATGTGGAGTCTTCTTGATCAGAAGGGAACCCAAACCATGATGAAAGGTGTCCTCGGGGAAGCTTCTGGTCTGGCCGACTACGATACTGTTCGCAATCGAATGAGGAGTTCGAGATACACCATGGACTTTCAGAACGGTGTCAAGTTCAACCTGGCCGTTGTTATGTCTGACACGGTTACTGCGGCGACGGCTGCAACTCTGATGAAAGGCGTTGTCCTCTTGAAGAAGACCTCTGGAACCCCTCTTGAGAAGACGGCTTTAGACGACACGATCATCGACTCAAATGCGGGCACCTTGACCGTCGCATACTCCTCCTCCGACAGCCAGTTCGCCAGCCTGCTGAGTTCGCCCCTGTTCCAGTCCGTTGTCAAGTAGGTAGATAATCTTTTATAGCGGGGATGCAGGGCGGAGAGCCTTGACGGATCTAGTCTCTTGCCCACTGGAGACCTACTGGAGGCTTCGATGAAGGAGACCCCTGACGATGACAGCTGTAAGCCTGACTTGGTATCTGGTGGGTATGACAAGGCGGGTAGTCCGCTCAGTCAAGCAAAGCTGACCGTCCAGCAAGGAAAAATGGAACAGATCCGGCTTGCCTTGAAAACTGGTTGTTACCACGTCAGTTCCGAGCGGGTTGCAACAAAGCTCATCAAGACGATGTCCGAGGGTTCAAGCAGAGGTCTCCGTCTTTCACTGTCTCGAACGCAAACCAGGAAACCCTCTGGAGATGGCTGAAGGGCTTAGATTCGTATGGAACGCGACAAAAGGATATCGCCTGCGTCCGTGGGCTAGCCCCTACCTTCGATGGCGGATCGAGACATTCTCAGGCACAAACGCAAACGCACTCACAGCGGCAATCGTGCTTCGCCTCCTTTGGAAGGAGAAGCGCCAGCTGATGCGATTCCTTCGCTGGACACAGGAGATAAAAGGATATGGTCGGCCCTAGGTCCGCGATGCCATTTGGGCATCCGGCCCCTTCAATTGCTGGTGCGTCCTTGCGGTGCTATCCTTGCAGCAACACTACCCGAGTGATTTAGAGATCAGGAGTAACGTATAGCTGTGTTGGCATCCGCAAGAAAGACGGACATTATAGAGAAGTTCCGAACCCACGATTCGGATACAGGGAGCCCCGAGGTTCAGATTGCGATCCTGAGTGAGCGGATCGGTGAACTTACGGAACACTTCAAGACTCACAAGAAAGACCATGGCTCACGGCGTGGACTGCTCATGTTGGTGAGCAAACGCCGCCGTCTGCTTGACTATCTGAAGACGTGCGATGCGGATCGCTATCGCGATGTCATTGGCAAGCTTGGCATTCGCAAGTAGCAGCCCGGTAAATCCTTACGGCATCGGACCAGAGTTATTGGCTGCAGTCGCGACGCTCGGAGATCCTACCTCTACCTTAGGCAGCTGCATGGTGCGCCGGCCGCGCGCCCATGCCAGCTGCCTTTCTGCGTATCCGCCGCAATAATCAGAAACACTAGAAAGAAGAGAGAAGAGGACGCATAACATGCAGGATGTCACTGTACAGCTTGCCGGGGGCAAGCAGATTCGATTCGAGACCGGACGTATGGCAAAGCAAGCCTCGGGAGCTGCTTTCACCACGAGCGGCGATAACGTGGTCCTCGCTACCGCCGTGGCTTCACCTGACCCGAAGGAGGGCATCGACTTCTTTCCGCTCACTGTGGAATACCGGGAATTCACCTATGCTGGCGGCAGGATTCCAGGTGGCTTCATCAAACGTGAAGGCCGACCGAGTGAGAAGGAGATCCTCACAAGTCGCCAAATTGATCGGCCGATTCGGCCGCTTTTCCCGCAAGCGTTTCGCAACGAGACACAGGTAGTCGCCTTCGTCTACTCGGCTGACAAAGAAAACGATCCCGATGTGCTCGGGATTAACGGCGCAAGCTGTGCGTTGGCTTTGAGTGACATCCCGTTTCACGGCCCTGTTGGAGCGGTTCGGATCGGTGTCATCGGCGACGAGTTCGTGGTAAATCCCACCTATGGCGAGCGGGCGTTGAGCCGGCTCAACATCATGGTTGTGGGAACGAAAGACGGCATCGTGATGATCGAATCGGGTGCAAAAGAGATTGAGGAAACCCGCGTCGTGGATGCGATTGAGTTCGCTCACGAGCAAATCAAGAAAATATGCGTAGCTATTGAAGATCTCGTGAGCCGTGCCGGTAAGACCAAGCGAGTGACTGGATCGCTTGAGACAGATCATGAATACCTGAACCAGCTAGGCAGCAGGGTTGGCGACCGCCTCAAAAATGCTCTTGACACACGGAAGCATCCCAAGTTTGAGAGTTACGCGCTGGTAAAGGAGATCAAAGACGAGCTGAAACGAGATCTGCCGGAAGGGGATGCAGGAGCGGCGAAGAAGCTCAGCAAGTACTACGAACTGTTGCGGGAGAACATCTTTCGTGAGCAGGTGCTGAAGGAGCGGGTTCGCCCCGATCATCGAGCCTTTGATCAAGTTCGTGCCATTTCAATTGAGGTCGGCGTACTTCCTCGGGTGCACGGTTCCGCCCTATTTACCCGGGGGGAGACCCAGGCTCTCGTCTCTGCGACTCTGGGCACCACCGACGACGCGCAGCGTCTGGAAAGCTACGAGGGTGAACAAAAGCGCCGGTTCATGCTGCACTACAACTTCCCACCTTTTTCCGTCGGTGAAGTCGGGAGAATGACGGGGGTTGGGCGCCGGGAGATCGGTCACGGAGCCTTGGCTTACCGTGCCATAGAAGCCGTCCTCCCCGGGGAAGAGGAGTCGCCCTATACCCTTCGCGTGGTATCGGACATCCTGGAATCGAATGGTTCGTCATCCATGGCTACTGTATGTGGCGCCTCGCTCGCCCTCATGCAGGCAGGCATCCCGATCAAAGGTGCTGTAGCCGGAGTCGCTATGGGGCTGGTCAAAGAGGGTGAGAACTACGGAATCCTCACAGACATTGCCGGCGCGGAGGATCACTATGGCGACATGGATTTCAAGGTCGCAGGTACGCGCAAGGGAATTACGGCATTGCAGATGGACATCAAGATCATGGGGATCACTCCACAGATCATGAGGGAGGCTTTGGAGCAGGCACGCCAAGGACGACTTTACCTGCTGGATCAGATGGATGCCATCATCTCCGGAGCAAGCCAGGAAAAGTCGGCGTTTGCTCCTCGCATTCACACCCTGCAAATTCCGACGGATAAGATTCGCGATCTCATCGGCCCTGGCGGCAAAGTGATTCGCGGCATCATCGATGCCACCGGAGTGAAGATTGATGTCGATGACAGTGGCCGCGTCAATGTTGCATCGAGCGATGCTGATGGCCTCGCTCGTGCAATTCAGATGATCTCGGATCTCACGGCAGTTCCCGAGGTGGGCAAGACCTACCTCGGCAAGGTCGTAAGAATCGCCGAGTTCGGAGCATTTGTGGAGATATTCCCGGGAACAGACGGACTTCTCCATGTGTCGGAGATAGCAGACCATCGTGTGAAGGAAGTAAAAGACGAACTTCGGGAAGGCGATCAGATTCTGGTCAAAGTGCTTGCGATTGAGGGGAACCGAATTAAATTATCACGTAAAGCGGTGCTCCGGGAGCAGCGCGCCAAGCTCGGACTTCCGGAGCAGCAATCGTCCTCGGCCGGTTCGCCCTACGATCCGGCTCCTATATCGCCGGCGGCGGCAGAGCCTGAACTTCTTGAAGATGATGACGAGATCGAGGATAGCGAGGTCGAGTCGGAGGAAGAAGAGCCTAACTTCAACCGAGCCGACCCTGCTTCCCCCATTGCAGGCGTGGTCAGTGCGCCGCAGGGGGGAGGGGCCGAGGGTGGCCAGCGTCGGCCTGGGGGCACAGGACGGCGGCGACGGGGCGGGCGTCGGCCTGGGGGCCCAGCAGCAGGCGGACCACCCCGGGGCAACGGCGGGCAGTAGCGGGTGGGAACGTCCGCTCTGTCCCGCTCTGATAGCTTTGATCGATGCGCGCGCCTTATAGAGGCAGAGGCAATCGGCTCAGTGAAGACTCCTCCGAGACTTCCTGGGCCGATCGCAGCTTCTGGCAGGTGAGATGGATACGCGCAGCACGACCCTCGCTTTCTCCGCGTACGTGGCTTTGGCGGCTTCTAGCTGGATGCTCCAGCTCGCCTACCCGACCTCGATAGGAGATCGCGAGGCCGAGATCCTGGTATTGCTGCTTGCTCTCGGAGCTGCGTTGCTCTCAGGTCCGCGTCTAGTTTGGTATCGAGGTGTAGGAAGGTGGCGGACGGTAGCATCGGGGCTACTGCTGTTTGGCCTGCCTACCTTGCTGGCGGATTGCAGCCAAGGTATATCGACGCTGGTTCGAGTCTCGCTTCTGGCGCTGGTTCCAGCGTTTGTGGTGGTTGTTTCGCCCGCTTTCCGAGGAGATGGGGACGACTTTTTGGGACTACTTGGAAGCTCGCTCGTGGGGCTCGCCGGGGCCTTGTTACTGCTGCCAGCCGATCCTGCGTTGCTGTTCGACAAGCCAGTCTCCGCTTTGCTGCTGGTGGGGGCGGTCGGGTCGATTGCGGTTGGAAGCTGCCTCGGGCACAAGGCTATGCGAGAGTCGCCGCTCAGGCGTTCTTTGATCCTGATGCTCGGCCCCAGCCTCCTTGTCCTGGGCCTTGTGGCGGCAGTGACGCATCCTGCGGTTCTGGTTCCGAGGGGAGGGGATTTCCTGGCTCTGGTGTGGGGGGCGGTAGAGGTTTGGTTGCTGATGTATCTGCTGCGAGCGGTGCCGCCCATCCCGCTCTCGACGCGATACTTGCTGGTTCCGCTGGTCACGGCTTTGGAGGGGGTGGCATTCGTGCGACCGCGGATCGGATGGAGGCTGATGCTCGGGGCTGCGCTACTGCTGTTTGGGTCGGTGAAGCTGATAATGCAGGAGCCTCAGGAGGACTCTCCGCTGTCACTCCTCTGAACTCTTCTCGGATCGCTTGTGCCCAGCTACACTTTCGCCATGGCAGCTTCCATGTATATCGTCGTCGAGGGCGAGGATCCGGGCTTCGACATCTTTGTGAACGGCCGATCAATGGCCCGGCACGAGGATGCTTTGGAGAAGCTTGCGTTGAGCGCCGGGGTTCGACCTTTGATCGAGTTTTTTTCGGCGGATGAGAACTCGATGGCTCTGCTGATCGAGGAGGGGGCAGGGAACCAGGAGCTGCTGCGCCGGCTTCCTCCACCGCAGTGGTATGGGGCAAACGACGGCCTGAGGACGGTGTGTGCGCTGATTCAGACGCTGCGAACGGAGCCACAGAAGCTGGGCAGTGAAGGGCAGAGCGTGCTCTCGGAGCTGGAGGAGTATGCCCGGGTGCTCGAGAAGACGGATCGGCACGGGTTGCGGTGGCATCTGGCGGTGAGTTGGCGGTAGCCTGCCGGGGCTGGTACCCCCTCCCCCCGGGTTGGTACCCCTAATTCCCTTGAAATGAGAAGATGCAAAAAGCCACCTTTATAAGTACGTGATTATATTGGGTTTATATCTAAAGTATTCAGTGTGAAAGACTTAGGTGTTTCTGTGCGGCAGACCTGGGGCTTTTGCCCGAGGCTGGTATGGAGGCGGGCTGTTGGCGCTTGGTTCCGATGCTTCATAGCAACAGAAGAACTGCTCCAGGCTGGAGGCTGCGGACAAGATCGACTTGACGACCTTGACCACGGGCTGCAGCTCCGTCTGATGCATGCTTCTGCTCTGTTTTTAGCCCCGTAATTCAATGATACCGAGTTGGCGGGGGTGATTGCGCCACGGCCGCCGGAGTACGGGCGAGCTGACCGGGGGGTCAGCGGGTAGAGGGCAGGACGAGGGACATAGTGGGAGAGTTTGACTCGTGGAGATGACCGGACCGCGCGAACCGCATCGTGCTTTCGCAGCAGACTGCGGGTTCCTTCGACTTCGCTCAGAACGGGCTTTTCGGCTGCGCCTCACGCGACAAAGCTGCGGGAGGCTTCGCTCAGGATGACACCTCTATGCGAAGACGTCTGGACAAACGTAAGCGTCCTGTGTTGGCCGCGTGTAGATGGTGCTGTTGAACCGTGATGATGTTTGGATGGTTGACGTTGATGTGAGCGTTGGGGTGGGGCCGGGTCCTCGACGGCGGCGAAGTGCGATGGAGCG
>JAABUL010003791.1_pt1 | contig 21573 bp, 39 predicted proteins | sample 5559151 | NCBI WGS metagenome assembly JAABUL01 (sample SAMN10711876, study PRJNA513368) | rock metagenome | isolation source: Antarctica rocks | place: Antarctica: Victoria Land, Pudding Butte sud | reverse complement strand
ACGACGGAGCGATTTCTTCCGTCGTTGGTACGGGCTGGCAACGCCATAGCAACGGGTGTGCGCCGCGCTTGCAGCTACGGTCCTGTATAGTTGGGACAGCCCGGTTGGGGCGTCAATGTCCGCCGCCAGGTTTGGTGATACTGGCCGTAGTCCTGGCTGACGCAGTGGCCGTCGGCCATCAGCACGGTATAGCGTTTCTGCGTTTCCAAGAAGTCGCCGTGCCAGGAGCCATTGCCGTCCATGAGAACGTTGACTTCAGACGGCCCGTGCTCGGCGCAGGGCAAGTTAATATCATAGCTGACGATGCCGGAGTACAGCTTGTGCAGAACGGCGATCTCCGTGCGCGAAAGATAGGAAGTGCCATAGGCCTCATAAGAAGTCGGCAGGGCATTGATCGTGGACGGCGCGGCATTGTCTATGGTGGTATAGCCGGTGTCCGAGGGGCAATGCCAAAGCGCACGGCTTTTGACATACGCATCCAAGACGCCGGGCTGGGAGGGAGTGTGGGGGTCGTCGGCAAGCATGGGCAGCGCCTTGACCTGTGCTTGCTCATCAGCAGGGGCAAATCTCCAAACCCAGAGGTCGGAATACCGATCTGTCGGGTCCGCGCCATTGGGGTACTGGTCGTCGTAATCCTGGCTGTAGGCGCTGATGGCAAGGCCAAGCTGGCGCAGGTTGGAGAGGCAGACGGCCTGACGCGCCTTCGCGCGCGCTTTGGCAAAGACCGGGAACAAGATTGCGGCGAGCAGTGCGATAATGCCGATGACGACCAGCAATTCAATCAACGTAAACCCACGCCGCTTCATAGTGTTGCGCTCCTGATACCATTGTACCGCAAACCACAGCAGACATCTTCGCGCGCCGGACACAACAAAAGCGGCAGGGATGGCTCCCTGCCGCTTTTCCGTTGATTTTGTTGTTGTGCCATGCCTGTACAGCTAGGCAGCGAGGGAATGGTCATTTTCGGCCCCGGCTTCGGCGGGGGCGGTAAACGATACCGTCCGCGCGTCCTGGCGCTTGCGGAAATGGATCATCTCCCATTGCCGAATATAATCCAGCGCCACCAGGGCCATTTTGCGGGCTTCCGCTTCAGGCATCTGAATTGTCAAGCTGTCGGTGACTTTGGTCATCTTGACCTGCCCCACCCCAAACACCTCGCCCTGGCCGTTGTCCACGCGGAGCACATAAGGCTGTCGGTACTTGGTTTCTTTCTTGAAAGACAGCACGCGCGCTTCGGTGAAGTCGTCGTGAACGCTGCCTTTGTGGTCTTCAAAGCTGGTGAAAGTCCCGGCCAGCAAGTCATGGCAGACAAGTTTAAAATCATCCGCATCCACATAGTGCCGCACGCGCTGGGTCGCCTTGTGCGTGTCGTCAAACTCCACCAGCGTGAACGCCAGCTTGCTGCGCTTGGGGTCAAACGCGAGCAAGTCGCATATATCCACTATCTTATCTTTTGCGACAAAGCGGTAAATCTGGATTTTACTCACTTCGCGCCCCGTGTTTATCTCGCTCATTGTATTCAGTTCTCCTTAGACCAGTTCAATTCTCAGTTTAATCTGCGACGTTTTGCTCAAAGCACCTTGCGATAGGTGCAGGAAGGCTTCTCGCCCAAAGACGACCAGCACTCCCAGCAGATTAAATAGCCGCGTCCGCCGACATAATAGCAGTTGGAAACCAGAGCATCTCCGCACTGCGGGCACTCGCCGCGCACCCATTCCGGGCGCGGCTTGTTTGAAACGCCGTCATACGCCTGGCGAACGCTTTCCACTGCCGCATTGGTGTCTAAAAACGTATCCATAATCCTCTCCTCTAAACCGTATCCGCATCTCTCTATACAGTAATATTATGGCACAAGTGGCAGCGAGTGTTAACAGAACAGCAAGTGGGCACGCAACGATCTTCAGAAATTATCACCTGATGAGAATTTTGCGCCCCCCAACACATGTGTCAGCACAGTTCTGAACCATTCTGCCGATAAAGATATGGTTTCATTCGCCACCAAGGTTATCAGCCGCAAAATCCTGGTATAATTTCGGTAAAGAACTGCGGCCTTTCTTCCGAAGATAAAGCCAAAGGGAGAGTAAAAACGATGATATTATGGATGATGGCAGGGTACGCCCTAACTGCAGTCGCGTTCTATTCCTATATTGTCAAGACAGCTCAGGAAGAACCGCAAGAGAGCGCCGCCACTGTGATTGACTTGTTGGAATGGCAGCGCAGCCGTGATGAGAGCATCAGAAAAGCGGCCTAACGCACAGACTGATGACTGGACAAACAAAAAACACCCCTGTACATCTTTGTACAGGGGCGTTTTAGCTATGCGTAGGCAGCGGCGTCAGTTAATGATAATCACGAAAGGCAATAGCGACAACGGCGCTGATGACAAACCAAGCAATTCCCAAGTAGCGAGTATAGCCTTGAAGGCGCTCTTCAAAGCCTGGCTTGCCCTTGAAGTTTGCGGAAACATTGCCGCCGATTGTCCCAGTTAGGCCCTCGTTTTTGGTCGTCTGTGACATAACAATCAGAATGAAAGCCAAACTGATTGCGAACTGCAAAACCAAAAGCACAATCTTTAAGGCACTCATACGTTATGCTTATCCTCTGACTTTATTGTTCCAGGCACTGTTGAGGCAGGAAGATTACGCGTTTCCGTTTCGTCCTCATCGGATGTTGCCTTCTTGAACTCTTTAATGCCTTCACCCAAGGATTTCCCAAAACCGGCGAGTTTAGAGCCACCAAAAAGAAGAAGAACTACCACCGCAATGATGACCAAATCTTGCGGTCCACCAAGACCAAATGCAAGGGGCAACATAGTTAAGGTCCTTTCTCTGTAATCTTTTGCGTGTCAGTGACTTGGACAGGGCTTGCTTCCACAAGCGCTGCCGGTTCCTGATCAAAAGGCTGATGCCCAACCGCCTGATCTACTGTCTGGCTGCTGCCGGTCGTGATCAGCGGTGGAACCGAATGCACGGGCTTATACAAGGACTCCACCTCGCTTTGGACGGAATGTGTCACACCGGAAAGTTCGTCCGTCACTTTTCGCAGTTCACGCATCGCCTGACCAAGCTGCTTTCCAATCTCGGGAAGCTTTTTGGGGCCAAATACAATGAGGGCAACGACGAAGATGATTGCTAAATCAGCCGGGCTGCCGAAACCAAATGCAAGGGAATTCATTGCTTTGTTTGCTGTAGGTGAGGCCAAAACGCATGAGTGCGTACTGTTTAGCGTTTGCTGAACTGAAAGCCACGTCGTGCACGCTTGCGTCCGTATTTTTTGCGCTCTTTCACTCGTGGGTCTCGCGTGAGAAATCCAAGCTTTCGCAGCACAGGCCGGAGGTCGGGATTGGATTCAATCAACGCTTTGCTGATCCCGTGGCGCAATGCCCCTGCTTGCCCTGAAATCCCCCCGCCGTTTGCGCGTGCCCACACATCGAACTTGCCCGCGGTATCTGTCACTTCAAACGGCTGGTTAATAAGCGCCTCTAAGGTGCGCCGCCCAAAGTAATTTGTCGTATCTCGGTTGTTAACAAGGATATTACCCTCTCCTGCCGATAACCATACCTTTGCGGTAGCGTTTTTGCGATGTCCTGTCCCGTAATAGCGGGTATTTTGTGCCATGAATATTTCCTCTAAACAATAACTACGAAGATTTCTGCGCTTGGTGCGGATGCTCGGCCCCAGTGTACACGTGCAATTTTTTGAGCATTTGTGCACCTAGAGAATTATGGGGCAGCATCCCTTTGACGACACGCATCATTGCACCCACAGCGTCTTTTTCTATTTCACGACCACGCGCGATAGACCGAATACCACCAGGGTAGAGAGTATGATGGTAAATAGGCTCATCTCGTTTGCTGTTTCCGGTTAGCCTGACTTTATCGGCATTAATAATAATTACATGATCGCCACAATCCACATGAGGCGTCCACTGAGGTTTATTTTTCCCGCGTAGAACCTTAGCAGCTTCAACCGCGAGGCGTCCCATAGGTTGATTTGTTGCGTCAATAACCACCCAGTTGCGGCTTTTTTCCATGTCTGCTGGCTTGGCGCTATACGTTTGCATTTTTATATCTCCATTTACGCTTTAACTAAATTAATATCTGACACGCCACAAAAACAATCCGTGCGCTGCAACAGGAGGATAAGGATTTCGAGTTCTACTTCCAGCCTGGAGCACTTCCCTTGCTGTGCGAGGCGAAGCGTTTCCTTTTCCAACTTCCAATAACATACCGACAATGTTTCTGACCATAGACCGCAAAAAACCTGTGGCTGTGACAACAACCAATATGCGCCCTTCGCTGAGACGGTAAATATTAAGGCTTTCTATCTTTCGAATAGTAGAGTGCTTAACGTCGCCTGTTTTGCCATAGGCAGCAAAATCATGTATTCCCACTAAATCCCGTGCCGCACTTCGCATTGCAGCTATATTCAAGGGCACACGAACATGCAGGCTGTATCTGCCCCAGATGGCGGAACGAGTTGATCTCATCCAAAGCAGATAGCCATATGTGCGGGACTTAGCGGAAAAACGCGCATGAAACTGCTGCGGCACTTCTTCAGCCTGTGACACTGAAACGTCTGCTGGGAGAATACTATTCAAGGCTATGGCAAAACGCTCGATTGGAATAGAACTCGAGGTCGCAAAGCTAATCACTTGTCCTAAGGCATGAACACCCGTATCAGTTCTGCCTGCTGCGTGAATAACAGCATATTCGCGCGGCGACAGTTGATGAAGCCTTTGAGCGATTACAGATTGAACTGTGCGTTCACCTTGCCCTTGTGACTGATAGCCGCTAAAACCAGTCCCATCGTATTCCATTTTGAGTTTCAGCGTACGCGTCTTGGTTGTCCAGTCTTTTCAGGCTTGATAGGAGGGCCAAAAACTTTATCTGTCGTGAGTGAGAGCTGAACGATTGTGGCTGCGTCTCCACGACGTTGACCTATCTTGACTGCGCGGGTATATCCACCTGGAATATTTTTGAACTCAGGCGCAATATTGGTAAATAGATGATGCACAAGTGTTTCGTCGGCTAGGTAGCGGCGTGTTTGCCGTCTCGCATGAATACTATCAACGCGAGCAGCTGTAATCAAGCCTTCCGCCAAAGAACGTACTTCCTTGGCACGAGTTTCTGTTGTCTTGATCGTTTGGTACGTCAGCAACGCTCTTACTAAACCCTTTAGTAAAGCTTGGCGCTGATCAGTAGGTAGACCAAGCTTTCGACCGGCTATTCGATGGTACATTCACTGCCCCCTTTTATTCTTCCAACGATTCTGTTATTCTTCCAACGTTCCTGCAACCGCAGGCAGTTCATCATCTTCTTCTTCGTCATCATAAGCACTATCATCATCCGTAGCGCCTGGAATTGTCAGACCCAATGAAGCCAGCTTTTCTTTAACCTCAGTAAGTGATTTCTTGCCAAAATTGCGGATTTGCATCAACTCCGCCTCTGTTATCTGTAACAGATCATTGATTGTAAGGACACCCGCTTTTTTGAGGCAATTGTATGTCCGAACTGAAAAGTCCAGTTCTTCAATTCTTGCGTCCAGTGCCCCAGAATGATTGGCTCCAGTGCCACTGCCGTCAGCACCCAACCGTCCATTATACATCTTCGGAAACTCTACAAATCTGTGGAAGAATTGCTCCAGTAATGACGCGGCCTGGCTCACAGCCATATCTGGCGCAAGAGTACCATTCGTCCAAACTTCCAGCACCAAACGCTCGAAATCGGTTTTGAAGCCAACACGCGTCGCTTCTACTGTGAACGAAACTTTACGAACGGGCGTGAAAGATGCTCCAATCGGAATTATCCCAATAGTTTGCTTGCTTCTATCCTGTTTCTCCGGGAGAACGTATCCCTTCCCGAGTTCTACTACCAGCTCCATTGAAAGATGAGTTGTCTCCTCTGACAAAGTTGCGAGATAAACTTCAGGATTTACAATTTCTACGTCACTTGGACACTGAATATCCGCTCCTGTGACAACGCCTTGTCCTTTAACATCAACTGTTATTCTCCACTCGGGTTTCGCAGTCTCCGGTTCATCGGTGTCAGTCCTATAAACTTTAACAAACAAATCCTTGAGATTCAGAATTAATTCGGTTGTATCTTCCTTAACACCTGTTATCGTTGAAAACTCGTGTAAAACGCCATCAATCTTGATGGATGTTACAGCCGCACCTTCGATTGATGATAACAAGACGCGACGCAGCGAATTACCAAGTGTAACTCCATACCCACGCTCAAGAGGCTCGACTACAAATTTACCATAAGTGTTAGTTTGCTCTAAGATATCAATTCTGGGCGTTGCCATTTCGATCATTGCTTCATCCTTTTGCCGGAACCTTCAACCAACAACAGGCGAAAACCCGCCTGCAACTGGCGGGTTTTCAAACCCAGTAATGCTTTTAGTCAATACCTAACTATTAGCGAGAATAGTACTCAACAATCAACTGCTCTTCGACATCAGTATCTATCATATCGCGAGTAGGTGGAGACACAACTCTTCCCGTCAAAGAGTTAGCATCCAATGCTAACCATTCAGGTGTACGCTGCCCAGTCCCGCGAAGAGCTTCAAGCATTGGAGCTAGCTTACGACTGTTTTCATGAACTGTGATTACATCCCCCGAGCGCAGGTTGTAAGATGGAATATTGACGCGTTTTCCGTTGACAAGAAAATGGCGATGTGTGACAAACTGCCTCGCTTGTGCACGGGAAGCAGCTAAATTCAGACGGTATATTATATTGTCAAAACGCATCTCGATCAGTTGTAAAAGGTTTTCACCAGTGACACCCCGGCGTCGTTCAGCTTCTGCAAGGTAATTGCGAAAGGGGCGCTCGAGCACACGGTAAGTGCGCTTCATCTTCTGTTTCTCACGCAACTGGCCCGCATATTCCGTCGTTTTTTTCTGCGGCCCCTGTCCATGCATACCAGGTGGGTAGTTGCGGCGCTCGATCTGACACTTCTTTGAATAACAGCGTGTACCCTTTAGGTACAGTTTTACGCCCTCTCGGCGACATTGCCGACAACGGGCATCAGCGGATTTAGGCATGATTCTATATTTCTCCTGATATGTTAACTAAACACGACGGCGCTTTGGAGGACGGCATCCATTGTGAGGAATAGGCGTCACGTCTTTGATAACATACACTTCCACGCCAACAGCTTGTAGTGCGCGTACAGCCGACTCTCGCCCCGCCCCTGGCCCTTTGACATGAACATCCACTCGGCGTAATCCATGCTCTTGAGCTTTACGAGCCGCATTTTCTGCCGCTAGCTGGGCACCGAATGGCGTTCCTTTTTTTGAGCCTTTAAATCCAACACTGCCAGAACTTGCCCAGGAAATTAATTCTCCCCTAACATCTGTAATTGACACTATCGTGTTGTTAAAGGTGCTCTTGATATGAACAATACCTTGAGCAATGTTCTTTTTTTCTTTGACTTTTTGTCTCGTCGTGGTTTTCTTCTGTGCCATTTTTATTGTTTCTTATCAGCCCACCTACCTAAATAGTGGTACAAGATGCTGCCTCAGCAGAACAGTTTTACTTCTTCACTTTTTTCTTGCCGGCGACCGCACGACGCGGGCCACGCCGTGTACGCGCATTGCTTTTAGTCTTCTGGCCGCGGACAGGAAGTCCACGCCGGTGCCGAATACCTCGGTAACACCCTATCTCCTGCAAACGACGAATATTTATTGAAATCTGCCGTTTTAAATCGCCTTCGACACGAAACTCGCGTTCAATCGTGTCACGCAGCTTTGCTGTCTCAGCCTCCGTCAAATCGCGAACACGCGTATCAAGGCTGATATCGTTCTTGACTAAAATATCCCTGCTGCTAGTCAGCCCGATCCCGAAGATGGACAACAATGCATATTCCACTCTTTTATCGCGTGGTAGATCTACGCCTGCAATACGTGCCAAAAGATTATCTCCTTACTGATCTTGCGGGCATCTAACCCTGTCGCTGCTTGTGTTTTTTTATGACGCAGATAACGCGAACGACGCCATCTCGTTTGATTACTTTACACTTATCACAAATCTTTTTTACCGAAGCTCTAACCTTCATCTTAATCTTCTCCTCAAATCAGGGCAGAAACCCTCAACGGTATCGGTACAAAATCCTGCCCCGGGTTAAATCATAGGGTGATAATTCACACTTAACACGGTCGCCAGGCAATATCTTAATGAAATGCATTCTGATTTTGCCGCTCACTTGCGCCAGAATCTGATTCCCTGTTTCCAAATCTACTCGAAACATGGCGTTCGGGAGGGTTTCTGCAATAGTACCCTCAACCTCGATAGGTTTCTCTTTTGCGTAAGTTTCCGCTTCTGCGGCATGTCGTTCGTCACGAGCCTCGTGCTGTTTTCTTTGTCTTCGAGCCATAAGCTTCGTTTACTTTCCCCCCGAAGGCGGTAAGGTTAAAATATCTAAGCCAGCCTCCGTAATTGCCACAGTATGCTCAAAATGTGCAGATAAAGAGTGATCCGAACTAATAATAGTCCACTGATCACCAGGTAAATGTGTTATCTCACGGCTACCTAAATTGATCATCGGTTCAATACAAAAGGTCATTCCGACTTTCAACCGTTCGCCTGTACCTGGTCGGCCATAGTTAGGAACATCTAAACCCTTCTCGTGAGGAGAAGTGCCAACTCCATGACCAACGAGTTCCCGCACTACTCCATAGCGGTTGCGTTCCGCATGTTTTTGTACTGCAGATGAAATGTCTCCCATACGGTTTCCAAGTTTTGCCTGAGCAATACCTTTGAACAATGCTTCCCGAGTAATGACAAGCAAGTTTTTTGCTGCCGGCGATACTTCCCCCACAGGTACTGTGATTGCAGAGTCAGCAAACCATCCATCTACCGAGGCTCCCATGTCAAGCCCTACAATATCACCATCTCTTAAAACGCGATTTTCAGAAGGCACTCCATGAACAATCTCCTCGTTAACCGAGATGCAGCTGTTGTGTCGAAAAGGCACATCGCTGAATGATGGCTGGTAGTTCAAAAAAGCCGACTTTGCTCCATGTTTATGAAGAACATATTCTGCAACCGCATCTAGGTCCAATGTTGTTGTTATATTTGGTATAATCGCGTCTCGCATCGCGCCAAGCACTTCCGCAACAACATAGCCAGCAAGCCGCATCATCTCGATCTCGCCAGCCGTTTTGAGACGAATCATCTGCTTATTATACCTTAAGCCATGCATTTTTGCACCTGCCCAAACAGTACTCCCGAAGCCACCTATCGTATAAAACCTTCATAGTTACGCATGAGTAGTTGAGCTTCAATTGCCTGCATAGTTTCCAAAGCAACTCCCACAACGATCAAAAGAGAGGTTCCACCGATCAATGTAAATGACCCCGCCGTATTGGTTAATGCAGGAATCCAATACTGAAGCAATGCAACAAGAGCAAGGAATAATGCTCCGGCGAGAGTGATACGTGTCATCACTTTGTCCAAGTATTCCATAGTCGCCTTGCCAGGCCGTATGCCGGGAACAAAGGAACCATACTTCTTAAGATCATCAGAGATTTGCTCAACGTTCATTGTCACAGCGGTATAGAAATATGTGAAAAAGACAATGATCGCCGCGTAAAACAGCCCGGTAATTGGATTCTTACCCGGTGACATCCAGTCGGATGCCTTTCTTAAAAACTCTCCTAATGGAGTAGTAGGCGCTACAAATTGAGCAAAAGTTAACGGCAGCAACTGGATAGACAGCGCAAAGATAATCGGAATAACACCGGCAGAAGCAACACGGAACGGCAGATAGGAAGTACCGCCCTGACTCATTTTATTTCCGACAATTTTGCGGACGTGCTGAATGGGTATCTTACGCTGGCCTAATGTGACGAAGATAATGCCGATTACAGTAGCAAAAAATGTTACCACCAAGACAAGCACTTGCCACGGAGCAACTGCCCCTGCTGCCACTGATTGCGCAACGCCACCAATTTGGCTAGGCAAACGAACCATAATCCCGCAAAATATAATAAGGGATACCCCATTGCCGATCCCTTTGTCCGTGATCAGTTCGCCTAGCCACACCAGAAACATGGTGCCTGCGACTAAGGTCAACACTGTTTGCACAAGAACCAACGGATTTTTATCAAGAATACCTTGCCCGCGGAACAACAAACTCAGACCAACAGCTTGAACTATAGCAAGCGCTACAGTGAGGTAACGAGTATACTGTGCAATGCGTTTCCGGCCAGACTCTCCTTCCTTTGCAAGCTCTTGCCAGGAAGGAATTGCAAAGGTAAGGAGCTGCATAATAATAGACGAATTGATGTACGGAATAATCCCCATTGCAAACACCGTAAACGTCTTTAATGCACCTCCAGAGAAAACATCAACAAGGTTTAGGATGCCTCCGCCATTTGATCCACCCCGTTTGAAGTAATTCTCAAGGACATCATGATGCACATTCGCAAGTGGAATGTGTAGACCGAGGACGTAAATGCCAAACATGGCGAAGACAAACAGCAAACGCTGGCGCAGCTCAGGGATAGCCCAAGCAGATACCATTGCCTGCACAAAAGGCGTTTGGTCACCGCCCCCCCCGCCGCCAGCGCGACGGCGAGCTACAGGGGGAGAGGTTGGCGGAACATTTGCTGCAGGTCGTTTTACAGCCATAAACTTACCTTCATACCTTGGCGAGGATTACAATAACTCAATTGTCCCACCCAGCACCGAAATCTTTTCTTGCGCACTCTTGGAAAAATGATGCGCGTGAACAGTCAATTTCTTGGTCAGTTCACCATTGCTGAGAATTTTGACTTTCTGGTCATCGACATTGATAATGCCTGCCTCACGCAACAACTCAGGAGTGACGACGGCATCTGCATCAAAACGCTCAAGAGCACTCAAGTTGACGATAGCATAAACAGTCTTGTTGGGCCGAGACATGCCTACATTATGCCCCTGCGTACCACGCATCTGTGGCAGGCGACGATGAGTAGGAGTTTGCCCGCCTTCAAAGCCGGGTTTTGTGTTGCCTCGGGCCTTGTCACCTTTGTGACCGGCACCCGAAGTTTTTCCTGTGCCAGAGCCGATGCCGCGACCAATACGTTTGGCAGGCCGCTTTGCCCCTGCATTAGGCTTAAGATCAGTGAGATTCATTTCCGTTTTACTCCAAGAGGACCATGCTGTGGGCCATGAAATGGTTTCCGATGGTCACGAGCTGAAGGCTCAATAATTTGTCCGTTTTCCGACTCCACTGAAACAACATGGGCAAGCTTATGCAGCATCCCGCGAATTGAGGGGGAATCTGCTTGGGTGACTGAAGAGCCAACTTTTCCCAGCCCAAGTGCATCTGCAGTCAGACGCTGGCTTCTTTCGTAACCGATCAAGCTACGCTTTAATACGATTTTTAGTTGCGCCATAATTATGCGCCCCCTTCTGAAGCTGCTTCCCCAGCAGGACTGGGAATAGAGGGTGCCGTATCCACAGCTTCCACTGGTGCGGAGATGGGTTCAGCGATTTGCTCTGCAATCACGGTGGCGATGCCGTGAGAGGCATCTTCTTGCTCAGCAGATAAGGTTGCTTCAGCAACAGCACGCGAAACAAGGTCGTTGACATTTTTGCCTCGAAGGCGAGCAACATCCGAAGCCCGTTTAAGCTGTTTGAGGCATTCAATCGTTGCCCACGCCGTGTTGACTTTGTTGGAAGAGCCAAGAGACTTTGCAAGCACGTCTTTAACTCCTGCGGCTTCCAGCAAGGCACGCACGGACCCACCAGCAACAAGACCTGTACCAGGCGATGCTGGGCGCATCAGCACTTCTGCTCCCCCTTTTCGAACAAGAACGTCGTGGGGAATGGTAGTGCCGACCATAGGGACATGAACTAAGCTTTTACGAGCAGCTTCAACACCTTTGCGAATGGCATCAGGAATAGCTCTTGCTTTTCCAATGCCCGCGCCGACATATCCATTTCCATCACCGACTACAACAAGTATGCTCCAAGACATCGTGCGCCCGCCTTTATGGGTTTTCTGCACTTTATTTGTCTGGATCACACGCTCTTCCAGATTCAGGGTATCAGGGTTGATCATTGCCATACTTAAAAATCCAGTCCATTCTCGCGTGCTGCATCCGCTAATCCCTGGACGCGCCCGTGATACAAATATCCGCCACGATCGAATACAACTTTGGTGATGCCGACCGCTTTTGCACGTTCGGCAACGAGGCGACCAACGGCCTTAGCGGCTTCAACGTTTCCACCTGCACTCTTGGCGCTTTTATCCTGACGCAACGAGGAATCAAGAGTAGAAGCCGAAACAAGAGTTGTTTTCGCAAGATCATCAATGATCTGCACATAGATATTGTTTGTGCTGCGGTAAACGTTTAAGCGAGGACGCTCGGGAGTTCCTGCCACTCGTTTACGGACACGCAGGTGACGCTTTTGGCGAGCGTCATTCTTGTTCATCAATGCCATATTTTCAAGTTTCCTTTTGGCCTATCATAGTATGACGCGACAACGTCATCGGCAATAAGCCTCTCTATGCAATCGCGCAAACAGCTAATAACATTGGCAGCGCTACTTCTTGCCGCCCTTGCCGCCTGCTTTGCCACTCTTACCGGCTTTTCTGCGTACAATCTCGCCCTGGTAACGAATCCCTTTGCCTTTGTAAGGCTCCGGTGGCTTCAATCTCCGAATAACAGCAGCCTGTTGGCCGACAGTTTCTTTGTTGATTCCATTGATCGTTACAATCGGACGCCGAGTACCTGTATCTTGACCAACCTCAAAATCAATTCCATCCAAAGGCTCCACAGGAACAGAATGAGAAAAACCCAAACTCAGGACAAGTCGTTTGCCTTCTTTGGTAGCACGAAAGCCGACACCCTCAATCTCAAGTATCTTTTTGTAGCCGGCGGAAACGCCGACTACCATATTGTTTACCAAAGAGCGGGTCAGACCGTGTAAAGCCCGATGCGTTTTCTCGTCGGTTGGGCGTTGCACCAGCAGTGTCTCACCATCCACAATCACTTTCATATCTGGGTGAATACGGCGGCTAAGGCTGCCCTTAGGCCCGTTTACCGTAACGGTTCCGTCTGATGCTGTTTCAATATTGACGCCTTTAGGTAGCGGCACAGGAATCTTTCCAATTCGCGACATAGCCATAGCTCCTTAATAGATAAATGCCAGCACTTCACCGCCGATGCCTAATTTACGTGCTGCTTTTGCTGTCATTACGCCTTGCGAAGTACTGACAATCGCTATGCCCAAGCCTCTGAGCACAGTAGGAAGCTTATCGTGAGAACGATAAATACGCAACCCTGGCTTGCTGATTCGCTTAATCGCAGTGATGACTTTCTCCCGGTGACGTGCGCCATATTTTAATGTCACCTTGATTTTGTCTTGCACAGGCTGCTTGATAATTTCGTAAGATTTAATGTAGCCTTCTTCTTGAAGAATACGTACAATCTCAACTTTAAGTTTTGAAGTGTCAACTTCTAATGTTTCATGGTTTGCGCTGTTTGCGTTACGGATACGCGTAAGCAAATCTGCAACAGGATCACTGACCGGCATAGGTTTTCTCCATCAGACAGGCGCCGCATCCAGTGCGCACCTCGATATGTGGTTTATAAATTGACTACCAACTTGACTTGGTCACACCTGGAATTAAAGCCTGGTGAGCCATCTCTCGGAAGCAGATACGGCAGATGCCGTACTTGCGCATAAACCCATGTGGACGACCACACAATGCGCAGCGGTTGTATGCGCGCACTTTGAACTTTGGAGTAAGTTTTGCTTTTTGTATTAGGGCTTCTTTTGCCATGTTTGCCTCATAAGATACTTGGGTATTGCCGGTAAACGGTCTTTATTATACCCAAAGAAAGACCGGGTTTACTGCGCCCGCTCTCCAGGACGATCTCCACGGAAGGGAAGACCAAGAGATTTCAGCAGTGATCTTGCTTCTGCGTCTGTTTTCGCATCGGTCACAATGATAATGTCCATGCCCCGAACGCGATCCACTTTATCGTAGACGATCTCTGGAAACGTCAATTGTTCCTTTAATCCCATCGCAAAGTTTCCGCGTCCATCAAACGAGTTGGGATTAATGCCGCTAAAGTCGCGAACACGAGGAAGGGTCACATTGAAGAGCCTGTCAAGAAACTCATACATCCTCGCACCGCGCAATGTCACTTTTGCTCCTACGCGCTGTCCCGCTCGAAGCCGGAAGTTTGCGATTGACTTCTTTGCCCGTGTCACTACCGGCTTTTGTCCAGTAATTGTGGATAAATCAGTGATTGCTCCGTCTAAAAGCTTGGCATCGCCACCTGTTTGTCCTGCAGCGCCAACACCCATATTGATGACAATTTTTTCGACCTTTGGCACCTGCATGATGTTTTTATAGCCAAACTCTTTTTGCAGAGCGGCAACTGTTTCTTCTTGATACTTTTTCTTCAGCCTGACTTGCTGGGTGCTCTCATTAGCCATTGTCTAATACACTCCCACTTTTACGCGCAAACCGTGTGCGGTTGCCGTTCTCATCTAAACGTATTCCAATGCGTGTTGTGCGATCGCCATTCCCAGGATCCACCAACTGGAGTTTGCTTGCCTGAAGAGGAGCCGGCTGTTCGATCCTGCCACCTTGCGGAGCTTGTGCCGACACTGTCGACTGTCCCTTGGGATTGGCCTTTTGATGCTTGATAACGATGTTGAGACCTTCGACGACAACTTTACCTTGTCCGGGCAAAATCCGTATAATTTTACCTTCTTTGCCTCGGTCTTTGCCGGCAAGAACCCGAACAAGATCGCCCACTCGCAGCCGCAGCTTACCTGTATACTGAGGTACGTTTGCACGTGGCCCCTTTTTCTTTGTCGGAATAAACATGGTTACAGCACCTCCGGCGCAAGTGAGATAATTTTCATCGCGCCCTCAAACTTTGAGTCGCGCAGTTCACGAGCAATAGGCCCGAAAACGCGTGTTCCTCGCGGGGCTAGGTTGTTGGTTAAAACCACAGCGGCATTTTCATCAAACCGCAGCGTGGAACCGTCAGGACGACGGATCATATTTTTGGTGCGGACAACGACCGCTTTGACCACATCGCCCTTTTTCACCTGTGCTCCAGGAGTTGCCGATTTGACGGCTGCGACAATAATATCGCCCACCTGGGCGTATTTAGCATTCGACCCTTTGAGAACGCGCATGCACAACAGCTCACGCGCCCCGCTATTATCAGCCGACCGAAGCCGTGTGTAATCTTGAATCATTGAAATTTCCTTTGCGCTGCCGATCCAGTTTCTGCCCATAAAATGAACAGGCTATGTAATCGGCCCTAGCAACGAGTGTTATATTATTTTGCTCGTTCAACAACACGGACAAGACGCCAGCATTTGTCTTTACTCAACGGGCGCGTTTCCATAATTTCAACGGTGTCACCCATATGGGCATCGTTGTTTTCGTCATGGACTTTAAGCTTTTTGTCACGCTTCAAAATACGCCCATAAATTGGGTGCCGGACCAAGTTGTTGATTGTGACGACAATTGTTTTTTGCATTTTGTCGCTTGACACCACTCCTTGACGGAGTTTACGACGATTGCGGCTCATTTCCTCCGCAACAGTCGTTGAGTTTTCTTCGGCCATCAGTTATCCTTCTTTCGCTTCAGCCAGCTCTCGCTGACGCTTGATCGTCAGAACACGGGCAATTTCTTTGCGACTGTTTTTTACGACTTTGACATTTTCCTGCGGCTTACTCAATCGATCTTTGCGAAACTGATAAATGTTCTTGTGAGCCGATGTAATAACACCGTTCAGATCAGCCTCACTCAAGCCACGAAGCTCCGTAAGGCGAGCGCGAAGTTTTTTATCTGCCATCTTTTATTCCTCCGATACTCCCGCCTGCAGCGGCTCTTCAGGGATCGCATGCGCTGCAATCTGGAGCGATGTTTCGTGCCGTGTCACAAACTTGGTGGCAATCGGCAATTTGTGTGCCGCCAGCCGCATCGCTTCTTTAGCCAGTTCTTCCGCCACGCCTGACATCTCAAAAAGGATACGTCCCGGTTTTACCACCGCAACCCAGCCTTCTGGAGCGCCTTTACCTTTGCCCATGCGGGTTTCTGCCGGCTTTTTAGTGAACGGCTTATCAGGGAAAACTCTGATCCAGATTTTCCCGCCACGACGAATTTTGCGGTTCATGGCAATACGTGCGGCTTCAATCTGGTTGCTGGTCATCCAGCAAGCTTCCAAAGCCTGGAGCGCATATTCGCCAAAATCGACATTTGTGCCGCCAGAGGCTACACCGCGGCGATTGCCGCGATGCACCCGGCGATATTTAACTTTTCTCGGCATTAACATTGCTTGGTTTCTCCCTAACGCCCGCCTGGACCGCGACTACCGCCGCCGCCACCAAAGCCACCGCCGCCGCCTGGGCCGCGGCTGCCACCGCCACCACCAAAGCTGCCACCACCGCCTGGGCCGCGACCACCGCCGCCACGTCCACCTGTGCCGCCGCGCCCACCAGCGCCGCCGCGCCCACCAGCGCCGCCACGTCCGCCAGCACCGCCGCGATTACCACCACGATTTCCTGCGGCGCGATCTCCAAAGCCTTCTTCAGCATTAAGACGACGCTGCTGCTGCTGTTGAAGTGCAATATCGGCTGTCGTTAAACGCTTCTGCCCCGGAAGAATATCGCCTTTGTAAATCCACACTTTCACGCCAATGTTGCCATAAGTGGTGGCGGCTTCACTAAAACCGTAATCAATATCTGCACGGAGCGTATGCAGCGGAATCTTACCCAGACGATCGCCCTCTTTGCGGGCCATTTCGCTACCGTTCAAACGGCCTGAGCAAAGAATACGGATGCCTTTTGCCCCAAGCTTCATGGCACGAGTCACGGCTTGACGCATGGCACGTTTGTAAGACACGCGCTTCGTGATCTGCTGTGCGATGCTTTCTGAAACCAGCTGCGCATCCAGTTCAGGATGACGTATCTCGGTGACATTAACTGTGACGCTCTTCTTTGTCAGTTTCTCTAGTAATAGTCGGAGGTCGTCCACGCCTTTGCCGCCACGTCCGATAATGATGCCAGGTTTCGCTGTGTGCAGTGTCGCCTTGACACGATTGGCGGCACGCTCTATCTCCACGCGCGCAATCGCGGCGTTTGCCAGCTCGCGCCGCTTTTTAATAAAAGACCGGATATGGTGGTCCTCGATGAGCGCTGCCGCATAGCCGCGATCAAGAAACCATTTGCTTTCATGCTCACGATTGACGCCAACTCGAAAGCCGATGGGATGAATTTTTTGTCCCATGTTATTCTCCTTCGCTTCGCTTTTGATCGGCATCGTCTGCATCCGGCGCTCGATCGGACATGTCTATCTCCGGAGCCTCGGAAGCTGTTACAGGCACAGCTTCGGTCGCAGAGTTTGCAGGCTCGGCCGCTCGACCGGAATCGCTGGTGTTTGCAGTATCGCCTGTCGTTTCTTCGCCAGTGTTTGCTCCTGAGTCTTGGCGGGTTGGCGCTGCTTCAGGCGTATTCAGTACTGTTTCCGTCTGCGCTTCTTCAGCAGTGGTTTGAGCCACGGGAGCGGAAACAACATTCTCCGGCTTCGGTGCAGCGGGCACTGGAGTAGACTTCGGTTTTGAGGGAACAGCAGCCACCCGCTGTGGCTTCACGCTGACAGGCGCTTCCGACAAAATAACAGTCAAGTGACTGGTGCGCTTAAGGATACGATAGGCGCGTCCCTGTGCCCGAGGCTTGACCCGCTTCAAGGAAGGACCGCCATCTGCCAGTATATTGACTACTTTTAGTTCCTCGACGCCCGCTCCCCAGCCATCCTGCGCGTTAGCTGCTGCTGAGATCAATACTTTGCTGATCAGCTCGGCCGCATGGTTTGGGATAAACCTCAGCATGGCAATTGCTTCCGAAACCCGCTTGCCTTTGATAACCTCAATGACAAAACGCGCTTTTCGCGGCGAAGCCCGTACAAACCTGGCGACGGCCCTCGCTTCAGGAACAACTTCTATGGTAACAGCACGGTCACCGCCAATACGCTCCTGGAGCGCTTGCGCCAGCGCCTGCGTTTCCATACGGACAGTATTTGGGCGGCTGGTATGCAAAAGCACCTTCAGGCCACCATTCGTATCTCGTGTCAGCTTCAACTTGTTGATCGGGGTGCGCCCCAGTATATTTTTTACTGTGGGCAGCAATGCACGATCCCGTGCCGCTGTATTCATCGCAATTTCTCCTTGGCCAATAAAACCTTACCGCGAACGCGTGGTGCGCGTATCTTTTTGGCCTGCATGGCCTTTGAAAGTACGGGTCAGCGCAAATTCACCAAGCTTGTGCCCAACCATGTTCTCCGTGACAAACACGGGGATGTGTTTGCGTCCATCATGAACTGCCATAGTATGGCCGATCATTTGGGGGAAAATCGTGGAGCGGCGTGACCAAGTCTTGATGATGCGCTTTTCGTTGCGCGCATTCATCTCGTCAATTCGCTTCAGCAGCTTCGGGTCTGCGTAAGGCCCTTTTTTTAGTGAACGTCCCATATATTATTTTCCTCGCCGACGAACGATAAACTTCTGCGTGCTCTTGTTGCGTCGCGTACGGAAGCCCAATGCACGAACGCCGGTCGCTGAAACAGGACCCTTTTTGCGGCCAATTGGAGACTTCGCTTCGCCACCGCCATGAGGGTGGTCCCGAGGCGACATAACCACCCCACGGGTATGCATGTAAACGCCAAGCCAGCGCTTCTTGCCTGCTTTCCCGTGCTTGATGTTCTCATGCTCCAGGTTGCCGACCTGCCCGATGGTTGCACGACATTCGGCAAGAACCATGCGTGTTTCGCCGGATGACAAACGTAAGGTGGCATATTTGCCTTCTTTGCCCATGAGCTGCGCAGAACCGCCCGCAGTACGCACCATCTGCCCACCCTTGCCCGGCATCAGTTCAATGTTATGAAGCAGAGTACCGACCGGAATAGAGCGCAGGGGAAGTGCATTGCCGGGCTTAATGTCTACGTCTTCGCCTGCTTGGATGGTATCACCCACGCTGATGCCGACGGGGCAAAGAATATACCGCTTGTCGCCATCTCGGTAATGAACCAGGGCAATGCGCGCCGACCGGTTTGGATCATATTCTATGGTCGCAATTCTTCCAGGCACGCCGTTTTTATCGCGCTTGAAGTCAATAATGCGATATTGCGTCTTGTTGCCGCCGCCGACATTGACCGCTGTGCGTCGCCCTTTGTTGTTGCGCCCACCACTGTGCTTGTTGGGGCGTACCAGAGACTTTTCCGGCTTAGAGGCCGTGATGTCGCTGTAGTCAGACGCCGTGCGGAAGCGCTGCCCAGGGGTAATCGGTTTGTATCGTTTAATGCCCATAGTATCCTAGACTCCTTCCACCAGTTCAATCGTCTGACCGGCCTGCAAGGTGACAATCGCTTTTTTCCAGTCCTGCGTGCGTCCCATGTTGGAACGCTTGAAAAATCGCCCGCGCCGTGCTGATCCTTTGACAATCAAGGTGTTGACAGAAACGACATGAACAGGGTTTTTCGCATCGGCTTGAATCTGCTCAATCGCATGAGCGATTTCATACTTGTTGGCATCGCGAGCCACCACAAATGCATATTTGTTGAACGCGCCGGCCGCCACGGTTTTCTCCGTCACAATTGGCCGCAGTATAATCTGATAGGGGATTTTGGTCGTTGCACTCATTTAGGATGCCGCCTCCTGCTTCTTGTCCCAGATCGCATTCAGTGTGCCTAGGGCGCCTTGGACAATGATAATTGTCTGGGCATCCAGAATGTCCCGCACGGAAAACTGCGGAGCGACATGTACTTCAACACCGGGAATATTGCGAAAAGATTTGTAGATGGTTAAATTGACTTCCGGCAGCACGACAAGCGTTTTCCCTGTCACGTTCAGTGACTTCAGCAGTGCTGCGGCGGTTTTTGTAGAATGCGTGTCCATTGATAAAGCATCTAGAATCATCACAGCCCCGTCCGTGAACTTTGCGGAAAGCGCAGAGGCCACCGCGACACGCTTGGCTTTTTTGGGAAGCTTCGCAGATAAATCACGCGGATGCGGCCCGAAGACAATGCCGCCATGACGGTAGTGCGGAGCGCTGATCGTACCCTGGCGTGCACGGCCTGTGCCTTTTTGCTTGTAGGGCTTGCGTCCGCCGCCCGCGACATCGGCGCGCGTTTTCGTGTTGCGCGTGTCTTGGCGTGAATTGACGGCTTCGTTCAGAACCGCCTGATGCATCAGGCCAATATTGATAGGTTTGGAAAAGACCGCATCGCTGAGGACGATATCTCCTCCGTTTGTGCCATCGGCCTTTCGGATGGTGGTTGTAGGCATGGAAATCTCCTTTTAGCGTGCGAATTTCTTGATCAGGACCAAGCCGCCGTTTGCACCCGGAATAGCGCCCTTGACAAGAAGCACATTCTTTTCGGTATCTACACGGATGACTTTGAGGCCCTGTTGGGTGATTTGCGCCGCGCCCATGTGACCAGGCTTGCCTGACCCTTTGAACGTGCGGGCGGCATCGGTTGCACCGCCACTCGCCGGTTTTCGGTGGCTAGTAGATGCGCCATGCGTGGATTTGTTGCCGCGCCAGTGGTAGCGCTTCATAACTCCGGCATAGCCTTTGCCTTTGGAGACGCCTGTCACGGCGACTTTATCCCCAACGGCAAAAATGTCTGCGCTGAACTCGTCGCCTTCGGCCACAACTTCGCCCTCATCCAGGAAAATTTCGCGCAGGACGCGCTTGGGCTTGACGCCATGCGCGGCAAAATGGCCTTTATCGGGAGAATTCAAACGATGTTCTTTCACATCGTCAAACCCAATTTGGGCGGCAGAGTAACCGTCTTTATCCAGCGTCTTTAATTGTATAACTACACAGGGACCGGCGGCGATGACTGTGACCGGGGTCACACGACCGCCTTCTTCAAATATCTGGGTCATGCCCAGCTTGGTGCCGAGAATAGCACTTGGCATTGTTTCCTCCACGGCGCACTTAGGGGGCGGGGATGCCCTTGAGTGACGCGGCTGCGATAATATCCTATTTGTTCGCTCAGCAAATGCTGAAAGTCTAAATTAGGTTCCCCTACAACTTAATTTCGATGTCAACGCCTGACGGCAGATCAAGACGCATCAAAGCATCAATGGTCTTTGGGCCGGGATCGAGAATATCGATCAAGCGCTTGTGCGTTCTCATCTCAAAGTGCTCAAAGGACTCTTTGTCCACAAAGGTGCTGCGCTGCATTGGCAGAATGTTTTTTTCGGTGGGCAGCAAGACAGGCCCGGAAATTCGTGCCCCGGTCCGCTTGACCGTATCTACAATCTTCTCTGCCGACTGGTCTAGCACGCGGTGGTCGAAAGCGCGTAGACGGATGCGGACTTTATCACGACGCATGTTGTCTGTTCTCCTGACACGGGAAAGCGCAGGCGGCTCGTTGAACGCAGCCGCCTGCGCTATAAGTTATGCTAAAATCTTGGTGACGACGCCTGCGCCGACGGTGTGTCCGCCCTCGCGAATGGCAAACCGAAGACCCTCTTCCATCGCGATCGGCGCGATCAGCTCCCCCACAATCGTCACGTTATCCCCAGGCATCACCATCT
>JAABUL010003789.1_pt1 | contig 21586 bp, 25 predicted proteins | sample 5559151 | NCBI WGS metagenome assembly JAABUL01 (sample SAMN10711876, study PRJNA513368) | rock metagenome | isolation source: Antarctica rocks | place: Antarctica: Victoria Land, Pudding Butte sud | reverse complement strand
CAGTGCCACGGGACGTCGAGAAGGCTGGAAAGAAATTCGAGAATATCCGTATCAAACCTCGATTCTACGATGAGGACCCTTGCCGCCCTATGGCAGGGCACCTGGGCACGCGTGGCACGCTGGGGTACAACATAGGCAGACAGTGACAGCATTCACTGCGAGGAGATACACCAATGTCATTCCATGGTTCCTGCTAGCACTTACACCAACCGCCTGAAACCCATTGCGACCCGCAGTCCTGGCTCTCGCCTGCCAGCGCTTCGCCTTTTCCAAGACTAAAAAAACCCACACTGATGAACCAATTGCGTTGTGGTTCCTGGTTTGTAAAAGGCAGTACGAACATCAATTGGCCATTTGCACCCAGAAAAGCTAGTGTGTCTCTGATAGCAGCCTTCAATACTCCTGACCTTTTCTCTGAGGACAAGCCTGCAATGTCCCCCTGAATGCTTCTCATCTCACCAATTCCGCTGTTGCGACTTTGCTCGACTTGCCTCAGGGTTGTCGTTGCCTCTATGTGGCTATGGAGTGGAGGAATGCCCGTACCATTGAATCTGTCCCCACAAGCATCGTCCCCAACCAGCTCTCGCCACAATTCTCAAAAAAATCGCTTCTTTGATAGTAGAATAATCCCTGGGAGGAAGGTAAAATGCTCGATGCGGTTCACTGACTTGGCTAGCTCGCACTGCAAAGCTGATAAGACAAAGATAACCGAATAGAATTCCTTGCTTTGATTGAATTGATCATCTGAGTTCCAGGAGAGACTTGAGGTGCCAAGTCATTCACCGGAAAAGTGTCGGCAACTGACAGACAAGAAACAGTACGCTCTAGCAATCCGGGACTGAGTTTTCTCAGACGCTCTGTAGCGAAGTGGTCGGTAGTGTAGTCATCGAGATTTTAGCAGAGGGCTTGAAACAAGACCGTCATCGGTCTGATCGTGTTTATAGTACAGGATAGACCGAAACAGTGAGAAAGAGCTGCTGATAGTCTCGCTGGGAAGGTGGTATATATCGACCGTCAAAGCCTAGTTCTCCGTCTGTTGTGTCATGTCCTTGAACGGATCTTCTCTTCCCTCGTCAAGCAATTGTATCACCCTCCCGTCCTCCGTCGTCAAACTCCACTCTTTCGTCTCAAACTTCATATTGATCCCATTAGCAACCAATGTCGACTCCGAACCTGTCAATGGAAGTGATTACCTTCCCCATCCTCCCCCTTCTCTCACACTTGAACCTCATCACCCCCCTCCCCGTCGTCCCCTTGACCCCAAACGTAATATCTACCTTCCCATGTAATTGATTCATCTCCCCCCATATCCAAGGCCACATATCTCGAAAGTAGATCTCGTCTCCGAGTTCCTTCCTGCCTACTTCGCTCGTGCGTAATGCATACAATGTGCTTGCAACTATCGACGAAGACGATTTTTGATAGTTAAAGATTCCGAGGGCGGAGACCGTGATGATAACTAGGAAGATTGGCAGAGATCTAGCCCACACGCGCCAAGCTGGTCTTATACTGGGAAGGGCGCGGTCGGAGCGGCGGTACATTAGGGGACCGGTTTTGGGGGAGGGGGCTGCGATGAGGGTACGTCTTGAGGGCTGGCGAAGCACGGCATGTCTGAGAACGGGCAGGGAGCGCTGGATCTGGGTGGGTTGGCGGAGGAAGGATAAGAGTGCCGTCGAGTCACGGAGTTTCATGGCCGGACAGATTGGGATGCCTTTGAAAACGCGGTTGGAGGAGTTAGATGTACATGTGTTTGGCGATGCCGAACGATTGGCGGCGAGTGGATCTTGCTAAGTTGACAAGGATCTGCCCCGGCCTCACGCAACTCCGGGCTCCGAGCCTACTATGCAACTATGTAAATTACTTTACTTTAGGGTGACGATGGTGAGAGGGTGAGTGCCGCGTTTCGCTCGCGCGGCGCGGTGAGGGACTCCGACAAGTCTCCGCCCCGAGCCTCTTGAGGGCGAGTAAAGCAGAAGAAGCAGTGCCAACGTCGTGAATACATATTGGAGACCTCGCTTTATCACGCCTTTCTTCGTCCGCACTCTTCAACACCCTCTCTGCCTGTTCCTTTTCTCTGCTACTCTCTTTCATGACAAGTGTCCTTCCTTGATTCCTGTGCCTGATCAGCCACGCAATCGTCTTAGCACAACACAATCTCGCACAACAGCCGAAGGACAAAGTTCCCAATCCTGCAGAGCAACCGCCAACACGCACAGTGCCGTCTGAAAGAGTTCTTATATGTGGTGCAGGAGTAGCGGGTTCAATATTAGCTTTTTGGCTCGCCAAACATGACTTCGAGGTGGTCGTCGTCGAACGATCGAAAGCCGAACAGAAAGCTGGACAAGGAATCGAAATTGAAGAACCAGCATTGAAGGTTGTAAAGTCGATGGGCATTCTGGATAAGCTCAATGAGATGAAAACTGGTGAGGAGGGATTCAACCTTGTTGACCAGCACTCTCGTTCATATGGCATTTTCGAGGTTGGTGGCATTAGTCCTACAGGTACCCTCGAACTCATGCGGGGTGACCTGACTGAAATTCTCTATAAATCTGCCGATGAATCCGCCAATGTCACCTTCCAGTTTGAAACCTCAATTCAGAGCCTGAGACAAACGCAAGATAAAGTCATTGTCGACCTAGAACACAGAAACAACAAACCCACCAGGATCGAGGAATTCGATTTTGTAGTAGGCGCCGACGGGGTAAAATCCCGTACGAGACAACTCGTTATGGGTTCGCCTGAGAAACTCAATTGTCTCAAGTCTGTGGGCGCCTTTGTTGCATACTTCTCGATCCCCAAAGAAGATCAAGATTGGCCTTATTCCCGACTATGCCATTTCACAGACCGGCGAATTCTATGGATGCGGCCAATAGGAAAGGAATCTAAGATGACATCGGTATACCTCATTCACGCTCATGACGACATTCCCACCCTACGTCGAGCAAATGCTGCTGGCGACAGACTGAAACAAAAGGAAGCCTTCGCTGAATCGTACAGTGGCCTAGGCTGGGAGACACCACGGGTCATTGAGCAGATGATGAGGGCCGAGAATTTTTATTCCGATGAGCTTGTACAGGTCAAACTTCAGAAGTGGTCTCAGCACCGGGTGGTGCTCCTTGGCGATGCAGCTTGGGCCCCCTCTCCATTTACTGGCGAAGGAAATCAGCTGGCAATCATAGGTGCTTGGGTACTAGCCCAAGAATTGTCAAGGAATCGGAGTCCGGTGGCATTTGAGATGTATGAGAAGAGACTGCGCTCGTATGTGGAGAACGCTCAGAGCATACCCCTTGGCGGCTATGCACCATACATTTTCAACCCGCAGACTGCTTGGGGCATTTGGCTGCTTCGGACGATCCTCCATCTTGTTTCATGGACGATCCGTGTCATTTCGTGGACGCACTTGGCAAGGATGTTGCCAGATCAGCAGCACAATGATTTTGATTTGGAGATTGAGGAGGTTGAAGCAGAGGTGGCACGATGAAGTGTTCCTACGGGTCTTTCTTGCGGCCAATCGTAAGGGGTTAGCCCGCTCTCAAGGGCAAGGGAGAGCATTGGACTTACTTTGCATGGACCAGGATACTCTGCAATACTTGACCTACTTCCTCTCCAAATCCATTTCACTCACAGGGAATCTCTTGAATAGCCTCTGAGTTCACTCTCATCCCAAAGTACATCTAGCATCGCTGGCACCGAGGATATGTCTCGTCCCGTCTGATCTAGTCAGTGAGAGTGCTTAGAACGATATTGCCACCCTCTTTGTCCTGTCCTATCGCCATATACCTACCTCTGACACGAGGGGCACTCCTTCTCATAAAGTAGCAAGTTCACTCCTATAATTAGGTCGTAGGGCCCCCTTGTAGCATGCTCATGGAAGTGGAACGTGAAAGCGGATGTTGTAGACAACAGTCTCCGTAGGTCTCGTGAGACCACAGTTTACTTGGTTGATGCTCGGACGTTACTTTCGTCATCTTTAAACAGATCAAACTTTTCTTCAACCAAGAGGCTGCGAGCATACATAGCTCTTTCAGTTACATTTAGGAACTTAAAAATCTGCAATTCTATTGACGGATACATGCAGCAATCTTCCATCAAGCCTCGTGTTCTTGCCGACCCCAAACGTGTACTTGTCTCCATAAGCATATATTTTTCTCGTAGAGAAGTTAGGTGAAAGCTTCAGACGTGGATCATGTTTGCAAGTCACGTGCTTCTAGGACACATGAGTGGGGGGCAGAATTTTATGATCATCAGCCAGTCTGTTTGCCCAATGTCTGTTCAATATGGCAGCTACGCGTTTACGAAAGACGTTTCAGTATCCGAAGGAGAACAGCGACGATGATGATACTCCTATGGATATGGACGAAGAAGGTGGGTGGAAGTAACTCAGGGCAGAGACGGCTATCAACTGATACGTGCATCTAGAACAGGAGAAGCTCATCAGGAAGCTCCGCGAGGAGGACGACGAGCGCAACGAAGAGTACAAGGTAGTCAAGTCTCCAAGTGAAGTCGAATACAGTTGATCGTGGTAGCGCTTCTTTCTCGCAATTCCCATTGTAGCAGCAGCATCCTACATCCCTGCCATCATCACGTCTCGCTTGATCGCAGCAAAGCTCATCAGCCTCCTCAGCATGTCTTCCCTAATAGCGACCGCCTATATCCTTGTCTTCGTCCCTAACACCAGGGCGAACAAGTCCAACAGCGAGGAACCAAGAAAGCAGCTCCAATCAGAGAGGGGACCAATCCACAAGTACATCAGTCATCTCAATGGGGGTCTGAGCTTGCTGATTGCAACCAATGCCTTCGGCTTCAGAGATAAGAGAGGCGTTCACGAAGGCTTCTGGTTGCTTTGTTTGTTGCCTGTCGGTTGGTGCTAAAGATCCTCATGAGCCGCAGAACAAGCTGACAGTTGGCCAGTGTCATTTATAGTCATAATCCTGGCGAGACGCCTGATGCTTTCCGTGGATGTAGACGAGCTGGAACAGTTGAGATACCGGTACAAAGGGGCATAAGCAGCAATTAGGGTCTCAGAGCACGGTGTTCCAGATTGTTTCGCGTTAGAAAGCCTTGGGCTGCCTAAGCTTGCAGATTCTCGATTGGATGTTCGGACAATGCTTCCGTATCTGACCCGTCTTGCAGCCATGACTCGTCTTCCGGCAGTCCGTCCACCATGATCAAGCTCGTAGGCAAACACATCCCCATGCTCTCGTTCAGCATCTTCAGTGTGATCTCGAAATGATCTATAGTAGATTTGCTCAATTGATGCTTCTTTTGTGCAATTTTAATCGATTGACTATAGCACAGTCATCATCAATACCCAGCTCATGCGATGACCTCCATCTGACGTACTCTCTATGATGCTTATTGTTCCTATTTTCCCACCACCAAGTGTGCAGTAGAGTTTTCAAGATGCGGTGTTCCAAGCCTTTCTCTTTGGCAGCGCCATGAAGGAAAGTCAAGGTGTTATCGATCTTCTGATTATCGAAGTGTGCCAGTTTTCCGGTGCGATATGCATTTTCTATCAGGGCTTTCACGGAGTAGCGTGCTGGTGAAGCGTATTGGACTGCGTGTAATCCATGCCGGTACAGGTTGCGATAGGATCTGATTATCTGCTGACGGCTTGCTGACATGAAAAGTGGTAGGCCTGTGAAACTCGCGAGGCAACGCAAGCAAAAGCTCATAAATGTTAATGATAAGAAGACACATACTAGCCGCAAACAGCAACGCCACGAGTCGAGTCGCACTTGTCAACAAGATCACCTCCAACCTCGGGGTTTCTTCCAGTTCCAGGAACTGGCTGAGCATCTTCATTAGCATGACTAAAAGCGTAGTGCTACGTATGCAAGTTGGAGTACTTGTGAAATAATGCTGCTTTGATGAGCACACGCCAGTATGCGCATAGTAGCACGGTTGTCCCAACCCAAACGGAGGCGTTGAGTCTGTGAGCGCAAGTCCGGCACCCTTACTATTCCATAGGGTAGTCGTTGTTCTTGTAGCTGAGGTCTTGCTCGATCACATTTAATTAAATGGGTCGTGTTCGTGGCCATCATGTTCGGCCTGGTCCATCTGGTGCGGTTGGCCCAGTCCATCACAAGAGGGTAGAGCCAAAGAAAAAACCGCCGTACAAGGTGGTTCTTGAAGAAATTGCTGGCAAGAAGAGGCTTAAGACCGTTGTAAGTGAATTACTGGAGGCTAATGGTAGACGTTCCTACCGGTACCTAACTGGCTCAAAGCTTTCTCTTCGAGAGAAACCTCCCCCAGGATACACCTTTATCCCAGCAGGCGACCCACAACTCACGAACAGGTGCAAGAAGTTAGCCAAAGACGAGCAGTTAACAGTCTTCATCGTCTCGGTACATCCCCAAGCCCAATCCTGTTGATTATACTGATTCGATGCAGACTAGCAAACATCCTCATGAGCCATTATCTACAGAGGTCCATCGGATCGGCTACCACTTTCCGAGTGTAGTTGTAGATCAAGCTTGCACGAGTCTCGGTGTCACTCTCACACAGTCGGGCCGCGTCTTGCAGTCTCGATTCGCATTCATTGATGATCAGGGTTCTAGCAATCAGCATCAGAGCCGCCGACCCACCAAAGGAAGGAATAAAGGTAAAAAGAGACATGCCTCCCCCAAGCTTGATATGTCGCTTTCACAAGCAGTCATCGACACTACGGCGAGAGAGGCTATAAAGGACCTTTTCCCTAATATTCCTTCAAGGGATCAGAAAGAGATTGTTGGTCGAGCTTTTCAAAAGGTTTGGCCAATCCTATCGACATGTTCGGAATGCTAACATGGTTCAGGGGAAGGGCCTTGTAGGGACAGTCAGCGAACTCAGCCTCGTCCGGCGTGCTCAGCTGGCAGTCACCGCTCATATAAGGCACACCTACACCAATTATGATCTACTCCTGAAATCTATGAGATGGGGGGAGGCTCGCCAAGCAGTACAACAGCAGTGCCTCGATAGGTTGGTCCAATGGCGCGGTGACGATGACGATGACGGTGAGATGGCGGACATACTCCAAGAGGTTATTGTAATCTCGGATGATGAAGAGGAGGAGCAGCACGACGCGAAGTCCAGGCGAGAACGGTATGGGAGAAGCGACAGCGTCGAGTTCATATCTGCCGGTGATATCAATACGCAGGCCATCAACTACGCGGCTGCCAAATCAACCACAGGTCCGGCAAGGTCTCTGAGTCTCGATTCCGATGATGCCGATGCAATAACATATTTGGGCCACGCACCACCGCTACATAGTTCACCAGTCCATTACAATCAGCACAGGTTGCATCAAATCGGTGCTCATCGACACCGAATGTGGGAAGAGGCCGTTGACCGCCGACGAAAGAACCCCGGCACGATTTATGCTACAGATAACCACTCTCCATTATCAGCGACTGGGCAGTTCGGTCCAAACTACTACCAAGCCCAGCAGGAAGCTAGGCTGCAACCTTACGGGTCCGAACCTGCAGCGCATAGTTCCGACCGACCGTCTACATACACACGTCTCATTCCTTTGCCGGCCTCGAAAGGTCAACTAAGCCATGGATCTGTGCCTCGCGGCGGAGAAACCCCCATATTCAGTGATCAGGTGAGTTTTTCCTGCCAATCAAAAGAACATCGCGATTATTTGCCCAGACTGTAAAGGTAAGTAGTTTTCCGAATGGACGATACTGATCCCTACAGGTTTCCCACGCGTGTCAACAGCAGCAACTATTGTCCTCCAAAATTGTGGAAGAGCCCACTACAGCCTTTACTTCAAGAAGTATCAACTCATCCTATCCTGAGCGTCCTGTCTACCGGGATCAACCGTTTCCCGTCAGAACTCAATATGAGGACCCAAGGTTTGTGAAAAGTCAAAAGCTCAGACGTGAAATGCTCAATGATTCTCATTCCCACTCTCTTCAAGTTTCATCACACCGACACTCTGAATTGATTTTGCCCTCCATTGAAGGTGGTTTACCCACTGCGCCAGATCAACAATCCGTCTCATCCCAGCAGCTTCACGGGGTGAATGATTTCATTCAACAGCGCACAGATAACAGGGAGATACTGCGTGAGCGTGCATTATCGGTAGTTCATCTTGATGAGGAAGAGCCCCAAACAAAGAGGCGCAGGATCAATGATCAGCAGCCATTAGACGATCCCCAGCCGAGGACAGTCCTCATACCTCTCGATCATGGAGCTGAGAACTACCCGCTCATGAAAACCGGGCGTGCTCAGGCAATGCACTACCAGAACATGTCTCCTTTGGCACTCGACAGGAGAATGATCCAGCTTCCGCCAAGAGAGGTGAGAAGGTATGAGGATAACCAAGGACGCATCCAGGTGATGACTCAAAATGGGCACGTCGATAACCTATCGGTGTATCAGATGCCCCGCGAGGAACTTCAGCTTCGTCATGTTAATCATGAGGTTTCTGCACGGCCTCAATTTCCTAATCGTTCTGCTGCATTTCAAGCAGTCTATGATCAGCAGTCTCCTATTTTCTTTAGTGATTCTGCAACATCATATCATGAAGTCTCTGATCAGCGTCCTTCATCGCATGATACTTCCCGTGTCGATGAGGGCGATGCGCGAGCATTCTCAGCCACCAATGCGTTCAGAAGTGGTCCGCAGCGTTTTGACGATGTAGGGAGGGATATGCGAGAGGTTTTCAGGAACTTGGAGATTGAACCTGAGCGGTATCACGAAGTCAACGTCAACATAAACAGGGACATGAACAACGGACGTCCCGTACACTCCTCTTTGCAGGTGTCAGGTACCACTTACTTGCCCAGAAGTCCTCTAACAGACCTGCCAGTGCTCGATCGTAGAGCATGGCGGCAAGGGCCAATGAATGGCGAATCCATCGAATCAAGACATGTGCAGCAGCAGCATTCAATACAGAATCGAGCAGCCGTGCCAAGCGAATGGCGCGTGCCTGTCAGTGCTCAGTTCACTTGTCAGGAGGCCGAAAAAGCCACAATGAACCCATTCCGAGGACACACATCTGCATCCATGACAAATCCGGCCGCCGTGCATTGGTCTGCTCTACGGATTGTTACCCATACTTTTGCTCATGCTGATACAACAATGTCTAGGAATCGTGGAACGCAACCCTACGAAGCAGCTTCGATGACGCATGCTGGTAATGCGCTGCCCCAGACCAGGGCGAACACCAATCATACCGGAAGCGGGAACGTCAGACCAGGGGCGCAATCCTACAGAAGCCCAGGCTTATTGAAAAGCAGGCTGCCAGGCGAGGTTGTGGTTCTAGAGTAAGAGGTGGAATATGCCAATAGGAGGGATAAACCCACCAGCTAGTGCCAGGTGTGTGTTCTCGAATCTACGCCGGTCTCTTCCGTACCGTCTCCGGGGCAGCAGGTCATGTTTCGGGGGCATCTATTACTTAGTGAAGTCTCTGTACTTGCCTTTTGTTTTTAAGGACGACTTCGAATGGCAGTACTGACAAGAACTTTACCAGCAATAGGGTTCAACTACGAGTCCCTAGACATCCTAGGTGATCTCGTAGGTTCTCGATCTACTGCTGAGATGACGAGTCTTTGGATGGCTCGGAGTCAAGTATATACTCAGTCTTTGGATGGCTCAAGTATATCCTCGGTCTACAATGTGGCCTCATCATTGTCTGAGCTTTTGTAGTGCGTGGATGGATATCCACGGGGGTTTTTTGGACATTATTCCGTGCAACATGTACAATAGCCGTCGTTAGAAGAGGCAGCTGAGTGATGGGTGCGCGTGGAATGGCTTTGTCGAGTCCTGTTCGTGGACTAATGACGAGCTCCAAAGAGGTAGAATACCCATCACAAGAGAGTAATTGCGATTCGAAGACCGTCTCTAAGAAGCTTAAATCTAACACTATGGTCTACTTATTCTAATTACTAAGTGCATCGGCAGAATATGTGGATTCTCTAAGTACGTACAGTAGGGGGGAAAGTATTGACGTAGTCGTAATGGTTTGACTTCTGTAGCCTTGTCTTGGCAGGACTCTATCTTCCCGCTAGTCCTAGCGGATATGCTTCTACAACAAAGACTGCTCCATATCTCGCTCACGCCTCCGTGTATAATATCCTTCTGTCTCTGTGTGCTTCTCCTCGAACGATATATGAAGGAACTCCCTTATCTGCCCGGCCCCATCAGAGACCATCAGAGTTCATCAGAGACCTGGACTCGATCCACCTGATTCTCCCCGCTCTCAATCACGGTCAATTGCCTCAGAGCTCTTTACCTGACGATTCTTCGCCGTTCTCTCCAGATTTCACGCCCAACCATCTAATTGTAGATACTGCCCGCATTGTGTCTACCAGAGCAGCAAGGCTCGTGGCGGAGAAGCCCCAGGGAAAGATAACCTCTGTGATGATCTAAGGTGAACCTAATGGATTACCCTGGGTTCTACACACTTTCGCGACCTCGAGAAGGACTCTACACATTGCCCAGCTCGAGAGACCACCGTCTTCTGGCCAGATGAACATGGCTGGGGCCCAGGGCCTCTCCAGCAGCGATGATGCTGGGAAGCCCGGTGCTAACGACTCTGTCATGCCCAACACTTCGATCCTTACTTCGAGAGGTGCAAAGTACTGGGCAAAAGACCACCGTACACTGGTTGCTTCGAGTGCGAGTGGAATGCTGGGGTCGTTGCTCACGGTAAGCTGCCATGTTGGGTTGCTTGAAGAAGATGCTAGTGCTGATCCTACTACAGTTCCCTTTAGATACGATCAAGACGCGCATGCAATCGTATGTAGATATTAACAAAAGCCCTCAAGAGCCACGGATCAGAGCGACGCTGATCCTCTACAGGAACCATTATACAAGCGTTACGGCCTGCGTCAAGGACACGTACGCGAGGGATGGAGTGAGAGCTTTCTGGCGGGGTGAGTCCAGACGTCTATCAGAGGCCATTATCTACAAATTCAGCCCAACAGTGTCTATTTGAGCTTGTATTGTGTGATCCAAAGAGCAATTGCAAAATGTCTAAAATGGATACTGTAACGATATTCATACACTGGGTCGCGTGACCAGAACGATATCCTTCTCGTTCATCAATCTTGGTACGAGGGCTGATACTTTCCCCCTACAGCCGTCTGGGTTCCCACCCTTACTATCACCGCATCCCGAACGACGTCTTTCACAATCTACCAAAAAGCGAAGTACAGCTTTTCTGCAGCGATCGGGCGAGCAACTGGCGGAGCTGAGCCTCTGGTCATTGTTAACAAACCCGGAAGCACTCCTACGCCTGCCACGATTGTCTGCTTTGCAGCTGCTGGCTGTACGGCTGGATCCCTGACCGGGCTCTTCTCATGTATGTTCCACGTCAAAGCAAGTCATGAGTGGATCCTTACGTTCGACAGGTCCTTTCGAGCTTATGAAGGTCCTGGCACAAAATTCCGACCGTAGCCGAACCAGCATGGATGATCCTCAAAACGTGAGGAAGACCTATGCAGGCAAAGGCAGTCTCAGGACGGCGGCGAATATCGTCACGCAACGTGGGTGGCTCGGTCTTTACTCTGGTTTCCGTTTGCAACTTGGTAAGTCGAATTTATTCACAATAACCCAACAACACCAAGATCTAACGTGGTTACTTTAGTGAGAGATTCAATTGGGAGCGCAATTTACTTCGCAACCTATGAGAGCACGAAACAGTTGCTTGTCAAGTTTCAACGCAGTGACTCTCCAACTTCCCCATTATCTGTGGCAATTGCTGGAGGCTTCTGCGGTACGACTGCTTGGATGATCGTGAGTCCATACGGATGCTTTCTTAAGATATGTATACCTGTCTAACTCATTTATAGACGTACCCTATTGACACGGCCAAGACACAATATCAAAGGAACTGTATGGCCAAGAGAATGGGAGAACATGTTGAAATACCAAAGATTGATTACTTCCACCTCGCACAGTATCGTGGTGAGTGCCCGATTCCAGACCCATCCTTACTCACAAGCCGCTGATTGTTGGGTCTTTCCTACAGGACTCGGTGTATCAATTGCTCGCACTTGTCTCACCAACGCCATCTTCTTTTCTTGCTTCGAGTTTTTCAAGAAAAAGATTAACAGCTTCCCTCGACCTGATCAATATCAGATCGATTAGATCCATAATTATGTACATAGATCTTTCGTTTCCCTGCATAGCGTGGCGTATTGAAGGAAGGGGCTATCCGTGGAAAGGTTTTGTGGATGCTTCGAGCCAGCTTTTGGGCGTTCTACCGTCCGTTTGTTGAAAGGGCATATGAGATACCACCGTTGCCGCTACCGCACGATATTTCAAGAATAATAATACGATATAAGTCTTGATACCAACATAGGAACTTTCCCTAGTCAATTGAGTCGGGATCGTCAGTGTATCGAAACTGAATATCCAACATGCCCTAGAAATAATCTTCAACGCCCAGTCTAGATCCATTCATCCAATCGACTACCACAATGGTCTACTACTTTACCTCTACAGTTATCGATCCGCCAGCGACCATATACGTAGGCAAAGATAAATTCGAGAGTCGGTCCCCCCACCCTCCCCACCTTTTCCCTCACATCGCGGTTTGACCACAGCGAGCTAACGGCTACTCACAGATGAAGAGCTGATCAAATTTGGCTGGGACTGCGACGTCTGGTGACACAGCTTGCCTGCGCCCATACTGTCCACCCGCGCTTACAAGTCTGTCGTAGGGTACGTCCATCAGCCCTTTCGCTCCAAGCCTCTGTTCCACAGCGAGCAGAATAAACCCAAGAGAGCGTGTGCCAATGCCTGTTCTAGTTCCACGCCGACAATCTCTCCTCCGCCCACATATACCTTCGTCTCTCACCCGAGCAGAAATGGGACCAGCTACCGGCAAATCTGGTGGAGGAGTGTGCGCAGCTTACGAAAGCCAATTCGATAGAAGGTACGTGTCTGGAAATATCAAGACACGCCACGAACTCCGAAGCCAATGCTGTTCGAAATCGATTTCACCGGTCTATACTAGGTTGCTACGAAGGGAGGAAAGCTGATATTGCTACCACGCAGGCAATAAGAAAGAAAACGTCACAGTCATCTACACACCCTGGTCGAACCTCCACAAGAACGCCGGCATGGCTACAGGCCAAGTAGGCTTCCACGACAACAAAAAGGTCCCCCTTTCCCTATCCCCCCAATCTGTCCCCTAATAACCCCCACCCCTCGCACAAGACCAAAAGAAAACTCGTCCCAACCCGCGTCAACGCAACGATCAACAGGCTCGAAAAGACGCGAACGATTCGCGCCGCGGACGAGCTCCAAGCGGCTAAAGAAGCCTATCTGTCCACGCAGCGAGCGGAGAAGAGGAGGGAGGCTGAGAGGAAGAAGAAGGAGGATGAGAGGGTGATGAGGGAGAGGAGGGAGGAGAAGGAGAGGAAGGAGAGGGGGTATGAGGAGTTGAATGATGATGAGTTGAAGCGGAGTAATGAGGAGGGGTGGGATGAGGATGATTTCATGTGAGAAGGCGTGGGGGGCAAAGAGATTGATGGGATTCGTGGTCGATGGAAAGGTGGTTGAGAAAGCGTAGAGGATGGGGATTGAGAACGTTGAAAGCCATGTGTCGAAGATTCATGCGACGAAATGAAGTGGTCTCCAATTTCCTCGATACCACATAGCCACACTTATTCGAGGGCTGCCAATGTGAGTCTCATTATAAGACGCTATGCTCTAAAATATGATTACATTAGAAGCAAAACAATAGTCGTATCTTCCGACATGTTCACAAGGAGCTCTTCAACCCCCAGATCCACCCATGCCGACCATGGTCCCTATGTATTTCTTTATGTTCGAAGGCCAAAAATGATATCTTTTGTCTTTTGTGGAGGATGTTTATCGAGAATGGTTGGATCAAGTGTAAAAGCTCCCATGCAGATCTGTGTACAATATACAATGCAAGACCCATCCGCATTTCTTCGTTGTCTATGGCGCAACTCTATTGAGGAAGGCCTCGAGGTTGCGCAGCAACCCGGGCCAGATGCGAAAACACGCAGTAAGCGTTTCAAAAGCGTTACCGATTCAAGTCCCACTGTGGCCGTAGACTGTCAGTAATTTCGTTCTTTGTGCCAACGACTCCTTTTGGTATTCGGCTGACTCTATAGGCCCCAGCGCGAATGCTGTGAGCTGCCGCTGCTGACATGCCGCTGCGATTGCTACGAATAGAACCAGCATCAGAGGCGGTATCATTACCCTTGAAGCGGGGCGGCGGAGCGAAATCCAGAGCCGTAAAGGTACCTGATCTGCGAAGGAGATGGCTAATATGTGGGTTAGCGATAATTCTTGGAATGCTGTATATAGAAGAGGGGCCTTACGGGCTTGGCATGGCAGCAAGATCATCGAAAGACGATTGCAAGGGCATGTGGGCCGACACCGCAGGTGAATACGGGCGAAATCCTCCTCGTGGACTTTCAGGGCGACCAGCTTGCCTATCTCTGGCTGAGGTCGGAGGAGCAAAGTCCATGGAGTTGAAGATGGCAAAGTTGTCATCCTTGAGCATGTGAGGAGTAGGTAGCACGTTCAATGGCAGCGGAGGTGGTGCCTGCTTTTTAGGTAGCCCACGGCCCGATGGACCGAAGCGACCTGATGCAGACGAGAAAGCACGAGGACCTGGAGGGATCATGCGTCCACCACCAGAAAGCGTGGCAGCGTGTTGGCGGCCGGAGCGTTGAGGGGCACGGGGTGGTGGGGTCATGGCGCGGCGGGCATAGGGTTCAGCGTAGGGCCGGCCACGGTGCTCAGGGTATTGAGTTTGTTGTGGCCTCGAAGTGACGAATTGACCGGAGACTGGGTCGAAGATGGCTCCGTCACCGAGATACTGTTGGTCGTAATCCTCATAGTATTCACCTGCAGCGGGCACTGGACCTGGCTTGGAGTCGTCAAAGTATTCCTTGTAGAAGGATCGAATTCGATTTGCCCGTTGCTCTGGATTATCTGTTGGATCATCCGGCGGTAAAGGGCGAACGCCCATTGACAGTCTACGAACATCGTAGCCAACGTCGTTCGCGTTCTCGGCGCCAAGATTAAACTCATCAATTTGTGGCACGAAAGCTTGGCTCGATTGACGATTCACCTCACGTTGCTCAGGCTGTGACCCATGTGGTGATGGAGGTGTCACCTTGAAGCCGTCGCCATAGTCGCTAGGGTCATCGAAGAAGTTTTCGTAATTACCTTGTTCTGAAGCACGCAAAGACTGCTTTCGGGGTGGTCTCGAAGTGGTAGCTGTTGAATTGACAGGTGGAGGAGATTTAGGGATGATCTCCTGCTGTGTCGTGTTGATTGTTGGTGGAGGGGGCTTGCGGTTCGAAGTCTGCTGGAGGTTGGATGATGGAGTTGCCGGGAGCTCCGTCGGAGTGGCATATTCGCTCTTTTGACCGGTTAGATCTGCGGACGGGTCTCTACTATGAATTAAAGCGCCGAGATAATTATTGCTTTTGCGGAGATCGGCACCATCTTTGCTCGTGTAAGAGTCTCGAGAGTCTGACAACGGGAAGCTCGGCGAGAGACCCGCACTCTGCGGGTTGGAAGGCAGTCCTTTGCGTGGATGTTCTTTTGCAGCTTCGGGGATACGGATGCTGGGTACTGGGGAGCGATTGGTGGGCGGCATTGATCTTGACATTCGCTGAGCGTTGCCGAGGAGATCCTGTTTCATGTCATCGCCTGGGCCTCGCTTGAAAGAGCCAGAGCCAGCATCGCTTGACGAGTCGTCGGCGCCTCTCCGGCCAGTTTTGTACGAGTGTAAAGTTCTAGAGTCGTTGGGGATGTACGTGGTGGCTGGTCTATAGCGATCGTCCTGGCTATGGATGGTGCGAGACATGGAGTGCAGGGACTCGCGGGACCCACTCAGACCAGGAGGTAGAAGGTATGGGCTGGGCAGTTCCATATCCATCGACATGCCACGCTCGCGACGCATGCCCTTCTCAGGTCCCAAATCAGCAACAGACATCTCAGGTCCCTTCTTCTTGCTCTTGTTCCTGCCCTTGATCGGTGCACTCTTTGGATCCCACCCAAAGTCCAGGGACTTGTGCGGGTCGTTGGCATCTTCAGCACGAAGCTTCTTCACGTGTTTCCGATGAAGGTAGAAGAATATAACAATGGCAAGGACGATGGGAATGACCACGGCTAAGGCGACAGGTAAGGTCACATTGTTTGAATCAGAAGGTTTCGCGCCGGAAGAATCCGCAGAGCTGCGTTTAATGAATGAGGACGAGATCTTGGAGAGGGGTCTTTCAATCAAGCGTTCCAACGATACCGATTCTGGCAGGCTGATTGCCTTTGGGAGCCTTCGATGTAGGTGAAGGCCATGATGGCTGTGTTGCAATCGTCGACTCATTGTATATCTGAAGGGTTCCCTCTCGGGCTTTTCTGAACGAGTGTGGTAGTCGTGATATCTGCTTAATGCATTGTTACTGTGGAGATGGTTTATTAAAGAATTGAAAGGCTTTAGCAAGATGGATGGACTGGGGGGTAGCAGGACGCGATGCCGGCCTGACAGTGCAGAACACTAATAAATGACTATTGTAATGAATGGATGGCCGCCAAGGCGACCGGTGTTGTCGAGTGAGAAGGAAAGTGCGAAGGAGTGTGATCTGCTACAGAGTCAGGACATGAGCATGGAGAGGCTGAATCGAAAGGGGATTCAAAGAGGAGAACGGCGCCAAGGCTCGACGCAATCTTAAATTGCTAGATCTAACTTAGTGCGCCTTCCATATTTTGTCGATCACGAACGGTGGATGCCTCGCTCGGCTTCCGAGAGCCAGCTGCTCTGGAAAGCAAAGACAAGCGACTTGTTCCCTCTGGAGGATTGTGAAGCAGACGCTGTTCCTTTGCGCTCAATCACCGATTTTGAATCTATTCACTTCAACTCCGTGTCGTGAGAAGGTCAGCCAATCAGCCATGCCATTTGGGCTGGATTGAAAAGAGCAGAGGCGCGAGCTGCTAAGCTTTTAGGGCCAGGCACAGCCGCTTAGCGCTCACCTCAAGCCACGCGAGCCAAGCACTCGACCGAGATCCCGTATTGCTTCGAAATTCCCCACGCATCACAGACGGTGTCCTGTGTCCACACCAGATTACTTACCAACGAGATCATCCCTCTGAACCTTCGAGACTGCGCTGTTGTGTGTCACATAACCTGACGTTACCTCCACTTCATGGACCAGCGGACGCGTATTCTAGTGGAGATGTGTCGACAGCGTGCTAACCTCCCGTGTAGAGCACTTCCAGCTTGAGCCAATCTTCCTTCCGTCACGTTGTCACTATTTCTTCTTCAGATCTTGGTGTATCACGTGTATATAGTGCTGGTCGCGCCGTCCACCAAGAAGAAGCGGAAGCATGGAGACATTGGTTCTCGAGCAGCATTTGTTGTATCTGCTCAAATGAATGATTCGAAACCACATCACCTTTCTTTCTAACTATTTTCGGAGCCTGAGCTCGTCTTGGACCTTTGGCAAGGGTTCTCTAGCTAACCAGTTTCTACTCCCTGCAACGACGAGTTTGAGGGAGTGGCGTATTGCCTTCCATTCTCTGTCTTTGAAGATCAGGTTGACTACCGCAAGGAGGAGCTGGGCGATGGACCTGTGTCTTGATCTCGGTCGAGCGTTGAAGCTGGGGATCATGGAAATCTCCGAGCACGTTCCATTTCGCAAACACAAGGTTCCAATGGCTAACATTAGAGACACGGACATCTCTCTTTTCCACGAACGTATCCGATACATTGCAGCTTTGGATGAGATTGATTTTGAATTTCAACGAGTCAGCTCTAAAATCTTGGGATCCTTCAGACACCGTTTAGTCCCCAGACGAGATTATAGTCTGGAATTCTCCGGTCAGGCGCTCGATCTTGGTGTGAGTTTGGGGACACGCGTACCGTGTGGGGTGCCCACATAGCTGAACCATCCTGGGATTTGCATGGCATTGATTTCACCGTCGTCGCAGGCACGCCTATCCCTGGGTTTACGATATCGGTCTCGGCATCCGAATTGGTATGCAGCGACTGCGGTGTCCCTAGGTTCCATCTATCCATGCAATGCTCGTCTTGATGATTTTGCCAAATCGTGGCCCCAGGATCCAACTTATTGGTGGGAGAGATGGGGTCCAGAGAACGCGTTCAGTACATCCGACACGTCGCTCGGAGGGGCTTTCACTACATGGGAGATGCCTGAACCACGAGAGCCGGGACTGTCCGCGGCGGTGTTCGATCCTAGCCAAGTCCTTGAGTTCTGCCATGGAGACACACGGACATACTACTTCATTTTTGGTAGGAGCGACCTTGACATTGAACCCCATCATAAATACATTTTGAAGATGAGACCGCAGGATTTTGCGGCCTGGGACTATGGAGCGGAAATCGATCTTCTACGGACGCACAGATCCCCTGCTGACTCGTGCAAGAATGGCCCCATCCTCTTTGAGCCAGTCAATGCAATGGCTTGGTCATCAAGGGAATCTTCGAAAGAGAACGCCCAATGCCTTTCTTTTTCCTACCGCTGGAGCTACGAGAGGAAGTCTACGGATACGTGAAATTTCCAGTCTACGCCGATAGAATTCGTGTCCCTAAGATCGAAGTTGACTGGAATGACGTTGTGTGGAAAGACTCCCCTACGTCGCGCGATTGTTGGTAATTGCTTTACCTCTGGGCGGAGGACCGAGAACCGCGTAGATTGCGGGTTGTAGCTCGAGCTGTAGCTGTTTGAGGGATCCTGCATAATAGGAGGACGTTTGTCCCATCAGATCGGTGCGCCTTGGATGGATATCTTTACCAAGTCAACATTACGAAGGCTTTGAAAATTCTTGCAGCAAAAGGCGAATGTGCACCTTCAATTATATTAGTTGCTCGCTGTTGTTGCATGAACCCATGCTCTCATATGCTCATGAATGGCTTCTGCTAGGTTACAGAAGCCTTCTGCTTGACCAGATATCCGCATGTCTTTCAATGAATCACTCGGGACAGGTGGAATGACGTGAGTAGCAGCTCTAACTTTGGAAATTCGCCCTACGGATCACGGAACTTTCTTTCAATCAATTATTCATGATATTCTGTGACTACTATAACGTGGTCAAACAAAGTCTTGTAGCTACAGACAATGTTTCAAAGCTCTCAGCCTCTTGAAGAGGCTCGAAAAGGATGAAACCAGGTTGGGAGCCGCACGACGCTTATAACTACGCATCTGCCCACCACAAACCACTTAGCCGACAGCTTAAATCGGTTCAATATTTCAGACTTGCTTTCACACAGATATTTGGATCCTGGCTCCTATGATGACTGGCTACGCATCGGAGGATTTTGGCGCGTTGCTATCCCATAGTTGCGACTCTAACTGCATGACCCTCGAAACATCATGTGGTCTCAGATCTCGACCGTGCGGAGCGTTGACGGCTCAGGGACCCCATTCAGCAGGCAATTGTTGGTCAGGATAGCATGTATGCAAAGAGAAAGGGGTTGTCAACGCAAACCCCTCGCAAGACATGTGGCGGCAAGGATCCTGATCTTGCTCGAGGAGATTATTTCGCGCTATGGGAGCTCGAAGGCATTTCACGGTCGTATAAACTTCCGAATCCCATTTTCGTCTCTCTTGTACCCTCAGCGAGCTTGGCGTTCTCTGCTGCGAGCCATCTATCGAAGTGACTCGTCGTTTCCTTCTTCCAGCAAAGCTTGAACACTCTCCTTACAATCATTTCAATTCCTTCCGACAATCTGAGGCCGTCAGAATTCTGCCATTCGCTGTCCCCAAGCTTCATCATGCTTTTAATCATAGTTGCTCTAGTAGCGGCGGGTGCAGGCCATCCGACTCAGAATACACACTCTTTTACGAAAAGAACGAGCTACCCGAATGGTATTGCTACATTCAATAATTACGCCGCTCAAGGCAACACCAACTGTGGACTTTCTTCAGGCCAAGCTGGCACCTACGGAGCTGCCGCCTCGGACATCTCACCGGAAATTTCTGGCGGCACCTGTTCAGGTCACATACTCATGGAACAATGTTCCGGGCAAAATCCCGTCCCAAACTATGCAGCCCCGGGTTGCCCGAAATCGAATTGTGGAAAGTGCTACAAAGTGACTAACAATGGAGGAATAGGAGGGAGTATTGGTGGTATTGGGAGGTACATCACGGTACAAATCATCGATGCATGTCCTGCTGCTAGCGCGTACAACTTCTGCAAGACGAATATGCCTCTGAACCAAAGATGTGGTGACTCGGGGACGAACCAGTTGGATATTGATGTTAGTGCGTACATGGGTCTGACTGGCCAAGTCTATGGCGGTGTAAGTATCTGCATTCCACCGTGCCGAAGGACATTGTTTTGACTCTGTTCGACAGGGCCCGAATTTGAACGTCCTCATTGAGGACTCTGACTGTTCAGGGGCTACAGGCGCTGGCAACCCCAGCGCGAGTTCTGCATCCCCAGCAGCTCCTGCCCAGTCTTCTACGTCTGATCTCTTACCTGGACTGCCGGGTCAGCACTCAGCGGCGGGTGACAAGCTCGCTGCACACCAAGTTGGAGGTGCAAGCCTGAATCTTCTGGAGCCCGGATCGCCGGACGGGGTTGCAAAGCCTCAAGCTTTATCCTCATCCTCTTCGAGCTCCACAGCTAACCCACCAACTCCACCAGCAACAACGTCCACACCTCCACCACCTTCAAGCTCAAGTAACTCACCAGCAAATCCCAAGGGTGATGATACAAAGCTCCAGGAGGCTCAGAGAAACACAGGGACCTTGGAGGATGATGGTGAAGAGTGTGACGAGCTGTGAGAGTGATTATAGTTGAGAAAGAGACCAAAGTACTGTTTTGCTAGAGCTGGGACTCTATGTATACATTAACAGTATGAAAGATGTCATACAAGTAAACACGTACTAGTAATCTCGACGTTAATACTCCTCCTGAACCAATTTAGCACTTGCAAAGACAGAGACGTTCACCGGCGATAGCGATCCAGCGCTATGGCAGTGACGCCGTGCATCTCACTCGTCTTTCGTATTCTGTACCTAAGTTTCCAACTGTTACAGTGGAGTAGATCAATAAAGGCTCGAAACGACGAGGAACACTACCTAACGAGATTGCCAAGATATATTGACGCTATTCTACTTTATGTATCAATTTGCGTCACCCAGCCCAAGGCACCAACCCGGGTGCCGCCTTACTAATGCCATGAGGAGCTTTAGTTACCGCGAAACATCAACGCGGTGGATCTGAGTTTGAGTACATTGCCAACACATTTCTCCCAACCTTTATCCCTCTGTCTCTACCGATGATGTCTGAGCACTGACCTCGGACTTGCCCGCTTTTGAAACATCGTCAACACACTGCATAGCCAAAGCCAACCATCAGCGCAGCTGCCACTTTGCCCCACCAGCTACCTCAACCCTCGGCAAATCCACCAACTCTGCAGACTGCCTCGGATAGACGTCTTGGAGCTGCAGAACCTCCACAGCCAAACGCTCGGCCCGAGCATACGGCGGCAAGATGTCTCTTTCGGTCAATGAGCTTGACCAGACAGTCAAGCAGTTCTATGAGGGCCGCGGTGAAGTGGTATGATTCGAGAAGCCTCGTGTACGCGCTTCCTACACTGACTGCTCCCACAGCAAAAGCAAGCCCAGAACACACTTAA
>JAABUL010003788.1_pt1 | contig 21590 bp, 27 predicted proteins | sample 5559151 | NCBI WGS metagenome assembly JAABUL01 (sample SAMN10711876, study PRJNA513368) | rock metagenome | isolation source: Antarctica rocks | place: Antarctica: Victoria Land, Pudding Butte sud | reverse complement strand
CATTGGAACCCGAAAGAGTAATCGATGAAAAGTTGAAGCTCACGAACAGAATAAGTGCCACCGACCAGCTATTACTCTGCGAGAGCGATCAATCCTAACACCTGAGCGTTGTCGACTTTACGGCCTCGACGATAATATTGCCGGAAGACCGAGAGCCAGGCAGCGCCGGTTTGGCTCAGCAACATGGTATGAGAAACCCCAAGGATGTTCTGGCCCCGGAGGCATGGTAAAGCGATGCTAGTCTGTTCCCAATCGAATCTTAGCGCGAGAATACTCCAACGAGATATCATGGCCACACACTGGATCCCTACATACCTGAAAATCCTGATATCATCACTCTAGAGATATGCTCTGGCGAGATTGGCGTAATTTCGGGCTTCAACTTGCTGTAGTTAGGATTCAGTCTGCTATCGCTGTCGCTCTCCAGCCTCAAAAATTCATATATCCTGTCCCAAGGATGCAAGCAGCCATGGCTGAGTGCTGTGGCATTGTCGGGTTTCCTATGAGCCATCACACCCTGGACGCCAAGTTTTATGCAGCTTCTCTACTGTTTCTGGACTGGGTTTCACCTCTTGCCTCTGCTGTCGTGTAATGACTAGTCGGGAGTCAATGAGATCCCAAGTCTGGCGAATGGTGCTATACCTCAAAATTCCGGCCGTTGTGGAAAATTGTTGCGACATGCTGTGAAGCACAGCCGGTTCCATTGCAAACATGTCGTGAATAATCTCGGAATCTCCACCGAGGAGCAAGGCGTCACGTGGGAAGGCGACTTCCTGGATATCCTACAGTCGGGTCAAACACAGGCTACCATAGTCTGTCAACGGATAGTCGAAGTCTGTACTTCTCTGTGAGCTGCTTGAACGCTTCCTGTGTTACTTTCATGTACACTTAGAGAACTCTTGTTCGCCGTAAACCGTGCTCAGTCAATTCGCTGTTGGGCCTCAAGTAAAGTCCAAAGTCCGACAAGACTGATGTTTATGGACGTGGACATATCGGTATAACATCAAATCGGTCTGTAGACATGTTGATGCGCGGAAGAGAAGCCATCGCTCTCGCGCTGCTGTCGTCTTCCTGTACAAGCTCAGAGATGACTTGGTGTGTAGACTTGTATATATTGCCCATCATCCCTGCTTTATGGCTCTTGTCTGCGACATCATCCTGATTGATGCAGACTGCGCCCGCCCAAGGACACCGGTCCATCCTCCTGCGCAGGCAGAAGTTTGATCAATTTGATGGAGTATAGGTGCGACAGTGCGCCGCGTTCGTATGTTCTATTACTTGCCAGCGCATCGCGGATTTCAATTGTTTATGGATACCGTCTTTTCGGAAAGCTGAAGCCATATACAAAAATTTCCTCTGATTGCCTGCTGTCGGAGGTCCGAGTCCGACCATCTGGCTCTTGGAACGAGAGTCAAACAGGGATAGCTGTCGTTTCAGTCTGGTGACGTTCGTAGTAGCTGGGCGAAGGTGTCACAGACCCGTCAGTCGAGTTTGAGAGTGGCTTGACAGAAGGCCGACTGTACTAGGGGCATGGGCGCCACTCACAGGGGGCTACAGTACGGAGTAGAGTCCGGATAATCTTGCCCTGCTGGGAGCGCCGCACAATATCGAGATAAGCGCCCCATCACCAGCCCTACCTTATCCCCGCGCGTCGAGGACCGAGGCTGAGCCCCAACTTGTCCATGTCGTTCTAGACACAATCCAGCTGGCTTACATCCTCATCTTGTGCACCCCTTACATCTCCCACAATACTACGTGACAATATCCTAGCATGGCGGACACGGAATGGGATGCCGATCCTACCGCGAGCGCACCGAAGCTGCCTGCTGTATCTGAGGGGCGTCAGCCTGGTCCATCAGCTTCGACAGCGCTTACAGCTGCTGCGCAAGTCAAGAAGGTCCAGAGTAGCATCGGGGCTTGTGACGCCTGTCGTCTGAGAAAGGTGAGTTGGACCTATTCATATCTGGCGGCGGATGGGGCTAAGACCTCTCCAGGTGCGCTGCTTAGCAAATGAGTCGTCCATGTCGTCAAAGTGTCAGCGTTGCACACGAGCCAACAGGGAATGCGTCTATACAACACACAGCAAGACCCGGCGTCGGAAACGAACAGACACCCGAGTCAAAGAGTTGGAAGAGAAGGTTCGCGGGCTCAGCATGCTACTGGAGAATAGAATAGCGAGTTCGAACCAGTCAAGCGTCGAAAGAGATGTTCTTCAAAGCACAGAATTGGAAGAGGAATTTGGAAATCAAGCTCAACAAGGGCACTCTTTTGGAGAGTTTGGGGAGGCCACTACCGAAGGATTTTCACCGCTTGGGCTACCCACCCCCGAACCGCAACCTAAGAGTAAAGATACAGAATATATAGCCCGGGCATACAATCAGAGCAGTGAGAGTAGCCATGGAATGAGCAAAGGAGTCCCCCGAGAACCTTCGCCAATCTTTCCGGACGTGATTGACCGAGGGATATTGAGCATGGCTAAGGCGACAGAGCTGTATGACAGATACGTCAACGATCTACTACCATTGTATGTGATCAATCGAATCCATTGAAAGCCGTACCAAATGTCGCTTCTACATGCTAACAACCAACAGCTACCCCGCCGTCGTGTTGCCAGAAGATTGGACCGTGGCCAAGTTGCGAGAGTGCAGACCTATATTGTTCTTAGCTGTGCTTGCCGCAAGCGCTAGTGCGTCCAAACCAGCTCTGAATCTTAGATTGAACAAGGAAATCCAGCAGGTCTACGCTACAAAGGTGGCAATACAGGGGCGCAAGTCGTTGGAAATATGCCAGGCGATGCTCATCTCTATCCTATGGACGTATCCACCAGACAAGTAAGCAACATCATCATTCTACATGGGTTGAACCTCCTAGATAGAAGAGACGGGTCCGTGCGAACCTTGCTATCAGATATGGAATGGCAGGATATGGGGTAGGCCATGCCACAACAGAAGCTGACAATTACAGGTTCGAGGATTTGAAGTTTCACCAGCAAATTACACAGGCAGCCACCATGGCTTTAGATCTCGGACTTGCGCAGAAGCCCAGGGCTTCTGCAAGTCATCCCCCTTTGTATGATGTCTATAATGGCGAAGATCGTAGGCCGTCTTCTGGAGGTGGCAGCGCTTCGCGACCTATCATAGCCCCCGAGAAAGGTCTACCCGATAGTGCTACGCTGGAAAGCCGGCGAACGTTATTGGCATGTTACGTATTCTGTGCAAGGTAAGCCGACCGTCGAAGTCAGTCCGTTTTGGGTGCGTAAATAATGTTTGCAGTGTGTCGATGAGCCTCCGGCTTCCCAACATGCTCCGCTTCTCGAGCTGGATGGCAGAGTGTGTCGAACACCTCGAGAAATCGGAGAACGCTGCGCCAACAGACAAGCGATTCGTCGCATGGGTCAAGATGCAGCGGATTGTAGAAGAATGCGGATCCGCGCTGGCTCTAGACGACCCATCGGAGAGCAATGCTACTCTGGCCGACCAACGTGTCCAAGCCACTTTGAGTGCCTGTGAAAAACAATTGGATGCATGGAGAAGGAATGCTACCAAGGTCATGAATCGTAAGGGATACCTACCCTGGAGAAAGCTTGGAACGCATGCTAACCACTCTTAAACCTTGAGCCTTCCTCGAGTTAACTTACCACGCCAATAACATCTATCTCCACGAGATCGCTCTTCATCCGGACCATGATGCGGAAGACTTCCGACCACCGTTCTTCATAGCAGTGAAGCTTCCCTCAATGCGGTCTCGAACCGCGTTGACCCCACCATACATCAACGCCATTGTTCAATGTACCTCTTCGGCAGACTCTTTGATCACGACCTTCCTGAATATGAGCGTGAAGGAGATCCTTCAGTGTCCAACGTTGGTCTACGTCCGCGTGGTCTACGCCACTGTAATTCTAATCAAGCTATCCATCTCAGCCAGCATGCCGTCGAGTGAGTTGGGAAAGATAATAGATCCCGCGAACAACAAGATTGACATTTACCTCGAGGAGATTCTCACCCATCTCAAAGCTGTAGCAACATTAGAAGATGGCCACAAGCATGTTGTCAGTTCCAAATTCCTTGGGATTCTGACGAAACTCAAGCTTTGGTGTCAGCACCAGAAGCAGCCAAGATCGGAAGAAGCATGCTTCAGTAGGGGGCCTAAAAGAGAACATGACAAAAATGCAAATATTAGCGCCCTCACTCAAGATGATGTACCGTCGAAGAATGCGCCGAGTTTAGGATATGGGCCTCCATTTGGAGCTTTTTACCCTGGGCCTCTACTGCAATACGATCTACCCAACTCGCTCTACGAGCCGCCTCCGACAGGGGCGGAAGCGTATTTCACCGATCTCGGCAAAGGCTCCACGATTGCAGGTATAAACCAAAGGGGCACCCAGCCCATGCAAGCTATGTCGTGGCCAGCCAGCGACCCATCAGGTATGGGATATCTGGAGCCCTCAAGTTTACCCTTCAACTTTCCCATGGACACTGACCCGAGTCTTTTTACGCATCTTGTCAATGCCGAATTGGATCAAGAACAGCAAGACAGTTGGGTGCCAGACGCAGACAATTTTCCCGCAATAGACTATTCCGTTTTGCCCGAATTCAATTGGGCGACTTGGCCTCGGCAGTGATGGCCATGGTCAAAGACGGCATCCTTGGTGCAATGGAATCTGTCGACAACAGCGACTATGATATGACGAAGAAATGTACAATGAATTGAATGCATAGAACGTAAGTATGTTACGAAGCGCAGTTGGGTCAAACACTGTTTCAAGCGAAACAGCGGATGACCTGCGGTGCGTTTTAATGGTATCGTCGGTAATTACGTTTCGCGCGACTGCAAATTTCGATCTTCAGATTCGCATTCGTATTCGTATAAACGAGGTGCGGTTCAAAAACATAAATACCCCAGTTTCTGTCATGCTTTCCTATACTCCCGTCCTGCTCTCATCTGAATTGCTTCATTCCGAAAAACAACCTGCACGGTTTCGACGTCTAGTTGAGGCCGAGTCAGGTCTCGGTGCAGGTCGCTGAAGTCTACGCGTGATTACAATCATCAATCTCTGCCTTGCAGACGTGCTTCCCCCTGAACCATAGAAGCCGTGCAGGCGTTCACCAGCGCAACAATTTCAATTCCCTTCTCGCTATTGACATTGGCTGGCTGCCTCCTTAGCACTGGGTAAGAGATGAAAGCTTAGCCATTGTGACACCAGCATGTCCGGTTCCACCCCCGAAACAGGCGGCTACGTCGACCCCAACTTCGCAAACCCAGGAGGCCCACACGACGCCCATATCATCATCTACGGCTACGTGCCCTCCTTCGCCCTCTGCATCCTAGCGATTATCCTCTTCACCCTGTCGGCCATCTTCCACCTCTTCGAAGCAATCAGACACCGCACCTACTACTTCCTCCCACTCACCTTCGCCTGCGTGCTCGAAACCCTGGGATACATCTTCCGCGCCCTGAGCGCGCGCCAGGATCCATACAACATCATCGACTTCATCATACAATATTTCTGCATCGTGACCGCGCCCGTCTTCATCAGTGCGAGTATCTACGTCTGTCTGAGCCGGCTCATCACCTGGGCCGGCCTCCATGGCTTCTCTGAAGAACACGGCGGAGAAGAGCAAAAGAGAGGACGGCGGTGGCACCCGAAGTGGATACTGTGGGGCTTCGTGACCTGCGATGTCATCTCCACCATCATCCAAGTCGCCGGCGCCGCCATGGTCGGCAGCCACGAGTCAAAGCACATAAGCGCCACCGTACCCAACGACATCCTCCTCGCCGGCCTCGCCTTCCAGACCTTTGCATTCACCATCTTCCTCGTGCTCTTGGCCGCTTTTCGGTGGTCGCTCGCTCGTGCTCGGGACATGCAAGGAGGGGTGGTTAGGGCGAAAGATCCATTCTTTGCGGCGTTGGCGGTGGCGAGTCTGTTGGTTTATCTGCGGACGATTTTTAGGCTGGCGGAGACGAGTCAGGGTGTTTTTGGGTATTTGAGCAGTCATGAGGGGTTTTTTGGTGGGTTGGAGTTTGCGCCTGTGGTGGTTGCGGTGGGGGTGTTGGCGGGGTGGCATCCGGGACGGTGGATTCCGGGACGTGTTGTTGAGAGTGATGGAGCTGAGGAAGCGAAGGGATAGGTCTTTGATGAAGAGAGGGTCTGGAAGGGGCCGGAGAGGGGTAATGGATACCGCTTGGGCCGAGCTGAGATGAGCAGGCTGTATGTGATATGTACATAGAGCATGGTGCCTACACAGAAAGTTGGGATAATCGTAGGTGGCATATGTTGAAAAGTGATATTGGATTCTGTGCAGAGTTCCGATTGATTCGAACGACATTCGTCGAGCTTCACTTATGTTAACTTTATCACCAAGCAAATCGAAACGGTCATCTTAATACTGGAAATATGCCAGTGAAACTAAAGCTTGATAGTCTATGCAGAAGTCAGAGTCCTTCCTGTCCCAAACATACACCAAGCCCCTGTGCCCAACAATCTCTTCTACAGCGCGATACGATCCTCTTAGTCAACCCATCGAAACCTCAAAAAGCCAGCTTGTAACCCTTCCTGGCTTGCTACAAATCTAAAGTAACACGCATCCAGCTCTCCTCCACATAGGGTTGAGCGACTTCCCATCCCATCTCAGTTTCGAACATTTTTCTTTCCAGCTTGATACAATCGCACGTCACGCAGATCAATGGACTCGGTGCAGTCATTACAGCCATTCAAGGCTAGACGCAGACACCAAGTGGTCTGTTATGGGCTTGCTTCACTTCGATGCGGTTGGAAACGTGTCTGTGATCCAGTAGCCAGCTATCGTAGTGCCTCAAACCTAAGCCAAAGTTGAAAGCTATTCACTCTTTACATACATCGCAAAGGCCGTGTATCTAGCCTCCTCTTTCAACAGCAAACATTCTCAACCTTCTGCTCCCCACCCTCCCTCGGTCCAAGATCGGAGCTCAAAGTCCGTCCGAAGAGCTCCAGGAGCATTTGAAAGCAGATGCCAGAGATGGCAGGGTCATAACGACCTTTGCTGAGTTCGTCTCGGATGAATGCATCTGGTCGAACGGTTAACGAACGATTTTGTCTTCCAACCCCTGTATGCTTACGCTGCGCATGAGCCACCTCGTAGAATGAGAAACAAACGCCCTTTTCGTGCAGGTTTTTCCGTATCAGATCCCTGCCTCCTGGCGGAACGTGGTTGTCTTTCTTGCCAAAGATCTGCATGCGTATCAGATGTCAATCCCACGTAGACAGATTCCTATTCGCGTTTCTCTTGACTCACCATCACAAGTTCTCCTGTAATCTCACCCGTCCTCTCTAGACTGTCATCTCCACCTGCGCCTAATGTCTTCGAGTGGATATCTGTCGCGAAATAACACACCGCTGCGCTCACTCTCTCGTCCATTGCGCATCTATACGCTAAATGCCCGCCCAGGCACATACCTGTAGTGCCAATTCGCCCATTGCATGTGCTGAGAGAGAGGAGAGTGGACACTGAGAGAGTGGCGTCTTCATCGTAGGCTGTGACTTTCTGCAGGCGAGGAGCAAAGGCTGTCAGCCGTTCTTACAGATGAAGCGAAGGGTAGCGAACCTTCTGGATTTTGTAGTCGTTGCCTGCATCAGTGCCTGGACCGTCATATGCTAGAGGCTCCGGGCCTGTGAACTCATGGTAGGAAGATGGAGCAGCGACAATGTACCCATGGCCTGCTATCTGGCGGGCGAACCGTGCAACGGGACCGGTGACTGGCCGCATCTGTCAATTGAGTGCTCTACTCTGGAGCGGTAACAGATTTGCGTACCTTGGTAGATCTCGCTAAAGACGGCAACGCCTGGAAATTTGGCTCTTGGGTAATTCGGTATCGTAGGATGGAAGATGTATATGCCTGTGACCATTCAGAAACGGGCATACTTGATATAGACGGAAGCACTAACGCATGCTTCCCTTGCCACCCGCCGTCGTAGGCACATCTTTGTGGCTCTCGGTCATCAGCATATCGACGTCTAAGGGTAGCTGCATAGAACGTCCGCAGTGAAGGGCTGTGAAGCATTGAGTGCCAGAGCCGATCGTTTGCTGTCCGCGCCAATCGCTCCAGGCGGTCTTCTTCCGCACGAAGCCCCACATATTCTTATGTCGCTTGAGAGATGAAAAACTTCGTACACTCACCATACACCGAAATGGTCTGTCAGTGCTACGGGATAACGTCAATGAGAGTCCCTGAGTAGCGATAGCCATCTTTCAGCTCAGCCTATGATGCAAAATGGGCGCAATGGTCGGAGATTCTTAGAATCCTATATCGATCAAACAAGACGGACTTCATCGGGAGCCGAAGGAAAGCACTGCCTAACAGTATAAGATGATATTATATAACTAGATGTGCGTATATGTTGTACAGAAGAACGGTGTTCAAAATATATACTAGGCAGTGTCAGTTTGATTGGCGTTAAGGGGAGGATCACTGACTGGAATGAACAGATAAGGAACCTGCCTTTCATACTCTGCCCAGGCCTCACCATACTTCTCTTTGCACTTTTGGATATCTCGATACGCTCGATGTAAGATCATTGGCGTGAAGAAAGCTGCGTAAAACCAAGGGAACGGGCCGTTGAAGCCTGTGACCAAGCCCCAAGACAAAGCCTGCGCCCTGTCAGCAGAAGAAAGGGGTTCAACGAGATGTTTCTCACAAAGAACAGATCACACGTGTAATGGATCTTTCGCGCGTACTGATACCACCCATCAACTAGTAAGGAGTCGCCTGTCTTCGTGGGAATCGTTTTCGGATTTTTGAGCGTGCCCCATGGCAGTTGAGGGAAGGTCTTCCTATGCCTGAGCGTGCCACGTTCCTGCTGCCTGAATTGGTTCTTTTGTCCGTTGGCAGTATCCCACACCCAGTAAGCAAAAAGATAAGAAACGTAGAGTAGGCTAAGAGCAACGGGATTCCAATGATAGATTGAGGGTTCATGGCTAGCCAGGTAGATCGTTGAGTGACAATAGCTCAGCGGGACACCAGCCATGTTCCAGAATATGAGCATAAAGCCCCATTTCTCATAGTACATATCCCTTTGATTTGATCAGCAAAGCCCCATATCACCGAATCATTGTAATTACCAAGTTGTAGGAATGGCTTCTTCCGCTTTCGAACACGCGTTCGCATACAAGAAATGAGCCATCAAAAGAAAGCCCACCTCTCCAGAAACATATCCAAATAGTTCATACTGGCGGGCAGCGGCACCTAGCGTAACCAGAAACAAGATGTACCATGGCAGCCTAACTTCAGAGAACATCTTAAAATCCAGAATTCCGAACATTCTTGGGTTGAGCTCGGCTCCCATGAAGAAATCATAGACATGATTGCCAGTCATCCTGTGATCAGCGCCCCGGTACAGCGCAGATATATATGCAATGATCGAGACGATAAAGCCCGAAATAATTGCAACAGACATGATCGAACCGAATTCATCGATGATCGTGTAAAGCTTGAACACACCAGTCGCGTGAAGTGTCGTAGCAACGGCGATGGTCGTGTAGAATGACCATACTCCAGAGCAGTAATATTCCAGACGCCTGTTGCCTTCATGTTCCAGCGGTTTGCCTTGTACGTTGACGCCGGGTAGGTAGATATAACAGACGGCCTGGAAGAGCAAAAAGCCCCAGTACATAATCCAAGCCTTCCATGTCGGGAAAGCACCAGTGTAGACGAGGTTACTTAATTCTTCTAGGAAATGTGATTTAGTCTCCCCTTTGTCCGGTAGAGGTAGGTGACCATCATAGTAAGTAGCGCCGATCCACATATAGTACATGAGCCTAAGTGAATGGAGTCAGCAACTACGACTAGGAGAGCACACTCAATCTCAGCACTCACAGAGGGAAGAATACCATCATTGCAGAAACACCCAATGATCCCCCAAACTCAAAGTGCCCACTGTCGTCGATTCTAGGATCTTTCCTCGCCTTTAGCGATCTTGCACTTCCATTGGCACGACCATAGAGGTTTGCGCTGCCGTTCGCTTTGTGGTTCCTATTCGGAGTCGAAGCGACTCTTTTTCCCATGAGAGTCTCTGGCGAGGCATCAGAAGTGTCCATTCCAGTCTTGCTTTCATCTGGGACGATGGATTTGCGGGGGCGTCGTGCGCGCCCAGGTGTCTCCACAAAACCTTCTCGGTGGACTTTCCTAAAGCAATTGCAAACGTTAGATTGGTGAACGTCGGGAAGCATTGATCGTGACTTGAGACGATAGTGGCGTTAGAATAGGCTTACTGCGGAGTCTCTCCGAGTTGTGAGCGTGTGGAAGGCATGGTCAGACTAGCAGTTGTCCTAAGCAAGACCCAGAAGGGTGGACTTGTTAAAGGCCGGCTTCAATCATGCAGTATGAATGGAATGGGACTGAATGGGACACAGGACCACCTTGAGCGGCGCGGACGTAGACGCAGACAGACTGTTGATGTCGCGCGGACGCGAAAACAAGCGGCGGAAGTTCCTCGGCAAGTTTTCATCTTCGATGTTTCGCTCGTCATAAATCATCCTGGCAAAACGCAGACTTTTCGACCCAAACGTCATGCATGAGTTGAGGGTTCGTTTCGTAAGAACCTTGTGTCAATATTCAATGCTATTGTATGGCTATTTACTTGGTGTCATCAAATTAAAAGGGATATCATGCGGCTTTATGCACCTCTGCGAGCGTTCGTTGACATGAGCGTAATCTTCTTGCCCTTTTTCTTCTTGCTGCTCGCACTCATAGCTCCATGTTTCGAGCTTCCAGCCTCGAGAGTGCTTGCCTCAACCTGGGCGACTAGATCATCTTCCTGGAGCAAATCTCTTTCCCAGTCCTGAAGCCACCCATCGTTGCCTGATAGGTCATGCTCATCGGGAATTGCAGGCAATGCTGGCGACGTAGGCAAAGCTACTCTCGTACCCCAAACGCTTTTTGAGGCAAGAGGACTCGTCGACGGTGAGGCTAAGGACGCGAAAGAAGAACCACCCTGTGCTCGCGATGAAGGCCAAGGCGGCGAAGATGCGAAGTCTGCGGGTGGGACCTCCGGTAAAGGCTCGAAATCTGCCTCCGAGATTACGTCCTGGGAAGGGGTGGGTCGCCGCCTTCGCGCAGCAGCCCACCGCTCGTCGTCCTCCATTTTCTCTGCTCTTGCGCGTTCCTTCTCTTCTCGGGCCTCTTTCTCCCAATTCTTCTTTCGTCTCCGCTCGATCTCAGGTCCAAATACCTCGAGAACATTTGCGGATACAACATCTGTCCAATTACACTCGAGAAACCCGACCTCGCAGCCCTGTGGGAGGTGCGCAAGGTATTTCGCGCGTCGTCGAAGGTCATCGTCAACGATATGACCTGTTGATACCCTCTCAACTTGTGGAAGAATGGTAGCAGGAAATGAGGCAAAGTCTCCGAATGCAGCCTTCAGAATACGTATATCAAGCGGCGATAGATAATAATGCAGTAAAGCCTCGTAAAAGTAGTAGGGTGAATCGCTGTGATGATCGTGTGATGAAGCTTCTGACCTTTGCCTGAAGCGTGATACTAATCCCTGCTCAGGGTGGGATGCCGCAGGCTTTGAGTGCGGCCCAGACGAGGCTGTTGAGTCTGTGGACGCGGTTATTTGAGATGTACTGTCTTCGTCTGGGCTCGTCGAAGCTGACGCCCGCGACTGATCTGACGAAGACTTGGGTGGTGCTCCTTGCGCAGCAAACATAATGCCAGAAAACGATTGATCAGATCTTGTAGCATGGCGAACGATGTAGTGGTCTGAGCCATCATCATGGGAGTCCATTGGTGGTCGTCTGGCTCTCCTCTCATTGGGTTGTTGGGGCGCACTTGGAGGATTACCAAGGCCTTTGGTCGTGCCTTTGGCTTCTACGATTGCAGAGACAGCTTTCTTAGTCCATAAAGTATCCTCCCCAAACATGAGCTCGTCCTCCCTTTCTTGTCTTTGTAGCTCGTCCATCTCGTCATCGTACTGCTCATTCATGTACTCCTCTGATCCTTTCATCACACGAGCATAGTCCATGACCTCTGCAGCGAAATACCACGGAATGTCTTCCTCCCTTTTCAAACTTTCTGCGCCGTCTCGTGGTAGAGCGAGCGTACTTCCAGGCTGCCGCTTGATGAGTCTGAGTACCACATCTCCTCCTTCCTGAGGGCTTTCTCCCTCCTGTCCCGTGAACCACCGGACTGGACGAGTCTCGGAAACGTATATGCTATCAAAGCATATCGGACACTTCTTCCATCTCGGCCTTTTCTCGGGGGTCGGGTTCGCGTCGGTGGTAGAATGCATGTATCGGATAAGGCACGGTAGACAGAAGATATGCCCGCATTTGGCCATTCGAGGGGCAACTGGGTTTGAGAGGCAAATAGGGCAGTTGGTGGACTGCGATTGGGCAGATACGAGAATCTGTAGCACATTATTCCAATCAAGGTGCACATCTGCATCCATGGCCTGGGCACGATAGTTTCCATTTGGCTTGACGATAAAGCGATAGTTGGCATGAACATATCTTGCTATATGTGAGTCTTCTCCTCAGACGAGGGACAATCATGAGAGCTTACTTGGCCTTGTCTGCAGCGTGATAACCCGAGCCCAGGCCCCAACTAGGATTTCTTCTGGCATTGCGACCAAAGTGATGCTGGGGGTGATTCTGGGGACGAGGAGGTAGAGCAAAGGTCATAAGATGGGTTATCGAGGTTCGTCCTTTACGACTATGGGAAGACTGCATGGCCGCCTGTGTGGCGTTAGCTGTCAGCGAATGGATCATTCATAACATGGTAATCGTTGGCTCGACATACGGACTCAGCAAAAGCGTCCTCATCCGCGAGCCTAGGTCTTCGTTGGCCCTTGTGCTGTTTTCGAAGTGACTGGTTGTTCTTCGCCGTAAAGGACGCGGAGCGAGACGTTGACCCCGCGCCAAAGCTTCCTGAACCGCCAATACGTCTCTGAATACTGTCGAACCCAAAAGAAGAACCACTCTGTGATTGAGACGGGGACGGAGTCTGAGATGGGGCACAATTGCCCTTCGATGTGGCCAAAGATAGGGCCGAGTTTGATGACATCGCGTAGGGGAACCCCTCGATGTAATCAATGTGCTGTATGTGAAATGTATATGGCCATTATATGAGTACAAGTACACCTGTGAGACAGCAGTAATTAGTGATGGTCTCAAACCCACCAGGGTGCACCAAGGTGGTTTATGGTATCGTCGAAGAGGGATGATGGTAGTTAGTCCCTGGGTTTTGGAGTCATCGCTGCCGCTTACGGATTCGGTCTAGCTGATGCGACTAATGTACAGTATAATCATGGCTAGAGTTCTTGCATTAAATCTTCTGGATAATCCCAACCATATGTTCTATTTCTGTTGTTCAACTTGATGGATCTTAGCTACCAGCGACTATGCAGTGACAACGTTCCGTCCCAGCTCTCACAGCTGAATCGCTCATGCTCTTTGGTCGAGAGAGCAGACAGAGTATGAACTCTATACCTTGGTCGAGGCTAATTATGTGCCATCAGAAAATATAGCAGTCTGGCTGTTCGTTTATTTAAAACCTCGGCCATCGCAGCTTCCGAGGAGGAAGCTCTAGTACAACACGAATTTTTGTTGGAAGCAATTTTCCACACACTGTAACATTCTGGGCAGTCCAGAGCCACAACAGCTCCAAAAGTTCCTAGTATCTTGAGTACATTGCCCCCATCAATGCCACTTTTCTAATAGCAAGCCTGGCTCGCGATTCTTACAAAATTAAGGCATCATTACTCAGGAGCAAAGAGGGAGAGGAGAAAGGAGCAAAAATTACACGTACGATGGACATATCCGTTCTTTCTGTTCAAGTATTTAATCATCCCGAATCAGAATGGTACTCATTCCGCTCCGGGGCTACTTCCAGGTTGCTCATTTGGAAAATATCGTTCTTGGCTCAGACTGAGTGTTCTGAGCGGAAGGGTTTGCCCAAGTAGGCAACATGTTGACTCTTCCAAACCCTGGGGCTGTTGCCCTGCCTTCTGAGTCAAGCATCCAGCGCAATGGTAAGATCTCTGGACCAAAACGCTCCATCTTCCAGTATACGGGCCGACCAACTCGTGACTTCCGATTGTGTCTCTCATGCTGAAGATACTGGAGCAATAATTTCTAATTACGCTGCCCAAAGGATCACCGAAATGAATGATGTGCGACGTAGGCTTACGGTTCATCCCTGCGATAGAACACTTAGAGTTCCGCTTGGTTCCTCAGCAAGCAGGAAAGATGCTCATGGAATGTTGATGAATGACCACAGACAAGCCGAGGATGACGTACTGATAATATGGGACTGCCATGGTCGAATTTTCCGGCTCTCATGATCGACTTAGTTGTATAAGCGAGCACAGAGCATGCATATTACAAGGCATTGTTCATGCAGTGCAGAAAAGCTGCTTGAAAGACTGAAAGTAGAACATTAAGTGAAAGTGACCGCGAAGAATTCTCACACAAATCTTGATCGTTGGGAACTTGCTCTTCTCTGCCTGAAGTGGCAGCAGTCTGAACGCTGTCACGCGTAGCATAAGATCTGCCTGATGTGTCGCTGAGCAACAAGTGAATGACGGTTTGTCTCCGTGCAGCTCAATCTCATTCCCCAAAGAAGCAATCAAGGACAGCGGACATGATACTTGGCAGGCCTTCCTCTCCACTAACGAGGAGTCCAAATACGAGACGTTGAAACTTGTCCAAAGGACGCGTACAATCTACAAGCGCTCTCAGCCAATCTAAAGTCTCGAAGGATATGTGAAATTATTGTCGTGTTGTCTCGATTAGGACAGATGAGTAAGCGTCGATTCTCCGGGCCTCTTCATCGCTGGGCCTGTCAACCTCAGCTTTTTGTCGGACTTTCAACCACTCCAACCCAGATCACAGCCTCGGACCACCTTGTCCACATTGACGCGTGACCTTTTCTGCTTCTCTTTACAGGACGCAACCTGACGCCTTGAGAACTACGTCCTCATCTTCTAATGGCCGAAGATCAGGCAGCTTCTCCCATGCAGAGCTAGGCCTTAACGTCCATCCAACAAGCCCCCTCTGGGGGCTCCAGCCATGAATCCACATCAGTCTTTGTCACAGGTGCAACCCGCAGTACCTTTCCCGCATGGAAGGCCTGGGCAGAATGGCCCCTACACGCCCTCGCCTCACCCTCCGCAGCAGGCTCCTTACTACCCATATCAATATCCCATACACTATCAGCGACCTCCGCCGCAATGGCCACCGTATCCAATGCCTATGCCAATGCAAAGAGGCTATCAGCCATATTCACCCATGACACCCTACCCAGTACCGCAACACATGCCGCCTATGCGCCCTTCACCACATCAAGCTCCCTCCTCGTCTTCAATACACTCTGTGCAAGGAATGCTTTCGCCGTCTTCCTCTAAAACTTCGCTACACCCGCCATCATCAACGCCTGTCACCATCTCGAATCTGCATCTTGCTCCTCCCACACCTCCACCGCCTCCTGCCGTTGATCCCCCAGCTCATCGACTTCCCTATTATCCTCCACTTCCCTGGCAATCGTTCGACGGCGCATTCCCCTCGCGAGCACCTCGGCGAAAAAGAAGAAAGGCACCAACTCCTCAATCTTCTAGCGTTCCTGTGGTGCTGCCCTCGCGCCGTGGCTCAATGGCCGAGGAAGAAGCTGAGGCGGACGGCGTAGCCTCCATCATCAAACTTCCACTTTCTAAAGTAGGAATGCTGCATGAGCGTCCTACGTTGGAGACCCCTTCAACGTCTCATCCTCCTTCAGAAGCTCTCTCGACGCAGCCTACAACCCCTTCTTCTGCTGTAACACCTCAACAAACTACACTAAAGTTCAATATTTCCGGTCGGCCGAACGTTCCGATTGTTCCAATCGTACCTGCCATACCGAATATCCCTGTAGCCTCACGGCCTTCTAAACGAGCTTCCACAAGTGCCGCTTCCGACGGGGTCAATGCTGCGCTTCCATCCAACGCAGATCATCTTGCCAATGCTGTCGAGGCAGCCGCCCAAGTCAATGGAGGGACTGTGGATTCGGCCAAGTCTGCTGAGGGCGCAACTTTGCCGCCCGTCAAAGTGGGACCAAAGTCGTGGGCAGATCTTGTTCGAACTATGGGTCCACCCTCCACCTCTGCAAAAGTTCCAGTCGCCAGTGAGGCGGCTGCTCAGACCAACGGATCTGGCACAAGCAAGGCTGGATCTCTGGCTGATGCCCTCGGCTCGTACAGTGTCAAGGACAACAGCGAGTCCGCCAAGGTAGCCTTTTTGGAGCCAAGAGGCCTTGTGAACACCGGAAATATGTGCTACATGAACTCAGTAAGCTTTCTCTTAGGACCTACTTTGGATGACGTCTAATTGACTGTGACCAAGATTCTGCAAATTCTTGTCTTCTGTGTACCATTTTACAATTTCCTTGACAAGATTGGGAAGCAAGCAGCACATAGCTTCAAGAGCGATACCCCACTGATGGACGCCATGTGAATCAAATTCCAGGCTACAGTAGCAATATAAATTTACTAATATCGTTCAGGATAATGTTCATGCGCGAGTACCCGGTCATCGATGCTGCAGTCTCTGTTGACCAACTTCGAATGCGTCTGAAGGACAATGAACTTGAGCAGTATGGCGAAGCATTCATACCAGAGTTCGTATATGAGGTGATCCGTCGGCTACCTCGGTTTTCATCTATGAGAGTATGTGCCCCTTGTTACGTTCATAGCTAAATGTACACTGACAATCGACAGCGGGGACACCAACAAGATGCAGAAGAGTTTCTAGGTTTCGTCTTAGAGGAGATGCACGAGGAATGCACCAGGGCGATGAAAACTGCCAGCATAATGCCCTCCTCTGGCCCTTCCACTCCTACAAACGGTTGCACATCCCCAGCCCACGAGTCTACTGACCTACATGCCCTGGATGATGGAGGGTGGCTTGAGGTCGGGCCGAAACAAAGAGCTGCAATTACTCGATCGTCTGGTGCCATCACTACCGAATCTCCAGTCACTAAAATCTTCGGAGGCAATCTCCGGTCGGAATTTCGAGTGCCAGGGATGAAGAATTCCGTAACATTGGAACCATATCAACCTTTGCAGCTTGACATTGGTGCCCCGCATGTCAGCAACATCATCGATGCACTCAAGGGATTGACCAAGCCTGAACCTATACATGGCGATTTCAATTCACCTCGAGGCCCGAACTCAACAGCTACGAAGCAGGTGTTCATTGAGACGCTGCCGCAAGTGCTGATTCTCCACCTCAAACGCTTTCAATATGATAGCAGTGGTGGTACACAGAAAATTTGGAAAAAAGTTGGATACCCCTTGGATCTAGAAATCCCCAAGGAAGTCTTCCCACAACATAAGAGAGGTGGGCTTCTCGCTCAAGGGGGCCTACCGAAGTATCGGCTTATCAGCGTTGTCTATCATCATGGCAAGAACGCAAGTGGAGGGCACTATACCGTTGACGTTCGACGGCAGGAAGGCCGAGAGTGGATCCGACTTGATGACACAGTCATTCGGCGGGTCCGAAGCGAAGATGTTGCGGAAGGCGGCAGTGAGGAAGACCCCAAACTTCTTGCTGCTGCATTGGAGCAACACAAGATCGACGAGCATCAGAACAGCAATGCTTATGAGCAAATCGCCGCAGAGGATGAAGCACAGAATGAAGCTGGCAAGGGCTGGAGCCAGGTCAACGGGCTAGCTGCGACACCTTCAACGGGCGGCAAGAAGTGGTCGAGGATTGCGAATGGAAACGTGACGCCCAGTCACTCTTCTGGGAAAATGACTCCGGTCGGACGAGCGTCCGTCAAGGACAATAAAGTCGCCTACATTCTTTTCTATCAAAGAGTCAACGCATAAGGGGTGCCTTTTGGTCGCGATCCACGTTCATTTGATACCCTGGGGATCTGCGCACTCGAAAAGCGTAGCGTTTTGGTAATGTCGGTCCGCATGTACGAGAGTAGATGATCGTCCAGGAGCAGCTTTGTACCAAGGCATGGGCTAGCTTTACGACATGTGGCTATATTTTTACAGATGTTTGTACATAGTTCAATTGAGTCCATAATTCGGTTGGCATGAGTCCTTGATTGATTGCACTCTTTGGTGTCAAGCAGCCCAGTACTGACTCCATCAATGCCATCTTATAAGATATCGATACCGCCGTGCTGTCAGCGATCGAATTGAATGCGGCCCTTCAACGAGGAAAAGCAAGGAGAAATGCATTGACTGGTTAGTAAAACGTTGCGCAGGCCCCGAGTCTATTTCCAGCTGGGACATTTGAATCGGTGCAACTTCTGTTAGAAGCAAGAGCTATGAACAGCATTGCGCCAAAGACGCTGTTTAACATCTCTGGGTCAATTGATCAAAGGTGAAGCCAATAACTTACCTCTATCTTTCTGGTGTAACATACCCGATCCTAGATCATTGGCTTTGGAAATAAAAGATACTTACGTTTGCAATTTTACGAAGCAGAGGTTATTCTCTAGATTGCTGACTCCTTGCCCATGGGAGTGTGGTTAAATTTGATGCCATTTGTTCTTTTGTTTCACTGGTTATATGCTCGATTATCTCTGTTCATGGGAAGTCTTTGAAAGGAATCCAGGATAATTGAAAGTTTAGGATCTGCACCAATCTAGGATCTGTTACTGTGATTGTCGCCTATCCTTTATGATATTGCTCGGTACCTTGCCGTTGCGGACATTTATATTTCATTGTGTGAAGGGCCGGGGCTGTGAGCCATCCACATGGCCTTACAGTAGGAAATATCGTGAGCACGATCTCAAGGCTGGGTCTCACCATTGCTAGGTTTTGCTATCTTTTGAGAGTGGTGAAGACTAATGCTAATGCTTGGGTATCATGCAGACAGAGTAGAGTACAACGCTTCGACTCATACATTTCATCACGCCTCTTTATGACAAGAGAATCACGTAACCGTCCTTTTGAATCCTTACAGCCTCGGCTTCATCACCATACCGTCTCCGAACCATTTCAAAGATCAAGAGGCCCGCACTGGTGCTTGGCACCATTTTGATCGTGTTGTAGAAGAGACCTTTGTAAAGCCATCTCCGCCACCCCCAGACCGCCTAGCATGTATCATGCATTGCTGGTAAGTCTTTCTATAAGCAGAGTAGTAGCTACGAAGCATTGCAGCCTTTGGTTGGTCAATCCTCGCTTGCTTGTCCAAGAATGCCAGTGATTTGTAATGGATGCTTTGGATCAAGTTGAGTGGCTGCTGAATGACTTGCTGAGTGACAGAAGGCTGATAGGCCGGCTAAGGTCAAGAAGACCGGTTCAATGCCGTAATGAGGTCTAATTGTGTCGCTATTTTCCGTCTGGTCCAGCCGGGGTTTCAGAAGAGGGTTGGGAAATTTCCCATTGAGGTCGCCGTAATACTTGGTAATAAAATTGTAGTGAGCTTGAGCTTTCACGTATTCAAAGGTTGCGAAGAACACCGCAAAACCCAAGGAGTCTTTGACAAAGGAGAGGCCCCAACCCGCAATAATACGCCGGGGGCCAATCTCGCGGAGCTTGCTTCCGCCATATTCCCACATGGTCTTGTATCGACCGTCGAGAACTTCACTTGTTTTGAATCGGACTGATAGAGCGTCAAGAGGGGCTGCTACGACCGATTGGATTGCTGCAGCTGCAAAGCCAGCCAACAGTGTGCTGTGAACGGGTGGGGGCGGATACACCCTTTTCAATGACTGCGATGATGGTGGATGCAGGGCACCCAAAACTTGGAGATAGGAAGTATACAGAACAGCCCCAACTCTGCAGCCTGTCAGTCATTTCAGGTAAGTATATTGGCAAACAACTAATACCCAATATTGGCCAGCATAGGCGGAAGGACATGGTTCGGAACGAAAGTCCAACCCTGATGGCGAATTGCATGGGCAAGTATGCTTGGCGTACTCATTCTCAAAGACCATCCTTCTTGCCCTGCTCGGGGGTGGATAGCCCTAGCATAGGCCTATGATACGCCTCAGCGGTGGCTCAAATACAGAAAACGAGTGAAACATACCAAATAGCTATAAACTAATGAGCCGTAAAGCTCATCTTTTGTGTATCAGGCGAAGACCTACTCTATTCTGGTTCTGAAGAATGCCTTGGCTGGAGCTCTGAAGTAGAATGCTAAGGCTTGGGATCCAATTGCCCGGGCTCCTGCTGCCGCAGCCCCTGTAGCTGCATTGCTCTTTTTGTCCCTTTGAGGACCTAGCGAAGTACTTTGATTCTCATGAACGGCAGGTAGCCAAGGTTTTGTTGAAGTTTGAGTAGAAGACTTTACCATGTCTCATACGTAAAATCTCAGCTAACCAATCTCACGGCCTTTGGCCCAACATTATATATCTGCGAGAGCCCAGTATCTCTCACTATCACTATAGATTCGACACTTTCGGGGCGCAGTATGTTTCAAGTTGACCGAAGCTTGGTAGCCTTCTGTCAAACGGTCGAAATCGATATGACGAGCAGGCCTATATCTTTATATGTGTGAACCACAGCAAGCGCAAATTGAAGATGTCAAATTATGGTAGTGTAGGAACAGTGGATAGGTACTTTATGTTGTGACTTATGCCCTACCGAAAGTACGCTAAACTATATGGGGGCCAATTAACGCGCCTCCTGCGCGGCGGCTTCCATCAACTCTCTTTTCATACCTCGAACCTCATCCTCCCTTCAAGTCATTTCTCAAAGCGCACTCCGTCTAGCACCCCTACACGCCATGGCGGACGAAGTCAAGATCGATAAGGACAACTTCCAGAGCCGTCTCTCACACTTTATTTCAGCATGGAAAACCGACAAACGACAATCAAACGACGCGTTGTTCGGGGGAGTTGGATCTATAGTGGTTTTGATGGGCAGGAATGAGGACAACCCATCCTTCCACAAAAACAATGCGATGCACGTATGTATGCCTATCGAAGCATCTCAATATCAAAGATTTGACGAGCCGATTACAGTTCTGGCTCCTTGGATACGAATTCCCTGCTACGCTGATGGTGTTCACCCTGGAGACGCTCTACATTGTCACTACTGCGAAGAAGGGTACGTTGCTTTAGAAGACCCGGTCAAGCTGGGCTAACTACGTCCACTACGTCTAGCCAAACATCTGGAACCTCTCAAGGGGGGCAAAGTCCCAGTCGAGATTCTTGTGAAAGGCAAGGACCCAGATCAGAACGCCAAACACCTAGAGAAATGCCTCGATGTGATCAAAGGTGCCGGAGTACGTTTATGAGTCATTCCCCCGGGCGTGGATTTGCTGAAAACTGCCTAGAAGAAAGTCGGCACGATTGCGAAAGACACTTCCGCGGGTCCATTTGCGGATGAATGGAAAAAAGCATTTGGCGACATTTCAAAAGAGGTGGAGGAAGTTGACATATCGATGGCACTTTCTTCTGCCGCGTTTGCAGTGAAGGACGAGCATGAGCTGGTAGGTAACCACTTGATAAGGTTCTGTCCGGAGGCATCCTAGGTGGCTGACATCTGTTAGCGGTCAATGCGCAATGCGTCCAGAGCATGTACGGGTATCCTGTGGGAGTTTTTCATGGAGGAGATGTCGTCAATCCTGGATGCTGAAAAGAAGGTCACGCACAAGGTGCTGGCGGAAAAGATG
>JAABUL010003787.1_pt1 | contig 21592 bp, 14 predicted proteins | sample 5559151 | NCBI WGS metagenome assembly JAABUL01 (sample SAMN10711876, study PRJNA513368) | rock metagenome | isolation source: Antarctica rocks | place: Antarctica: Victoria Land, Pudding Butte sud | reverse complement strand
TACTGACTTAGAAAGAAAGCTCGCTCATCAATGCCTCTATATATCTAGATTCGATTCGTCCATAGGCCGTGAAGATTTCAAGACAAAGATTGGCGTTGGGAAGGTCATCAGAGGTGCCTCGGACCTATATACACCCGAAGATACGATTATTGGTTGACACAATCTAGGCTGGGACGACGCTGTTCCAGGCTAAGCTCATGCAGCTCTCCGGTGCTCTTCCTAGTCGATTCACGGTGGTCATCAAGAGGACCTTTCAAATTATCAACGAGATTATCTATCAAGTGCCTTGGGTTTTGACACATTCGGACCTCTCGAATACGAACATCCTCGTTAATTCTGATTCTGGTCACCTCACTGGTGTGGTTGATTGGGCAGATGCTAGCATTGAACCATTCGGTATCGCTCTCTGGGGACTGGAAAGCATACTTGGTTGTAGCGGCCCACAAGGGTGGGCATACCACGGAAATGACGTTTCGCACTCGCGAAGAATGTTTCACGTGGTGTTTTTGGCAGAGATTGGAGGTGCGATCTCGGACAAAACTTGCAGGGCTATTAAGGAACTCAGGACCCTCAGCTTATTACTCCGATACGGTTTCAGCTGGGATGAGGGCGCAGAAAAGCCAACGCGAGATACCATCCTTCTCGAAATATTTCTCCAAAGCGAGTTAAAGTTGGCGAGTAAGCCCCTCGAAATCATTCATTCACAGTATCAAGGTCATTTCCTGGAATGATTGATGAAAGCCGCCGATTAATATACATAGAAGGTCACCAGCGCTATCGTTGGCAATGTTATGTGTGATCGTATGCTTCAAGGTCATCTCCGTACTATCACATCGATTTCATTGGTGGTCTATATAGAGCACAATCTTGGGGGGAAATCTTTATAAGTGTAATGAAGAATAACCAAATGCAGCTCTGCAACATCCTTTGACACAACTAATGCTCAATCGCTTTTGACATAACGTTTTGTTTACATAGTAGGCCCCCCAAGCTTCTCCGCAATGAAAATCCTAGCCAATGGCATTGAGGCTTCTAAGGATGGCCTTGAGGGCTAGGACATCGGGTGCGAGCTTTCCATCGATAAAGACCTTGTGAGGCCCCTTCGTCGTTGGAGCATGGGATTCTACGCCCTTGAAAGACGTGACTCCTTCGTTGCAGCCGAACACCCCATCCCGTTGTCCTAAATGGCGTGTCATGATGGGTATTTTGAGCGTTCAACATGACCGTCCCGCAATCGCCGAAGTCAAATTCGACCATATCCTGTATAGTCTGACCGCGAATTTGGAGCCCGACGGTATCCACCAAGCCATTCGAACGCACATACGCTGCGAAGTCCTTGAAAAAGCTGGAGCTGACGCTGGAAAGGCCGTTGACTCTGCCCTTGACATATTCGTACGCGACAAAGCGATCCTCGTCGACAAGCATGAAGATATGACCACGCACTTCTGCAAGGTTAACTTCTTCCAGAGCAGTCGGTCTGGTCCAGCATCCGGAGGGGTCTATGAAGTTATGGCCAAACATCACACGTCCTATGGCCATTTTGGCGTGACTATGGATGAGATGGACTCCGAGTTTATCGTGCACATTGTGTTTGACTTGGGAGATCACAGCCTTTCTTATAACCAGAACCGGACGGTGGCTGAGATCGTTCTTCTTCCACATCTGTAATCCGCTTTTTCGCTAGGATCAGCTCCTTGAAGATAAGAAGAATGGCTTCATGGGTGATATAACCAAGTAGCGATCCAAAAAAAGCCCAGCTACTATTAATAGCCTGAGGAACATTCCTCTTTTAACGCTCTAGGTCCTTTTTGTAGGTGTTGATTACATCCTCAGCTTCCTCGGAAATTTGTCCGTGCTTGTACTAATAGGGGTATTAAATGTCACGTGGTAAAACGCCTGCCGAATCCGTTGTCTCCCAGGAAGTCTCCATATCCACCAGAATTGTGGAATGGTAGAGACTCTCTCTACAATACGAAGGATGAAGAGCTTTGTCACCAATATTACGCAGGCCTTCCTTGAGACGACCGAGGTTCCGTGGGACTTGTCACTTCGGTTCCTTCTGATGACATTTTGAAACTTCGTCTTTTCCTGTCTTCAGATGGCCGCTCGTCTTGTCCCGGTGTGTTGCGTATCACTTGAGCTTGGCTCAACTCTTTAGCTCTTTCCATGAATCTTTGAATGTCATCGTAGGCCAATCCTAGTTGTGCCCCCAACGCTCGATGTGCAATTTCAGGGTTTGATCGAACTGCCATCTCCAATGGTATCGGCAACCTTGATGACAGGCTTGAATCACCGCTGGAATCATCTGAGTCGCTGTATCCTTCGAGGCTATCTGTATCCCTGCCCTATTCTTCGTATCCTTGAATCTTGTAGAAGCGAATAAGGTGTATCAGTCGATCTACTGTTTCTATCATGAATACAATTATATCTGTAGAGTTACGGCTTCGACTAGAGGGAGGACGTATGTCCTTATGGCTCGAGAAGCTTTTATCGAAATTCGAGCGGAGTACCAGATATGCAAGATTATGTCAGCTGCTTCATTTGGGGGGCATTAGAGAGCAATCGAAAGCATAGCGAAGTTACGGAAGACAATATCAAAGTCTTTGTCATTAACAAAGACATCTGAATGGGACCGGAATCCCTTTGGAAGCCCGAGGACACTCAGAATCACATTTCGAATGTCACCGGATGCTGATAGCTTGGTTAGCTATGCATTCGAGGGAGTGATGATTTGAATCACCGGCAAAGCACAGCCTAATATCCTTGTTATAGGCCGTACCCTCGTTTTGACCAACGTTCATGATGTCCAAGGCTGGCATATTGCCCCAAAGATACTTGAGAGTTCCGAAGATGGCTATTCCACCTTGTGAAGTTATGAAGTCTGGGCTGCGACCTTGAAGCACCCATCGCGGACGCCATTTGTCATCAGCGTACGTATTCTTATAGTCCGCTTTATGAATACCCCAGTGCTCTTCTTGGCATTCTCGGCTGCAGTACTGCGACGAGATTAGCGCTGATGAAGGGATATACGCTAAAGGAAGTCAATGATGTCTAGATAGTGTGAATTCACCTTGATTAGGTAGTAATTCTTGCAAGTGTTCCTAGCCTTCTCTGCACAAGCTTCCTGGCTTGAATCCAGCCGGAGACTACCGCAAGTAGATCCCCAGACAAAGCAATTTTGTGATATGCGGTTCCTCATTGGCAGGTAGAGTAGCCATCTGGTGAGGTGAAAGGACACCTCCAAAGCCGGTCGAGTGGGAAGACGTTGTTCGATGGTTTGAGATATAGTAGCGTTTAGAAGGTACACAGCTACTGGTATCCAACTCGTTCCCGTCCTAGGCTCAGAAAATGGTGACGAGAAGCGGCGGCGTTGAATACGTTGCTTTGGATGGGATTTCTCTCCAACTGCTAGAGAATGGGGCACGTATACAGAGCTCCTCGGGCAGATCAGGAGGGTAAAAGTCTCGGCGCGCCAAACTTGGAGCCAGCCCTACTCCACTTCGGTGGCATCTTAGCGATCTTACAGGGGACGACTTTGAGCATTAAGCAGGCTGCTAGCCAATGACTCTACTAAAGTATATTATTAATAATCTTTATCTATAAGAAGAAGATATTTATTTAATAGTATGACTAAAGAAATATTGATTATACCGTGCGCCTCCGCACTCCGTGGGTGAAAAACCTCTTCCTGCTACGGTCCGCTCCCTGTGACACGTCCACTGTCTACCACACTACATCCGATCAACTAATAGCGTTCCTACGCGTCTAATACCTGCACAAAAGGTCCTCGGGATAGCCGATCATGCTCTACCTAGTCCGCCTCCCTCCCGGCCGGGTCGCATGCTCCAGTTAGATGTTCGGGCTACCATCCAGCCCCAGGTCATTTCCGTGGGCCAGATCTAGGCTAGATACTTTAAGTGATATATTTATTATAAAGCATTCAAGATTATTAAGAATTAACTAGTTATTAATTTCTTTAATTTAATAATTATAATTTAAGTTAAACTTAAGGGTAGTAATTAAGATAAGACGGAAATTCCTATTATTACTTTAAATACTAACTATTTTACTTCTTTATTAAGGATAATTGTAATTGAAATTGAAATTAAGACCTTATAAAATTAGGTATATTATCTATAAGGGAATCTTTAAATAAGGATTTTAAAGGTAATAATCTTAAAGATAAGGATAACTTTAAAGGATATAAAAAATGATCTTAAATATAGAGAGAAGTATAATAAGATTAAAGGAGATAATATGAATTTATTACCTTTAATTTATAAGTTAAAGATAATAGTTCTACTTAGAATATAAAGGAATCGTTTATTAACTTTTAAACCTTAAATTATTATAACTTAAAGGTAATTATAATAATTTATAATTATTATTATCCTCTTTAAGGATAGGCTATTTAACCTCTTTTTTAATAACTTTAAATAAATAAGGAAAGAACTTTGACTTAAATTATTGATAAACTCCTAGCCCTAACCCTAAGGGTAATAAATATAAGGTATACTAGGAGAGGACATAGCTACTCGAATATAAGTTAGGAAACGTATAGGAGTTTAAGGCTAAACGCTAGGCGTAGTAGGGAGGTAAACGAGGAAGACTAGTATATATAAACAAGGGTTAGTAACTGTTAATTATTTCTTTTTATCCTCGTAAGGTGACTAAGGTCCTTATTATTTAAACGAAACATCTCTTTTAGGACCGTAGTAAAAGTTTTAGTAACTAAGGATATATCGCGTTTATAGTTAATATATTAAAAGTTAAGATGAAGAGGAAATAACGCTCTATTATATTAATGCTTACTCCTTAGGGAAATCAAGTAAGTAAGGTAAGTAGCAAGTTTTTTCGTGAATTTATAAAAAGTAAGATCTATAGAATATTATAAATCTCTTTCTTACTTTAAAATTCTAAGGTAAAAAATACTTCGCTCTTAATATTATAGCGCTTATATTACCTATTCTATATCTTTCACCTATTCATTAAAGTTTATTTAGATAGTTAGTAAGTCTCTACTATTCCCTTAAAGTAATTCTCTTTAGCGGCGAGCTTTCCTATTAATACTTCCTACTACTATATATTCTCTTAGATCTAACGTTTTGAAATAATATAGGTCTTAAGCCACGCCGTCGCTATCTCTCTAGGTTTTAGTAGTATAGCTTCTTTTAATTATTACTAGACTCCTACGTCCCTTATAAGATCTCCTAGGTAGTATCCTAGGAATTCTAATATCTAGTAGACTAGTTAAAGCTAATACTAATTACTCTAAGTCTTAGGATAGATCTCCTAAGCCTATTCTCCTAAGATACTAGCTCCTCCCTAATTATCCTAAGCAGCCTATTCTCCTAGGATATCTAGACTCGCCTACTAGCCCCCTAAATCTATTTTACGACTACTAACTCGAGGACCTTAAGGCTATTAATCTAAGTCCTTATTACTATTATAGGATATTTGTAGTAGCTTTCTATATACCTAAAAACTAAGGAACTAACGTATAGTATAGTATTGGATTCCTCTCCTACTACTTTATCAATCCACGTCTTCTACTTGCTATCCCTTAATCCTTGACCGCTCCCTAACCTATACTATTCCTACGAATAGATACGTTATCTAGCTAGCTTTCGAAACTAAACTTTAGTATTAAGCGGGTAAGAGGGTTTATAGAAAGAGTATTAGACAGGGGTTATAAACGCTTAGGAAATTGTTAGCCGTTTAAATTAAATGTTTTATAGAATACATAGAGGAGGAAGTAATAAAGCTTAGACTTTAGTGTTTCGTATAGAGTTATTAGCTCTATTAGAAGATTTAGGAATTCGTGTATAATCTTCTATTAGATAATATAACTAGCTAGCGTCATCTTTTAGGGTTTTAACGCGAGAGGTTTAAGGCTATACTATTAAAATTCTTCTTGATAATGATTTAGCGATGATAATAGGAAAAATACAAGGGTATTATAAATATCTAAATCACCTCGCTTTAGCTTAGAGGTCCCTAAAGCTAACTTCAAAGCCTATCCTACTACCTACGTACTAGGTATTTCGTATAAGTAATTAATAGAGGGGACTACCATATATTAACTAGATATAGTATCAAGGATAATAAATAAGTTATAGAAAGCGTTTATAGTAGATAGAGGCTTTTTACCTATAGGGCCTATAGGAAGTTATATAACTACGGCTTTAAGGGTTTTCTTTAATAGATATCGCGCCTTACGTAATTTTTTAGTATATTAAAGAAACCTACTATTATCTAGCCTTTAGATAAGCGCGTATATAAATAATTTTATTAAATTAACTTAATACATAAAATATTAAAAGATACTCTTTAATATTAATTATCTATTATTTTAATTTTATATAATAAATAGTCTTCGTTATTATCTTATAGTACTAGCTAAGAATAATACTTAAAGTATACTAGAGAGTTTAATAACTAAGAAGAAGAAGGTATAATAGTAGTAATTCTTAATATATTATATTATAGTAAAAGTATTTCTAACTTATATATATTATTAATCTTACTATTAGATAGATAGTAGGTCTAAATAAAGCTATTTTTATACTTTATATTTACGCTAAAGAATAAGATAGAATAAGATAAATTATAGATCTTAGACTCTTACTATTACGGAAAATAGTAGAGTTAAACTATCTAATTTATTCTATATAGGCCTTAGCGGTAATACTTAGTATAAACGCTAAGTATTTAGCCCTACGATAAGGCTATAGGCAAAAACTATAATGATTACCTATAAATAACGAAAAATATAGCGCCCTCGCTACGTATATCCTAGTGGTAGTAGTATACCTATTCTAACTAATCAAAGCCTTCTATCTATACTTTCTATTACGTAGAGCCGTAGGAAACTAAAGACGCTAATATCGATCCTGGGTTTTCATTTGGAAAATCATTTCCTTAGAATATACGATAATACACCTTCTATAAAAGTATAGGAGCTTGATAAAGCCTGCGATACAGAGACATGCTATTGTCTTAATTCATATCTACCCTATGATAATCTCGACGTTGCAGAAACCCTTGCAGCCGCACGAGCGCAATGCGTGCTCCGGCTACTCCGAGCGTCAACCTACCTCCAGAGCAACTATTACACCTAGCCCACGTCATCATCAGTCTCCAGCAATGTCCCCTCATCACTTTCCAGCGATGTCTGCTCATAACTTTCCAGCGATGTCCCCTCATCGGTTTCCCGCGATGCTCCCTCATACTTCCATGGCATGTTGATACCTCTCCCGAAGCACCAGATGATCAATCCAACGCAAGAAACATTGATAAGAAACGTCTCATCGCCGAAAAAGATTGAGCTCATGAGGTAGCTGACGCGCTGGCGCTCGCCTGGTTCAAAGTTATCATTGAACGGCCAGCTCACTGCGCATGGGTCCGCCTGATCACTGGCCCTTTCGCACGACGAATCGCTGAGATTGATGGCGTTCAATTCTATGTCCTCCGATTCCAAGCTCCTGGACCACGAACTTCGACAGTATACCATATCATTCATAACGAATGCCGAAGTGATTTCATCTTTGGTACGAAGGCCATGAACAGTATGATTGTGAAATTCGAGTCGCTGCTCACGTTGGTTATAGCATACTCGAAGTATATCCCAAGAAGAAGTCTCTATTAAATTAGGAAGTTGACGCTTCATGAGTGTCCAAATAGTTGAGCAATAGTCTTGTAGTACAGTTTGAGTGCTCTCATTCCAATGGTCATAAGACTGGACAATTGGGCACAGAAGAGAGTTTCCGCATTCGAGGTTCCCTTGAAGACCGTATTGAGTGTGATTTATCTGTCCAGATTTCCGATCGAAACTGAATAGAGTGATATGTTGGCCTGAATGGTCGAGCATGATGCGCCTGTAGCAGCTCCTGTAGCTGCTGTCTCGTGGAGACGAGAACTCGTAAGTCGTAATGGGAGAATCGAGATGTATTGATATGATCTTCTGCTCGCTTGTTCGTATCACAAGCGTTTGCTTCGCAATGCGGATTTCTTCAATACGAATGTATTGACTAAGTGTTGGGTTGACCTGAAAGGAATTTACCAGGCGCTGCGACAGGCGACGGAGATCCCAGATATGACATATGCTGGACTCATCTATTACTGCAATCATCGAAGCAGATACAGCAATGTGCTTCAATCTTGTACCCTGCGGCGATGAGAAGTTACTTGGGACGCCACCGCGCAGGCGCTGAAGCTTCCCTTTCGTAGACTCGTTGCCATCAATCCAGGCCAATATCCCATCTCCATATGCGACAGTCCAAAGGTGATCGTCGACTGAATAACAACGGAGGTCACGAATCGCCATGCTGAATGGCGAAATGCGCTGGTACGCATCGAACTTCTCCGCCATGCTAGCTATGTTGTGGTTCTTAAGCTCATCCTCCCGGTACCATTGATGCAGGTGGACCTCAAGGATCTGCCGTGATAATAATCTTTCTAACCAGCATCGGGACACACGACGAGCCTGGAAACACTGATAGATGGGGAGGTGCTGGAAGACCATGAGTACAATTTCAGGCGGAATTTTGCCGATAATGTCGTAACGGAAGTCTAACTGCATGGCAGCTTGTCTCAATTGACGCAATTCTCGACGTGACAGAGATTGCATAAAAGAAGCTCTGCTCGCTGATTAGTAAAGCTTGGATACGCGAAATTCTAAGCGCGACCTTACATATAGTTGGTGTCTGGGCCCTTTCGTAGCCCAACGTGGCTATCAGATAGCTCATGCTCGGCCGTTCTCGATGGACTGGAGAGGGGTTAGCTTAGGATAGCAGCCTCCATTATTGCCAGCTTCTCAGGCGGAGGATATGAGTTAGGACTTTCGACAGCGTCATCTTACGAGAGGGAACCTAGTGTATAGTTTTGCTCTGCTTTTCGAAGTGGATCTTGTAAACAATTTGGACATTTGTCCAAAGGATGCTGCTCTGCGATGGTGTTGCGATGGTCTTGCGACAAGTCGGCCATCTCAAGGTAGGAGGCGTGGACCCTGGACTGTAGCGATTCTTATATCTCATTTGCAAGCTGCTAAACGAGACTGCACGATGTTAGTAGGTTTGAAAGCGATGGCAAGAAAAATAGAAAAGTTAGAGGTGAAATTGCACGACCTTTGGGATGACTAATAGGCTGTCCAGAGCAACTTAGTACCTCAGACGTACTGTTATTAGCCGGTAAGCCGGTCGCTAAGCCCCTTCGGGTTAGTAATACTGACAACGCAGCTCAAGGGCGGTATCTAGGAGTAAGTCATTAGGGACGTTATCTTTAAGCGTTAGGTAGTACTTGCCATGGAAAAGCCTTTGAATCTAGCCCTACTAGCAACGCTTTTCGTAGCCTCCGCGGTGCGTTTCGAGTTTACACCCTAGAGGATACATCCTTAGGAGAAGTATCATCGTTAGCGATAGAAACCTGATCGGTATCTGTTAGTCCGTCCATGCTAGCTTCTAACACACGATTACTTGGCTTAATACCCTGAGCGTCAGGGCGGCTAGAACCCTTAGGACCCTAATCATTATTAACATCTTCAATTTAATAAGAAAAGATTCTTTAAGATAAAAATTTAAAATAGAGGGGTAGTATTATAATCTAAGACTTTTAACTTAATAAGCAAGAGCTTACCTAGTTATCTAAGATTTAATTAAGATAAGTATATCTATATACTTATTATAATCTCTTTACTATAATAGAATATACGGATATTAGGACCCTGAATATCTCCTATATTAAGCGAGCTAATATATTTTAAGAGAAGTACCCCTAATACTATCTTAGGCCTAGCGTATTTTTACGGCGAATATTAAAATATATTTACTTCTTTATACTCTATGTGAACTCTGTTAATTATATATAATATATATTTAACTTTCCTATATTATACGTATTTCTTTAAGGATTTCAATTTTTTAAGAATCATGTTGGAAGGAAGGCGGCTGGGGTCTATATATATGCAAGGTAACTTCGAGGGAGTAGTGTCTACATAGAGTCGCGAGATAGTAGGGTCGTTATGACTAGGCGTTCCAGTATGTCGCAAGGATGAGACGAGGAACGCTTATACTCAAGGTGTCTTTCTAGGAGTAGTAGTTACATGGGGTGGATCGTCCGTACGGTCGCAGTACTACCGCGTTCCCCGTAACCAGCTGCATGGAAACTTCCTCCAACGGCAGCGACATCAATACTGCATTGAATTCTCCAGTTCCAGCGGCAATCTTCTCTAACCAGTCAACCGTGAAGTTGATATACCCAAAGTATCTTACATGGAGCGATATCTGAGCCAAAAGTTGGTGGTTTCCGGAGCCAAAACCGCCAAGCTCCGAGGTCCGGACCAATTAAAACATGCACTAATTTGGTTTTCCGTGCCAAACCACTTCTTTTTATGATTAGTTATTAAAGTTCTCTTAATACCTACGCTACCGGTCTCGATCTCCGTCATATTCATCCCTGACGGACTCCGGCAAAGACGACGATCGAAGCACATGCTCCCCTGCGACGGGATTCAATGAAACATGGCCCTTACGCGGAAGGAAGATCGTCTTCCAGTAAGTCCCATCAACCATCACCTCGTTGTAATGCACTATGCTTCGACTAAAGCTAAAAAAAGCACGTATTATACTACGACTACGCCTACCTATATAGAATACTAAGCCTAGAATAGAATTGCGACTAAGCTAACCGTAGTAGTCTACCTTAGAAGTTAAATCGCTAAGTCTACCTAGGTACTAATACTTATATAGAACGACGGACTTAGTATTAGTCATGCATGATATCTAATTCTATCAACTGTACATTGAAAGTAATAGTAGACTTAGAAGATACCGCGGTCATTACGAGCTATTTTCGAGAATTCGAAGAGGACCTCTACCCTTGTAAGATAGTTAGAAGATCTCTTTGAAGAAGGGGTAGGAAATAGTACTATTAGTATAAGAGTAGAGATTACCCGTTCTAACGTAGGAGGATAGGTCTATGTATTATTACGCGAGTAAGAATAATTTAAAGAACCCTAGAATTAGATTTATTCTTATAGCTTACAGTACTATTAACTATGAGATATAAGAATAGGAGAAGTATTATAGAAAGTATTAGCGTATCTAGCTTATTTATAATTAGTTAACTACTTTCTTACTTACTCTACTTATCTACCTATTAAATACTCCTATAGCTAGTTATTCCTTTATCTCTATTAGCTACTTAGGAGCTAATAGTCCTTAGGTTAGATTAACTATACTTTCTAAATATTAGCGCTGTAATTCCCGCTAAGAGGAATTATAGACGTCTATTAAGAATAGTTAACGCTCCTAAAGTAAGCGAATAAGGATATTAAGCCTAAGTTAAGTTAGTTAAGTTAACTAATTATATTATAGATAAGTAGTATAACGAAGACTTTTAGCATTTAAACGATGAGGCTACTTAATCCTTGTACGGAAGTATGCGAAGGTAAAATGTTATCTTGAATTAATATAATTCACGTAGCTTAAACTAGTAGCTTAGTTATTAATAGAGCTTAGTACTAAGACTATCCCGCCTTAAGTAGCCTTAATTATAATCTTATAATGTTAAGGCTACTCGCTTACAATATTTACTAAGCCGCTAAGGCTAAGGGAGTAGAGTAGTATAAGCTTACGGATCTAGATAAGAGCTTCTAATTTCGATTCTTGAAACGCCTATACTAATCCCTTAATACTATATCTAGGTTGTATAGGCCAGTCCTCTCTATAGGTAGGCTTGGCACGCGAAGGCGATAAAATCCTACCCCTTACTTCGCCAAGGCCCTACCGCTTTAGCAAGCGCGCTAGGTGAGTAAGGGTAGTGTAGTACCTAGTCTAGGTGATACGTTACTAGTCGAGGTGATACACGCTTTCCTCTTACCTACTAATTCATCTAACCCCCTACGTTTAAGTATCTAGAAAGTGCGGTCTCTTGTACAGCCTATTTCAGGGGCCTTAGAGATAGCTACTAAGGTGAGATATAAGAGATAGCGGTGCGCCGCTCTATCCTAGCTCTTTAAATCTTACTATTGTAGCCCGTAGATTACGACTACTATCTCCCCCATCGTTATCCAGGACTCTTTCCTCTATTTCATACGGCTATAAGCCGGAACGAGGTATTACTAGTAGAGCTACTAGAGAAAGCTATAGCTAAATAGAATAAGGTTACTATTAATTTAATTGATACCTTTGCGGAGTACTTCTTTACTAGATTCGCTTAAGTAAGGGGTAACTGTATTAACAGCGAGGATAGACGTAGCAGTATACGATATAAGTATATACTAAAGCGGGAAGATAATATCTCTAGAGCTAAACGGAACTTCATTAGTACACTAGGAATACCCTAACCGAAGAAGGCCTAGTCGTGAATAAGAAAAAGCCGAAGCACTTATTTTATGAAAAGGAGCTAGTTTAGTTCATTAATATATTCTAGACCGTTGACGATAATTTCCTTATCTATCCACGTAATAAAGTTCAAATTCCCTTTATTATCACGGTCTTCTATTAGAATAGCGCGAGGATTAGTACCTTATTCCCTTATAAGAAGAATGATCATATAAGGGATCTTTAATACCGGGTAAGAGTTAGTAGGACGGCTGGCGGAGAGTATTACTAAACTTCTATAGGATACTAAACTCGTTCTAAAACGTATCCCGAGTGGCGGCTAGAAACCGATGTATCGAATTAACCAGCGTTAGGTGAAAACTAATCGTGACCTAGAGAACACAGTGTATTATCCCTTTCTATCATACGTTTAATCTATTAGATAATAACGTTTTCCTTGGTAGATATAGCGTATCAACTAGCTAACACGATATACTACACTATAATAATACTTAATTCCTACTATCTTTAGCTGTTACAGACAACGCTATCTAGGGTATTACTTCTCTCGATGATTTTTAGCAATTGCAAATTCCTGACGGCGAGGATAAGCTTCTTCTTCGATAACAGGATTCTGTTATTACTCTACTGATCCTATGTAATACTACTATGTAACAGGGTACTACTAATAAGCCGCTTCTAAAGAGAACCTTTAATCGTATTATTAAATCGGTACTTAACCTCTTAGGATACTTTAGAAACATAATAGTTTATACTATACGCCGTTACCTCGCTAAAAAGGTTCAAGGTAGGTAGTGTTAGAAAACGTACAGAACGTTATCTTACTAATAACAGACTATATAGGAAGGTATACTATAGTTAAACTAGCTTAATACATCGATTATAATAATCCTCGTACCTACGGCTAAAGCTACGTAGCTAACACCTTAGCTATATATAGGAAATCCACTTTCTTAGATTAAACTACCTAGTATAACCACGTTGATTATTTCTAATCGTTTACGAAATTCCGCGAAAAGTACCTTCCTACTAAACTACTAACCGAAAAAGAAGATACTATTAGATAAGATCTATAACTTCTAGAATTCAAATTCGAAGTCTAACGGCTTAAAAGACGACGAAGCCCTACGTGCGATATTAAAGCTACTGAAAGCAAAGCTTAGGCGTATTAAGCTAGTCTAATAAAGAAAAGATTATAGCAATACAAGTTTAAACAGATACGGGAGCGGAGGGATTAAAAAGTTAAGACTCGTAGTAAAGAGATTCTAGACGACGAGAAAGGGATAGACCTTCTTAATATTCTCGAAATTACAGAAGCTTATAGTAATATCCACATGCGAGTCTAAGTCCATCGCCGTAGTAGAGGCATGTAAGGAGGCCCTATACTTCAGGCCTATACTTGAAGAGCTGGGTTTCATGGAAGAGAAGGCCCTCGTAACAATTAATATTAATAATCAAGTAGCTATGAAGCCTGCTACTAACCTGATTAATTATAGTAACATGAAGTATATACGAATGCGATATCATTTTATACGGCAATTAGTTACTAAAACTTAAGAAGTTCGTCTTTCATAGGTTAATACTAACAGGCAAGCTACTAATCTACTAACGAAGGCTATTAGTCTAAATGCCTTTGCCCTTACTAAGAGCCTACTAGGCCTAGCCCTAAACAAGCTCTAATTAGTTAACCACGCTATTATTACGTCGCTATCATCCTAAGAGGGAGTATTAGATTATTTAGTTCTCTAGTAGTAATTAGCGGATACTAAGGCTAATAGAGCTAACGGGAGTATATAAGAAATTCTCATACTAGGGATATATAGACTATATAACTATATAGATAGTATTAATACCTATATTATTTAAGCTAATTAGCTTATGTATTAAACCTTATTATATTTCAATATATTATAGTAGTAAATAAGGAATATCGTATATAAAGGTTCTAGCCTCTAACTTCTTACCTAATACTCTATGTACGCTACCTTTCCGTCGCCTATTATAGATAGCTAATATCTATATAAAAGTCTAGAAAAGCTAGTTAGATTTCCTATACTAGTATTACGGATGTTACCCTTACTTTAGTAAGTAATTACGAGGCTTATTAGACGGATGTCTATCTAGGGAACCTTCTAAGAAACGAAAGACTATATGAATACCTTTACCCACGCCTTACTTAGCGGTAGCGTTATCTTATTATCTTTTATTAGATAACCCGCTAGTATTTAGAATCAAAGGAGTAAGAAATTAGAGTAAATAAGTTAATAATATTATTAATTGTAGAATAACCCTAGCGCTAGTAATTCCGCTATAGCTCCTTAAAGTACTAATTATAAGGCTCTATCTCCTTCTAAGCGTTAATAAGCCTTATTATCCTAATAAACTTCTCTAATAAATAACTTATTCTAGATTATAAAACTTATAATTAATTAAACTTTATTTAAATCAAGATTAACTCGTTGGAAAGTATATAATCTAGTCTTACTAATTCAACCTAAAACTTTACTAGGGGACTCCTAGTAACCTTATAGAAGTCTAGTTAACCTATAGATTATAGAATATTACGAAGTCTATCCTAACCTAAATCACCACCTAAATAATATTACGTAGGTAAGAATACATGAATTTTATTAATTGCTTAGACTAAATACATATCAAGGGCGTATATTACTATAGTAACTAGTACTATCTAACTAGCCTTATATACGGCTAATAGTAAGCTAGCCTTATTAATCCTAGTAGTAACTACTACTTACTAGGCTAAGATAAAGAAGCGCTAAGGACTCCCGTTTTTAATCCCTTACCTTAGATAGTACCGCTAGACTAGAGATATAGATATAGAGGAGGTATTCTCCTTCTTATCCTATAATATTAAAGCGGCGTTAGCTAGCGTAGACGTAAATCTAGTTAGTTAGGCTACTTTATAGCTCGTATACGTAGAGTAATATAATAGGATAGTCTTGTTAGATTAGAGAGCTATGAATCTTTATACTCCTTAAAAGTATATCTTTATAGTACTATTGAAACTAGAATATTCCTACTAGTATAATCTAGAAGGATTATAGGTTATTTATAAGAAATACTCTAATATAGTTATTATCTATTATTTAACTAGTATTTACTAGGCGTAGTTATACTTACGCGGACTAAAGCTAGCGTAATAACTATACTAATACTTAGTATACTAATATAGTTTATGCACCTATATATATATAGAAGCCGGTAACTACTATTAAGTAGTAAAGTAATACTTACGCCTTAGTTAAATATAGCGTCTTCGCGTATAGATAAAGGCCTACTTTTTCAATTACTAGACGTTAAGACTACTAATATATAAGCCTAATAATACTAATATAGGCCTATATAAGTAGGGTAACTATAGCGATTTAGCGAAGCTATAGTATCCACGCTAGCTTATATTATTACGTCGTAACTAAAACGATTAGCGGCTAGCGAAGGTCTAAAGCCTAAACGCCCTATTTTCCGCGAAATCTCGTCTAGAGATTAGCCCTTTTTCTGCGCTAAAGAAGCTGTAGGATAGCTAGCGGTAAGGCCGACCTTCCCCTTGAAAAGCCTATGCTATCCAATTTCCTTTTATTCTTATTCTAAGACTAAATAGTATTTAACCTTAGATAAATTAATATAGATAAGCATTTATATAGGTATTATCTCCTGAATTAATAATAATACCTAGAAGGCTTTAATAGACTATATAATATAAGTAATTATTATAATCTATATATATACCCCCTTTTTAAATAGTAATAATTTGAAATAGTATAGTTAAGGTATTGGTTTCGTCGTAGATATAGATATTGGTATTATCTTAATAGACCGTTATATAGTAAATAAGGGGCCTATATATACTCAAGCCGTATTTTAGTTAGGTACTTATTAATATCCTATTACGCTATTGTATTAATCTACTCTATAACTTACCTTCTATGAATTCAACGTTAGCTCTTTACAAGGTCTCTCTCTAATCTAGCTCAGCCTAAGCTTACTATAGTAGGCCAGAAGATTCGCGTCCTTAGTAATAATATAGGATGATTTATAAGTATCCTTCAAGGTATAATTAGTAGGGTAGATTATAATCCGCCGTATTAGGACTCTAGTAGATATCCTTACTTAACGATATTTACCTCCTAATTAATATTACTCTAGGTATTAACTATATCTAAGTATTAGCGAATATAGTTAGATAGAGTTTAGGAAGTCCGATGATTATATAGGACGGATCTACCGTAGTACTAGCGTTAGGTAGTTATATCCAAGCGTTAATAGACTTATACTTACCCTTTAACTTACCCTCTACGTATATTATAAGCTCTTCCATTAGGAAAAGTTATGCTAAGGGATATAATTTAAAATATCTAAGGTCCGTCTAATAGTTATATAGAAGAGGCTAATATTCTTCGTACTATTAATAATGAAATTATTATATCCCTCCTTCTCTTTAAGTAATTACTAGATAGTATAGTTAGGAATACACTTAAAGTCTAAGTTTAGCGTCTTAGAATATAGTTAGATATAAGCTTTAGGTATAGGATCTTTAGATACTTACGCTATATTAATTACTTAAGTATACTAGCTCCATTTTCTAGGACCTCCGCTATTAGATAGCTCTTTTGTCTACTACGTTCCTATTAAAGGCGTTATTCTCCGCGATACTAAATATCCCTTTATACTAGGAGGTTCTGGAGAGAGAATTATTCTTTCTCTTAACAATTGATTAATGCCTAACCTTAATACTTTCACTAAAGTTACTTATAGGATCCTTGGTAAGTACTATTCTAATCTTTAGGAAAGCTACTATACTTATATAATTAGATTAAGCTAGAGTTACTATTGAATATTATTGTAAATAAGCCCTCCTAGTAAGCCCTTAGTATAAGCGGGTTATATAAAAGTGGAATTTAGCTAGATAACTTCTTCTTACATATATCTATATACCTATATAGCATTTATGAAAAGTTATATATAGTAACCTATTTAATAAATATCGGATCCTTAGTAACAGGCCTAATTCACGTTATTAACGTATTATTATTAAGTATATCTAGTTACGTGAAAAGATAGTTCTTTAAAGTTATAAAGATTATAATATTAATTCGTATTATACTATAAACCTTGGACTTACGCTGCCCGCTATCTTTTTATCTAGTTAGGCTTAGCCTATTAAGCTAATAGCTAAGTCCTATCCTATTATAAAAAAGATTATAGTAAATATAATAGAGGTATACGCTTAGATACTATATAAAACGAATTAGGTACTTAACTCGTTTTTCTAGTATATAGGGTTCGTAATTAACGCTAATAAAGATTTTATAATTACTACCTAAAGCTTTATACCTTTAACTATATATATCTTTCATATTATATTTACGGACTTAACTAAGATTCCTATAACTAAAGTTTACGACTACGCTTTAGATTTCATAGTAATGTAGTATAATACCCTCCTATTAAAGGCTTGATAGGGAGCGTATATTTTAGCCTAAAAGTACCTAAGGCTAAGGACAAGATAACTATCTATAGACCTAATATTAATGGTTTAGGCCTATATCTAATCAAGATAATAGTAATAAGTATTAGGCTACTAACTAGCGACTATAAGTACGAGCACTTCTACTATTCAATTAACGTGGATATATTATACTTTAAAAAGGATAAAATTCGTAGTACTAGCGTACTTCTTAATAAGGACGAAGATTTACAGGGATTATAGCTACCGTTTTATATTAATAGGATTAAGAAGGTAGGGGTTTAGCTCTAAAAGAGGATCCTCCCGCTAGACTATAGGATGCTAGATATTAAACTTAAAGTAGTTTATAAGAATAATATATAGGTATTTAGTTATCTGAAGGTATAGTTCTCTCCTAAGGTATATAGAGTTTCTACTAATATATCCTAAAGAGATAGTAAAGGCTTTCCTAGGGAGGGAATTTAATTAGGTTAAGAAGTTCTCTTATAGCTACTAGAACGCCTTAGAAGTAGTAGATATTATTATAAAGCGAGGGAAGAACTAGTAACCTATATATTAGATTTATATAATATATTCGCTTATAAGAGTTTAAAGATATTAGTTATCTAACGCTAAGTTAAGGTTAATATAGATATACTAACTATTATAGTCTCTAGCCGGTAGAGCGATAGAGTAGTCTAGTTTACTAGAGCTTAATTTAAGTTACCTTAATACCTAGTTCCCCTCTATACCTAAGAGCTATAGAGTTAGATCTTTATAACTAGCGTCCGTATAGGTAGTTTAGCGGATATATACTATCTCCGTCTTCACTATTTTATTACTTAGGTTTAAGGTAAAATAACGCTTAATTTTAATAACTTTATAGAAGAGATTAAAAAATTACCGGATAGCCAGTTTTACTAATTTAAACTTATTGATTTATAAGGAGTTCTAAGACGGTATAACTAATACTAAATCAATAAGACTTCAAGACTACTAAGGCTCGTCGGATAGAGAAAGAGCCCTATAGTTAGCAGTTCCTATAACTATAAAAGGAATCGAAAACATCGGATTGATTCTAGGGTTAGAGATAGTACGGCTTAGACGGATGGCTGCCTATTTCCAGGATTTAGTAAAGTCATCAAGTATAGCAATATGAAAGATCGTACAGAGAGACACGAAGCGATCCTTCCTATGCGCATAGTTCCTCTAGTGTCCCGTGCAGCGTACCGGTCCATACTCCTAGTGCGATGCACCATGTACATAATCCTCACATCCATTGTTATTGAATGAATCTAGGACACAGTGCCTTGTGGTGCGAGGGAAAAATTCTAGGATATGAATTCCACCATAGGGGTCAAGTGATCCCAAGGGAGAGATTACTTCCCATCCTCTAGTACGCAAGATGTTCAGTGACGCATTTTATATCAGATTAAGGTAATCTCCCATCTTCTTATCCGCCCCTTCGACGTTTTCGTTCACCCTGTCGATCTTCTTGTCCATCTCCTTAAAACGTTCATCCATCTTGTTCTCCATCTCCTTAACGAGTGCTCCCCCAGTGAGTACTCCCTTCGTACCTCACTTATGGGAACCCCTGGGGGAGTACTCCCGGCGGGTGCTCCCCTATTGAGTACTCCCTTCGTACCTCACCTTTTTGGAGACCCCTGGGGGAGTACTCCCCTCGTACCCCTCACTTTTTGGAGACCCCTGGGGGATTACTCCCCCAGCGAGTGCTCCCTCAGCGAGTGCTCCCCCAGCCAGTGCTCCCCCAGCGAGTGCTCCCCCAGTGAGTACTCCCTAATGTTTCCCCCCTCAATTTTTGGAGGACCCCTGGGGGAGCAAGATTCGACCAGGTATTGAATGCGCGGTCTTCCTCGACGAGGACCTAGGTACGGCGTCATCTTTCTCTCCACGACTATCTCTCCCTCCACGATATACCCACCTTCCAAAATTCTCCTCGTCTGAAGGCAAGGGGAACTTGAAGCGGTGGCGCTTGATGCGACGCCCTGGCGGAGGTTTTCCGCTAGCGGCCGGCAGACGCCATTTTTCCGTAGAACGCACCACAGTCATCCTCTTGTCACATCACTGGAGGATCCTCTCTCCTCATTGGCAGGGAGCCAGTGGCTTGAGAAGGCTTGGCAATTATCCATATTTGACTGCTCAAGCTCTGGATTGTAGCGTTAATTCGGCTGAATCAAGGTCAAGGGCGGAGCACAATCCTACCAACGTTATTTACGATCTTCCGTTCCTCCTTTTCACCCTATGTCGAGCCTCCCGCGACCGCCGCTGCTTCGTGGTCGTCTCTGAGACGCCTGCGGGCCGCAGAAGGATGAGAGGAGTGCGCTGGAGCTTGAAAGACTTGATCTTCGGATGGATTCTACTCTCCTGGCATTACAGTATTAGGTCTAACACGAAGAAGGTAGGAGATGACACCAACCCTTACTATCGTCGCCAGTCCCAGCCCCATGACCGTGCTTGTTGTGGGACTCGTCGCGGTCAACCTTAATGCCATTCCTCTCTAGAGCCACGATGACATCGTCCATGCCACGTTCTACCCCATCTTCTTCCTCGGCCCCATTACGACCGTGGTCCACCTCTTTAAATCGTCTTCAGCCTGATCTGGTCCCATCCAAGTAACATCTTCAGATAGTGAGCATTATGAATCCTGTCACGTATGTTGATATCCTGAGGCTTACATTGCCTAAATGTCTTGCCCATCCTCGCCGGCCCCTAAGCACTTCAGCATCATGCTTTTATCGCTTAATCAATCAATCATGCAAATTTGGTCCAAATCGCGGGTATGTTAGGTCATTAGTCTGTGAGCGGGTCAAAACTATGCGGTATGCGGATGCCGTTGCTGCTTGGGAAGAAGACGATGGCACATACATCCTACGGGATACAAAGGATGTTGGAAGGCTTTCTGCAAGGTGAAAGCCTAGAATCTGGAGATGGAGTCTGAAGATAAGACGGTTACTTTCGTTAAGAGGATCACGCCATAAATATTGACTCTAGAGGTCATATATGCGTGGACTCACCATGATAGGTCATTTTTGATTTGAAGGCGAACCGAGGGATCTACTCCAAGAGATGCCTGGACGACACTATCGCTTTCTCAGCGCCACTCGGTCGTCAAAAGCATTGCAGCTCATTGTGATCTCTTGGCCCAAAATAAATCACAGATATTGGGGAGTGCCACAGAGTCGCTTTTAACCCCCATCCATGTAATTTGGCTCTCAAATTGCTTGATCTCCATGTCAAAGGTTCTCCCTGCTTCAACTTTGTTGATCCTCTCTCCTCCCCAAGACTTCAAAAGCATATGAAGGATTCGGACCCCTAAGTCAAGCCACGGCCGATAGAGGTCAATGTTACCAAGGTAGACTGGTATCAGTTTGCCCTGGATGCTTTTGAGCCGGTTATACATCCGATCCTCGTGCATCAAGTCCGGTACGAACACGTCTCGTGTGCATTTGCCCACAAAAGTGTAGCCGTGCGAAGCCAAGGTAATCTGGAAGAGCGCGCCCCTAGAGCCTTGTATTTTCAGATCCTTACAGTTGCGATCCAAATCTATCGCAAGCTGCCGCTGGACCATCGCGCCGAATTGCTGCTTGTTAAGCAGATGCTTACGTCCCTTCTTGCCTCGACGGTGTAATGGAGCGTTTGGGCAACTATTGTCGAGTGCAGACCCCGATACCAGCCCGAGCAGACAACCTTGCGTACAGTAATGTCGCTGCTTTCCAGCTGATGACGAAGATTGAATGCCTCGTTGCCCGTTTCCTCGCTCTCCCCT
>JAABUL010003786.1_pt1 | contig 21598 bp, 39 predicted proteins | sample 5559151 | NCBI WGS metagenome assembly JAABUL01 (sample SAMN10711876, study PRJNA513368) | rock metagenome | isolation source: Antarctica rocks | place: Antarctica: Victoria Land, Pudding Butte sud | reverse complement strand
TTGAGGATGATGTGGATCCGCAGTGAACTTTATGGTCGAGCTCTTCTGCCCCATCTTTGTCATCGGGTTCGGCCGGAGAGCCGCTCCGATCCTCTTCTCCCGCCTTCGTTGTCTTCCTCTGATCGCCTCCGTCCCTGCCCGAATTTCTCTTCCTCTTCTTCGTACTGATCTCCTTCCTTTCTCCCGGATCCCTGACCCACAGGTCCGCCCAAATCCCCGTCTTGCCTTGGAGATTCTCCGGGCGACCGACATACAGGAGAAGTGCCAACAGCAATTTCCAAACGGACACGTCATTCGCCAGACCCGGCTCGAGGCTAGCCCGCGAGATGCGGTCGCGGATTACCGGGGAAGATAGTACAATCTTGTCCTTTCCGGTGCGGAGGATGACGAGGAAGACATTGTAGTTTGTTAAGACGCCGACCTTTGTCCGCCGTGAATCCATATACTCGAATGTCTAAGCGTGTTGGTGATGTAAGTAAGAACGATGAGCACACGTACCTGGAGTAGTGCGTCTGTGCATGATTTGTCGACGTTCTCGTGAGTCACGTATGTCCCGTCTGTCATATCTCTCCTGATTTTGAACCCGTGCCCCTCCGCATGCGCCGTTCGGATTCCGCTGAGGATGGCATCCACTGGGATCGAAGCCGGTCCTTTCCTCTCCATCACGATTCTATCGATCTCCTGTATCAGGGTAGTGTCCCCATCGCGGCGGAGAGAGGCACACACATCCGCTCCCTTCAGTCCGCGCCCTTGGACGGAAGGACCCCAGGAGGACCTCGTCGTAGTCATTGGCGGATATGCTTCAGGTCGCAAAAATTGGGCTGGACGGGAGGCCGTGTAGTTGACAGCCTGAAACAGGAAGGACTCGAAGACGGCGGAGAGGTCGACGATTTCGCCCCGAATCGTCGTGGTCGAAGCTTGATGGTCATCCAGAACAAACTTCATGTCCCACTCGTTCCCGATGACACGATACTTCGTTTGGTCGATCCACGACGTATTGACAAGGTCCGAGAGGTCGGAAAGGATATTGGCTTCGTAAGTGACAGACAAAGTGTGGTCCTGAAGGCCGGAAAAGATTGACTCAAGTACATCGCCCGGGGCTCTCGTACTCGCGCTCCCACCAGGGTTGCTGCGCTGACCTCTGGCCGTCTGGATCGAGGGCGGATCGTACTCCTCGAAGATGTTGGGGAGTGTGCGGCCACTAGATGAATAGATCATCGCAGGGTGTGCTATGCGGAGAGGTAGATCATGTGGAAAGGCGAGATCGAGGCAGGGTTGGAGGGAAAGAGGGAGGTGAAGGGGAACTGGGTTAGCGCGCACGGCGTTAGGAAGAAAGGCGGAGTTTTGTAAATTGGCTATCGAGAGTGGCAGTGATTCAGGGCAAAGGCTGTCCACCAACTGGTGTTCCCACTTTGCTGGACGGTGGGCAGGATATGTACGAAGAGGGAGGAGAAGTATGGTAGTGAGAGGTGGCGTGATGAGTCAGCTGGGGATTGGTTTCGAGTATGTGGAGTGGGATTCGGGGTAACAAGCTGGATCGCGCTCACCTAGCGGATGAGAGATCGAGGTGGTGGCGGCGGTAATTTGGGATGAGTCAATCCGGCGATCAAGGCCGGAGGGGAAGGATCTGCTTGAGCGTCACGGTGGTCCTTGTCGAATGCGATGCCGGATTGAAAAATGACGAAAGATGGGGTGAATGGAGGATGAAGAATCATCGAGTGAGACAGCATAAGCTGGGGTTGAGGGGTAGACTGTTGGACAACGGGGGGGGGGGGAAACTCTGCAAGCTGCGAACACAATATTTGAGCACCGTGGACGTTGAAAGTCGACTATTTTTCGGCATCCTCCACCTACACACTTCATGATCCAGTTCCGTCCCCCTCGATGACCGGCTAGCCGTCCCTCAGATTCATGTATGCCGCCAATGCCACCCCGTCAAAGGCGATCAGCTCCTCGAGCTCCACCCCAGAACTCCCATGGGCCTTTACCGACTGCTCAACCGATACCCTCATCATCCTCATCTCCCACATGCTAAATCTCCTTATGCAGCATAACGATCAGGTTGTCCTCACCCCTGACGCGTTGACGAGATTCCACTCGAGAGCGGCACCGGGGATCAGCGTGCTAGAGTATCTCCGGAGGATAGTCAAATACACCAATATGGAGGTAAGCTTCCTTCACTCTGCTCTGGGCAGCAGTTGAGTTCATTCAGACAATTCCGCTCCTCTCCCTCCTAGCTTACATCGACATCACCTGCCAACACCTCCCTACCTTCACTCTCTCCTCCCTCACCGTCCATCGCTTCCTCATCGCCGGAGTCTGCGCCGGCTCGAAGGCCCAATGCGATGTCTTTTGCACGAATGCACATTATGCCAAAGTCGGCGGTATCAAGGCGCAGGAGCTGAATGCGCTGGAGAGGGAATTCTTGAAGGTGACGGAGTGGAACCTTTGTGTCAGTCAGCTCAATTGCTCTTTCCTTTGAAGTCGAACTGGGTGTACATCCCCAGCTCACTCTCGAGTTGAGCGACGAGCTGATTGTTGCGATTGTTCTTAGTGTAACGCCGACCTCCTTCAGCGATACTACACCTCCCTCATCCGCTCACACGGTGGCTACGTCCAGGCCTCTGCACCCGAAGAATCCCCCTTCCTCCCATTCCCCCACTCCGATTCCAGACCGCCATCACCCGCCCTCTCCGAGACAGGCGCAGATGGAGAAGAAGGCGACGACGAGATGCTGGGTCAAGGCGAGTCGAGTCGGCCTGAGTCGGAGTACGAGAGCGCCGAGCAGGACGTGAAGCGGAACCTGAGCGGCGTGGGTCTTGCGGTGGATCAGCGCGACACACATCCATCCCCCTTACTCGCACGAGGCTCGGCGAAACGGTGGTCATCCCGACAAATGTGGAATGCCGGGATGGAGCTTGACCCTCCTGGAACTTCCCCCTATTCCATCGCGACTTCCTCCTCGATCCCATCATCATCCCGATCCTCACTTCGCGCCTCACGTCCACCTCCAACCGGTCGGACTGTCTCGCTAAGTTATTCGGACCCAAAACTAGCAGAACCGAAGGTGGAAAAGACCACTTCATCGGGAGAAGGCGTACCCTGGGAGACCGAGGTGGGTGAGGAGGACAAGGAGGACAAGGAGGACATGGGGAACGAGCATCATGGCGGTCACCTGCTGCGAAACCTTGTCGGAGGGATGTTCAGGCGGAAGAGTCATTCGTATCGACCACCTCGGGCGGCCACCGAAGCAGGGATTATAACCGCCTTCACGTCCAAACTTCCATCAATACCGCATCCCCGTTCAAGCGCTCCAGAACCACCTCCGCCTGACGGAACCATCACTCATATATCACCCTCTGCACGCGCAGTCCGCTCTTCGCCAGTCCGATCACCACCGCATGCCCGGTCACCTGGTATTGCGATGGCTGTGACACCTCGCGTGCGCACGAGAGACGAGCGGAGAGTCGAGTCGTTCAACAGAGATCGTGTGGGAATAGGCTCGGCGGCGGATGGAGGTGGACCTGGAGTGGTTGTGGGTGATAGGGAGGAGAGGCGGGCTAGGCTTGATTGAGGGGATTCGGCTTTGCATCTATGCATGGCTCGTCTTCGTAGTGATTGGCATTCATGTCAACGGCCTTCCATCCACGGTTCAATGAGAAGACTGATTCATCTAGTCAAGTCACAGTCTCTTGCCGCAATCATTAGTTCAGCAGGTACAAGTACGAGCATTGCATGTCATGGCTATATCATTACAAGATCGTCCGGCATGTACTGTGCAGCAAGCATCGAAAGCAACGAAGACTAGCACCGATACAAAAGACCCGATTGACATACTCCCCCTCCATCTATCTAGAAGTCCTCGTCCAGCGAGAAACCTTTCTTGACCGCTTGGTGGTCGGTGGCGGACCCGACGGATTGGTTGACACCGGATTTTGCGTATGACGAGACTCGAGACTCGAAGAAATTGGCTTTGCCTTGAAGCGAGATCATCTCCATGAAGTCTAGGTGGGGCATCAGTACAAGCTATGAGCAACAGAGGGAAAGAGCCTACCGAAGGGATTAGTGACGTGCCACACCTTATCGTTCCCAAGAGCGACGAGAAGACGGTCGGCGACGAACTCGATGTATTGGCACATGAGCTTGGCATTCATACCGATGAGGGAGACGGGGAGGGCGTCTGAGGTGGAAGTTAGCCATATGAATTATAATTAGCCATATGAATTTGTAAGGTGAAGTGGCTGCTCACCTGTGAGGAACTCCTGCTCGATCTTGACCGCCTCCTTGATGATCCGCTCAACGGTCTCAGGGTGGGGTCGTCGTCGGAGGTGAGTGAAGAGGAGGCAAGCAAAGTCGGTGTGAAGACCCTCATCCCGAGAGATGAGCTCATTGGAGAAGGTGAGACCGGGCATGAGACCTCGCTTCTTGAGCCAGAAGATCGAGGCGAACGAGCCGGAGAAGAAGATTCCTTCGACGGCGGCGAAGGCGATGAGTCGCTCAGCGAAGGTCGATCGCTTGTCGCTGATCCACTTGAGAGCCCATTGGGCCTTCTTCTGGATGCAGGGGATAGTATCTATCGCCTCGAAGAGGTAGGTTCGGCGAGCGGCGTCTTTGATGTAAGTGTCGATGAGGAGGGAGTATGTCTCGGAGTGGATGTTCTCCCTAGGTGGCCAAGTCAGCACATCAGGGCGCAAACGATAGCGAGGTCCGCTATGTAATACTCATGTGTGTGTCTACTCACATCATGATTTGGAAACCGTAGAAGCATTTGGCCTCGGCGCACTGCACCTCGGATGAGAAACGCTCGACAAGGTTCTCATTCACGATACCGTCGGACTAGGTAGGGGGCGACGGTCAGCATAGAAGGGCATGGAATTGGGCGGGACCCACAGCTGCGAAGAAGGCAAGGACGTGCTCAATGAAATATCGCTCGTTGTCGTTGAGCTTGTTCTCCCAATCGTGAAGATCGGGCGCAAGGTTGATCTCCTCTGATGTCCAGAAGCTACTCCTGTCAGCATCCGGCTAGGAGATCAAGAGCAGGGAGGCTTACCTAGCTTGGGCCTGCTTGTACATCTGCCAGATCTATCCGATAATCAGCATCGCATTATGGCGCTTGGGATCAGGCTTACTTCTCGGTAGTTGATGGGGAAAAGAACAAATCGCGAGGTCGTCTCCTTCAACAGAGGCTCGTCCTTTTCGGTGCAGTTGAGATCGCCAACGAATCGCTTTCTGTATTCCTCGACCTCGCCCTTTGCTTGCTCGACGACGAAGGGCTTGACGGGAGCTTCAGCAGCGACTGCTTTCAGCTTAGCAAGGAGGGAGGAGTCGGCAGGTTTGGGTTTGGGTGCGTTCAGGTCGATGATGGAGAGGGCAGCGGCCGCAGCCTTGGAAGGGGTCTCTACAATGGACATGGTGGTGGTGTGGAAGGGTTGAAGGAAAGTATGAGTTGAGCGAGGGGGAAGAGGTGGTCAAGCGTAAAGATCAGATCGTGAAGTACGAGAAGCGAGATCGACAAGGTACAATGATCAAAAGAGGGACAAATGAAGCCGGACGAGACGTTAAGTACTTTTCTAGCGCGTCGCGTCCCATCTGGACATACATCTAATGTTTGACATGGGAAGGGCGCGTCCGTGTCTTGAAATATCGATTCTCTCAGGGCAGACCCCGTGATCTGGTCCAGTCAGCTATATCAATCCACATGTGGCGTTTTCACACCCCTGATAAGCTGATTTCCTGCACTAGGGGAGGTTCCTAATAAATACAGACGCGACGGTGGAGGCTGGCTGCCACGAGAAGACAATTTCTGAAATTCTCGGTGTCAGCCTGTTCAGCGAAGCCGTGATCTATCTTCGTCTACTCCTGGTTCCCTCATCCTTCACAGGTGTCTGGAAGTCGATTCGAAGCTGCTCGAGACTTCCGAGACGCTGTTGTGCACGAGGCAGATTGACGGATACTGCCCGTCTCTTTAGGAGTCGGTACCCAAAGATGGTGAAGGGGGACTCGGCGAAGGACATGAAGGGGTGAGTTGTGCGACTTTGATAACACCCGACCATTTCTTAGCCTTTCTCCTCTTTTTCCCGCATTGCTGCAAGTTCGAGAGCGCAAGGACGATGCACTGACACGTCTCTCGTGATATAGATCCAAGCAGTCCACCCTAATGGGCTTCTTCGGCATGCCCAGGGCCGGTCCACCTCCTACTTCCGCAACGTCGCAGCCTCGTAACCCAGCTCCCAGCTCCTCCTCACCCGCTTCGACTACGCTTCGAACACCATCATCCGCAACGGGTAGTGCCCCGCTCAATACTTCGGTCGCAAGGCAGAATGGCAAACTCAATGGGAGCTCCAATCGTGCGAGAGGGGGAAGTCCGCTGAAGAAGTCGATGCTGCCAGCGGACGGCTTCAGCGACGATGACCTGAGCCCACCGCCATCTCTGCCGGCCCATGCATCGAACGCGATTGCGTCTTCGTCGAAGATGCAGCCAATGGACGTGGACATGGAGGAGAACAACGGCGTGGTCGTCGAGATTGCGGCGGATGGGTCGCCTATCGTCACCGTCAGTTGCATTTCTTCCCACCAATCGTCTATACCAGAAGACGAGCCGGCCTTCGTCCGCAGTACTCCAGGTTCAGGATTGACAGTCTGAATAGTCTCGACTTACTAAACGGAAAGTCATGTATGTCGAGCCAGATACGGACGAGTCGGACGCTGAGGGTCAGCCGAACAAGGGAACGAACGGGAGAAGCAAAGGTGAGCTCATCTTGAAGTCGCCTGAAGCGGATCAATTGCCCTCCCGGAGACATCCCAAGCTGATATTGCAAATTCAGCGGCAGCGCGCAAGGCGAGGAAGAGCCTGAAGACCAATTCTGACTCGGACGAGTTTCAATTTGATGATGCGGACGACCTGGCTTTCGGTGAGTCCATGGGACCCTCTTCACCATCGCTGACGTCCCGGGGCCAGCTGCTGTCGCTGAAGAATACGAGGCTTCGGTGGTCTCGGGATCGCCAAGAATATCTTCTTCCTCCCCATCGCCGCAACGTAAAATGGCTCAATCCAGACCGCAAAGCGTCGCAATACAAAAACGCGCTCCGAATAAGTCCAGAGCTCCATGGCCATCCACCTCATCGCCTGCAACAACCTCGAATCTCAATCGTCCTGGTCCAAAACCTCTCGCTCAGTCTCACGGCGAGGAGATTGAATCACGACGCAACGCGGGCGGTAGTAGATCCGCCGGCGTTTCCGAGCCATTCCTCCTGACGGACGCCGAACGCAGAAAAAAGGAAGCTCAAGACAGCAAGCGCGAGTCGGAGCAATGTTTCGACTTTCTGCTTGATGTTAGGGATATGGAGGGACGGCGAAAGGGAGTCGACCCAGACTATGACCGCCGAACGATTTCGGTCCCCCAGAAGGCCAAGGACCAGTTTACTGCCTTCGAAAGACAGTTCTGGGAAATCAAGCAATATCATTACGATACGGTACTCTTCTTCCAGAAGGGCAAGTTTTACGAGCTGTACGAGGACGATGCGGTGATCGGGCATCGCGATTTCGACCTGAAGTTGACGGACAGGGTGAAGATGAAAATGGTGAGTGACCGGACAACCTGGCGTTAAGCACGAGATGGGCCTTAGCTTATCGCTTGTGATTGGGTTAACAGGTTGGCGTGCCCGAGCAGAGCTTCGACTACTGGGCGGCCAAATTTCTGGGAGCTGGGCATAAGGTCGGCAAGGTTGAACAAGCAGAGACAATGATAGGGTAAGCCTTGAAAACGGTAGGCTCCCACTATGTCTGCTGACTCCGAGCAGGATGGAGATGCGCCATAAAGCCACAGCGAAGAAATCGAACGAGGCCAAAACGGGGAAATCGGACGAGCCCAAAATCGTCAATCGCGAGCTGAAACAGGTCTTCACTAACGGCACAATCGTTGACGGCGCGTACCTTACCACCGACGACGCGAATCATTGTGTCGCGATCAAGGTGATTGTCCCAAGCGCGAACGGGTCTGTCGTGGCTAACCCTCCCTGCAGGAACTTCGGTCAGACGAGGATGGTGTGTCATCCTTCGGTATCTGCGTGCTCGATGCTTCAACCGGCGAGTTCAATCTGACCGTTTTCGATGATGACATCTGTCGCACACGTCTTGAAACGATGTTCCGTCAGATCCGGCCGAAGGAGCTCGTTCACGCGAAGGTGGGTGATCTCGTCTGGGCGGTTTGGCTCGAGCTGATCTCGTTTAGGGCAATCTTTCCGTGTATTCACAGCGTCTTCTCCGGAACATTCTCCCTGCCAGCACCCTCTGGCAGTCCTTCCGTGTCGGAACGGAGTTTTACTCGAGTGACGATACGCTACGGCACCTCGGCGAGATATTTGAGACCGAGCTCGATCCAGCAATGAGTGGCAAGCCGGAGCTCCCCGACGCAATCGTGAAAATGCTCGACAAGCCGCTCGCTATCGAGGCCTTAGGAGGGATGCTTTTCTACCTCAAGACGCTCAGTCTCGACAAGGACCTAATATCTCAAAAGAACTTCAATGTGTATGATCCGATCAGGGAAGGACGCAACCTAGTGCTGGATGGGCAAACGCTGGGTCACATGGAGGTCGGAACATTGACAGCAGTTCGCCGAGAGGCTGACAGAGTTAGGTCCTGGTCAATAATGAGGGTGGAGTGGAGGGCTCGCTCTTGGAGCTCCTTCAACGATGTCAAACGCCTTTCGGTAGGATTTATCGACTCTGCTGGTCACGTCGCTAATCGCAAAACCAGGCAAACGACTGTTCCGCATCTGGCTCACTTCGCCACTGCGAGACGTCAAGGCAATAAGCGACAGGTGAGTAGCATCGGGAGGCGGATCATGTCCAGGTTAATGATCAGCCTAGACTCGACGCCGTCGATGATCTTATGGATAATCCCAGCTTCAGCGGACAGTTCAGCCAGTTCGCGAAGCAGATACCCGATCTCGAGGTGGGCGCGACAGACTGAATGGGACGAATGCGCTGACAGAGATCGGCAGCGGATCATCTCTCGCATACACGCCGGATCCGTCAAGGAAAGCGATTTCAATAAGGTCATGACTGTATGTGATCCCCTAAACCAGTAGTTTCGCGTGTGACAAAGCCTTTAAGGCATTCGTTGCCCTTCAATCCGCACTCGAATCCCTGACGAGGATCGCGGAGGCCTTTACTTCGCCGAGCGTTGCTGGATTACTGCGTTCAGCGCCCGACCTGTCCCCGAACATCGATCACATTAATTCTCTTTATACCACGGAGAAAAGTCAGTCTATAATCAGCGATCTTTACGAGTGCGCTGATAAAGCTTAGGCGAGAAGACGCTTGCCATCCTGCCGACCAGAGGCGCGGACGCTGATAACGACGAGGCAGATGCGGAGGTTGAGAGAATCGAGGACGTGCTGAAGGATCTCTTGGAGCAAGCAAAACGTACTCTCAGGTAAGCAGAAGCTCGAGCGGAAAGTGCTCTTGCTGACATTCGAAATAGGACCAAGGATCTCCAGTACTGGCACAGCGCTCAAGGCGGTAAAGAGATCTATCAGCTTCAAGTCCCAGCTAGTATTTCGGTATCGCCGAGATGGTCGAAGCAGACAAGCACAAAGGTATGCTGGATTGCTTTGAGAGGAATACGTGCTCATCCCTCTTAGGCATACAACCGGTATTACACTCCGGAGACCCTGCCCATCATTCGACAGCTCCAAGAAGCACGGGAGACTCAGAACACGGCAAAAAGGAATTTCTTCCGCCACCTCATGGCGGAGTTCGACAAGGACAGGAAGGAATGGCTCAATGCTGTGAAGTGAGTCGTCCCGCCAACTCAGCGTCGTGCTGATCTTCTTCAGGGTCGTCGCCGAACTCGACTGCCTCGTCTCGCTCGCCAAAGCCTCTACGGATCTTGACCAACCGAAGTGTCGCCCCGAATTTGTGCAATCGGAGCAAGCGTTCATCGATTTCGAGGAGCTCCGTCACCCGGCTATGTGTCTCCGATCCGAATTTATCGCGAATAATGTCCAGCTTGGTGGTCCCCAGCCGCGAACGGTTCTCCTAACCGGGCCGAATATGGCGGGAAAGAGCACACTGCTAAGGATGACGGCAGCGGCGGTCATCATGGCGCAGTTGGGATGTTATGTACCGGCTGCAAAGGCGAGGCTTGCCCCACTGGACAGGATCCAGACACGGATGGGCGCGTACGACAGTAAGTGATGATGATTCGTATGACTGAGCTCTTCGTGCTTATCCACACTATAGACATGTTTGCGAGCGCCAGTACTTTCAAGGTTGAGCTCGACGAGGTGAGTAGAATCGCTATGATAGTCAAATATGCTTATAGACTGGCAGTGCTCGAAAATTCTGCGCGAAGCCGGTCCGAATTCATTGGTGATCCTTGATGGTCAGTAGCCATTGCCTGTTTTCCACGCTGGGACTGACCCTGACACCTCAGAGCTTGGCCGTGGCACATCGACTTATGACGGTATGGCCATTGCGGGAGCGGTGCTTCACCACCTCGCGACACATACTCTGCCTCTCGGCTTCTTCGCGGTGCGTGCTGCAGCTCATGCGTTCCTTGATTAGCTCTGATGTCCGTGCAGACACACTACGGCTCGCTTACGGATGATTACACATATCACCCCAATATCCGGAAGATGCATATGCAGACGCACGTCGACGATGAGCAGCTACAGGTCGTTTTCCTGTACAAGCTCATTCCTGGTGTCGCCGAGTCGTCACATGGTACCCGTATGTTTGATCGCGACTCGAAACTTGTTCTAGCTCACCTGTTGACAGACGTTGCGCGTATGGCTGGTGTCCCGAGCGACGTCGTTGTCCGAGCGGACCAAGTCTCGGCTGAGTTCTTCCAGAACTTCAAGGCGAAACTCGCCATGCGTCATCACTCGGCGCTACCTCTCGTCGCGCACGCAGATTTTGCGTGGCTGATACGGCTTGTTCAAGGTGAGATAGGAGAGACGGAGATGGGTCCGGCTAGTGCGAAGCAGCAATTGGCAATGATCAAGCGGGCTATTGGGCGGTATGAGAAGTCCTGAGTTGCTTTGATCTTTGGAGTTGTCTACATCTAGCGTATGAGTAACCCAGCATCGGTACCCGAGAAAACAATGCATCTTAGGCTCATCAGTCCTGCTCAACCCAACTGTAATGTCCCTGCAGCAGGCGGGTCCTTCCTCCTCGACTTGCTTCGTTTCCGCTTCCCCCTGACCGGTGGGCCTGACTTGCCCTTGGGAACTCCTTTCTCCAGCTCGCGCAACAATACCCCTGCCCATTCGCCATCCACCCACTCCTCTCCCCATCCGCTGCCCCCACCTCCCCCTTGTGCAGGCCGGAACTTCCGCCCAGCCCTTTCCCCGGACCTGAACCCGAACGCCGAGCCCAATAACGATACCTCCATCCTCGGTGTCCTCGCAATATGTCCAGCAACATCAGGAGGTTCCAGCACTTCCCCATCGTCCCGCCCCGGAGCTGGTGGGATGGAATACGCCGGGAAGGAAATCCCAAACATCGTCCCGTCCTTCGGCACGACCTTGACCATATCCTCACTCGTGACGATGCGAAAGGTACTCGCCGTCTCCTCGATGACGATACCCCTGATCCCGACGCGGCTGGGATTACGGGATGAGTTGATGGAGAGGATGATACCTGTGAATTCCGCTTTGACGAGTTTGGATTGGACGGATTCGGGGGATGTCCCGATGGGAAGGGAAGGGAGAGGGGATGGGAGTCGAGCGGGGAGGGGTGGGAGGGAGAGGAGTTGTAGGAGGTAGGATGTGTGGAGGTAATGGAGAGGGAGGAGGGAGGTGTAGCTGTGTCTTCCTTGAGCTAGATCCGAGTAGAACGAGGGACGCACGAGATCCTCATCCCTCGCTCGATACATCCCCGTGCAGATTGGTCAAGCCGCCACTTCACCTTCCTCATGCCCACCAGTCCAAGCTCCTCGCGCTCACGTTGGTGCTCCTCCGCATATCGTCCTGCCTTCGTCCGGGCAACATCGTCACCACGATATCCTTTTCGACCTTTCACGAGGGATGAAGAGCTCGTACTAGGACCAGTGGTCAGGAAGACATTCTTGCCGCTCAGTCGGGAAGAGTAGGTTTGATCGTCGAGGCCGAGGAGGGTAGGGAGGTCGGGGTTCTGGGAAGATGAGGGGAGGAAGGAGAGGAGAGGTTTCTGAGAGTGATACAAGCTAAATCATCGAGAAAGAGCAGGTAGGGGAGAAAGGTCTCACCCTGACTTGCGAGGCGATTGGTCGATAGGGGTCGAGTTCATGTTGTTGAGGCTTCGGAGAGGAAGCATTCGGGTTTGGAGTCGAGAAAGTTGCACCAGGTCGAGTTGCCATGTCCTTCTCCCCGTAGTGGCTTGAAAATTCGTCCAGCAGCTTCTCGAGAGGCATACAGCCAACTTTGGTGCACGTAGTTGTCCGACATATGATGCAGCAGTACGGCAAAATAAATACCGGCAGATCTTTGCGCAATCAAGCAGATCCTTCTCCCTTCCACCTTTTCTCACCACAAATCATCTCAATGACATCACGCGCCGACACTTCATGAACCCCCACATTCTTCCCCAGCCCGAGAGTATACTCGAATGCCGCTCGTCATCATGTCGCGACCACCCATATCGTACCCCACGCCCATTCCTGGTCCATCCAGATTCTCCCCCGAACCTCAAGTGAGAAGACCGAGTCTGGAGCTGAGCCCCTTCCCGTCTGACCCGAACGTGCGACGGCCGGATGCACAGCGCCGGCAGAGTGCGTCTTCGGGTCGATCAACGGTAGGCTCGTCTCACAAGAGGCATCGCAGCCCTAGCTGATGACATTCCAGGCCGGCTCCCTCGACTCGCACATCACGCGACTGCTCGTCACCACCAAGCAGCTCTTACAGGGTCTCGACGCATGGGCACAGGGCGGGATTTCAGAGGATGCAGTGAGCTTCGCGATCGAGGGTTGTCCTGATAGCTCAGGTCAGCGATATCTACGTGAGATTAGGCAATGGCTTTGAGATCTGCGTGGCGGCATTCCATAGGGCTGGGATCTCCACCAAGTGAGCCAGAAAGGGTCGAAAGAGCTGACGATCGAGCGAGCTGGACCCGATCCCGCATGAGCTCCGCCTGTGTCTCGAACCCGCTCTGTCCGAGGAACCCTCACAAGAGACACTCAACAGATACCTTCCTCACATCCGCTCGGTCATCTACAATCTCCTCAACGGGCTCAAGCAGAAGCAAGCGACGTACAAGCGGCTCGTCACTGATCGACAACCAGAGCCGCCAGCGGTCCCTCCTCCACCACAGAGTCGCCCATCTACGAGACTGGACCCGAATTCGGATGATAGACGCTCAGCAAGGTCACCAGCATCGCATGGCTCAGGCAGCCCCGCTTCGGCGACGTCCCAGATGCCAGCGACAAAGATCCCCTCGTCACAGGCACTTGCGGAGAGGCAGCGGGCGGAAGCTCGCCCAGCTCCACCAGATGCCTTTCGACCATCACGTATGCGCGTCCAGGATGCCAATCAACCTCGCCGATCGGGTTCATCAACGCCAGTCCCAACCGAGCCTCCTCCAATGGTCCGACATCAGCTTGCGGACAACCCAGTCCCATCACCTCCGCCTGGATCATACAGTCCCTCGCCAGCCGCTCCTCCCCCTCCACCTAAACCCACGCCTCCTCATCCTGACCGATTTAGCCGGGACAGTTTCGGCAACCCACGTCCAGTCTCGCACTTCTCCGCCGACTCCGAATTTACCAACGGCTCGCCCGTTCGATCGCCGCCCTCGCAGATTTCATTGAAAGATGTTGGAGCATTGCCCCCAAAGATGACGGCGAGTGTGCCTCCATCCCTGCCCACCCTCAATCTTCCATCGGCAATACGACTTTCCGATACATCCCTTGATCCTTCCCCATCTGATGCTCAGTCCTTCTCGGAGGTCCCGGCAGAGACCCGAGCCACTCTGGCTGCGCTGCAACGATCAGATGCTCTCGAGCGGCGAGCTTCGAAGCGCTTCTCCTCGTATACCTTCAACAGGATGATTCCTGGTTCGCCCAATCATAAGAAGGCATCATCTACTGGCAGTCCTCAGCGGCCAACGAGGCGAAGCGACCGGGCTCCCCGTATGCCGCCCTTACCCGAATCCATGGCTTCTAGCAACCTTTCGATCGTATCGGATGGCGATTGGCGAGATCGAAGCTCGTCTTCGCTAGACTCGACGTACCTCCAGGCTAATGGGAATGACCACTCCCGCTCCTCCAACGAGCGGTCAACCAGCCCACCATCTTCGCGATTAGATGTGTCAGCGGGATCAGTACGGATAGTCAAGACCCCCGACCCTGAGGAGATCACCCAACAGTCCACCCCTCGACCAGGCGATCTCACCGATGCTTCCACCTCTCCTATGCCAACATCAGGCTCCGTGTCCGTCTTCCTTCAGATCGGTCGACAGGTCAAGAAGGCGAGCCTCGAGTTGCCAATCTCATTGTCCTCGCTCCGACTGCTATTCATGGAGCGTTTCGAATATGATCCTGGTATGGAGGACTTTCCCGACTTGTATATCCGAGACAACCGGACGGGAGTACAATTCGAGCTCGAGGATATGGACGATCTGCGCGAGGGCTGTGTGCTGAGCCTCAATTTCGAGCGTGAGTTTAGCAGGGTGAATGCGTGATTCGCTGACCCGCGCAGCGCTCGATCAGGTGAAGCAGCATTTCGACCTGACTTTCGCCAGTATGATGCAAGAGATCAAGGAAATGAAGTCCTCGTTCGAACGCTCAAAGCGGATCTCGATGCCCTCAGCACCGTCCCTGCTCAGCCCCGCGATGTCACCGAATATCCGTCCGTCCGGACGTGCACTCGAGAGCATCCCTCGTGCTCCGTCTCCGTCACCTCGCCCGTCCGGGCCCCTCAATACCGTACGCGAGGCCGAGCTGCAGGCGCAGTACGAGGAGGTACAAAGCCTACGACGGGATCTGGCGGTCGTGCGTCAGATCCACGTCGATTTCCTCGCAGAGACGAAGGATTCCTTCGCCAAGCTTCGAACCCAAAACTCGACAATGCGCGAGGTCGTTAAGACGAAGATGGGCGGTAGTCGGGCATTGCTAGACAATTCCAAGACCAAGCTGGAAGCGCAGTGCACGACGACTATCCAAGCTGTCGAAGAGATCTCCGATGTCATCGATGCAGCGCGCGAGGACGCGTTCAAGCGTTTCGTCTCGCCCTCGAAGAATCACATGGCGAGTATCCAGGCGAACTTGCGGAAAGCGACCGAGATGGTGGATCAGTTCACGACGGAGGTCACTGCTGTGGAACCGACTTGGCGCGCGACATGGCATCTCGAACTCGGTCGAGTCATGGAGGAGCAGAGGCTTCTGCCGTATCAGACCAAGCTGTGTACGGATCTCAAGAATGACATCAAGGATGCGACGGATATGCTGCAGAACGTCCAGGATTTCGTCAATCAACGACAGGCTGGGTTAGGGAGAAGTGGATCAAAGGGCTTCCGACCACCTTCTCCGGATGAGAATGGAGGGATCCCGAATCTGCTCGTGGAGATTCGGACCAAGGAGAGTGACCCGAATTCGCGGTTGAAGGCGATCGAAGCGCAACGGAAAGCTCGGGAGAGGGAGAAGGCGAATGAGACGGATGAGTTCAGCTCGGAACTGACGGGGTTCGTAACGGGGAAGAAGTTGAAGAAGACGGGTGGGACGGATGAGGTGGAGAGAACGAGGCAGAGGAGGCAGGATCAGACGATCAAGAGGATGTTGACCGGTGATGGGGGGAGTCCGCCTAGTGGGATGTTGAGTCCGCAGAGCACGGGGACGGTCTTAACCCCTGCGTCGACGGGGAGTGGGAGAAGTTCGAGAACAGCGACGGGGTCGTCTGGAAAGGTCAAGGAGGAGATGTGATGGCTTCGTCATGCATATGGGTCATAGTTCATCTATGTCTTAAGGCTCGTTAGTAGTAGCTGATCATCAAAGCTCGACCAGTTTACCGTCTGCTTCCAAGAGTCATTTGGTACAAGCCTCAGGCTCAATCGCACTGGCTATGCTTCTGAAGTCGTTTAGTCCCAGCCTCAGGCTCAATCGGACTTGGCTATGCGTCTGATTGTCATTAGCGAAGTAGCGATCAAGTGTTGGACGTACGACGGACTGCCCTCGACGTCAGGATCGGGCAAAGCGGTCGCACCACTGTTGTTACCGAGAACCTTCACCGCGCTTGGGTAATGACCGCTGGCCGAAATGGTCGTCGCCAAAACCTTGTGCCCCTCCTCGAGAACGTCCATGCGTCTGAACACTCGCTTGACGATGGTAGATAAGCGGTTGACGGTGGTAGTGAAGGAGTTGACGGTGGTAGACAAGGAGTTGACGGTGGTAGACAAGGAGTTGACGGTGGTAGACAAGGAGTGAACGGTGGTAGACAAGGAGTTGACGGTGGCAGTTAAGGTGTTGAGCTCGAGCTGCTTCTAGTCAGCGCAACGCAGTGATGCCGGCCATAATAGGTTTCTCACCGAGACGTTATGAATGGCCCCCCAAGTAGTCATCGTTACTGTGTACACGGCATCCAATACCTGCTAGCGCTGCGGCCCAAGGGGCCCAGTCAGACCGCGACGTGAGGCGACTGGTAGTGGTACGACGAGACATTGGAGCACGAAAACTCAAAGTGGTCTTACGAACATTGGTAGACAGCATATTGCTTCGGAGGCTGAAATGTGAGGCATTCGCGGGCTATTTCGTCGGATTGGCGAGGTTATGGTACATGATGAATGAACAGTAATGACAGTTGAGATATGTTACTGCTTTACATTGAACTTTGACGCTTAACCTTGGGCTTCCACGCTAGCCATTGCCCTCTGAATCTCCCTCAGCGCCTTGTCGGCACTCACACTGTCTCGTCGTCCCTTCTGATCCATACCAGGAACCGATACCGAACCCCTCGGAGTCGCGGACTTCCAGATAGGGGTGTCTATATCCATCATGACGATAGGTTCGGACTCGCTCGTGGAGGGCGATCGAGAAGCAGCTCCTGACGATTCCGAATGTGTCGGTAGTCGTCCCGCGGAGGATGAAGATGGCATCGAGAAGTTGAGTACACCATTCATCGATTGGCGGCCCCACGACGAGGCGGATGCGGTCCGCTGATGCGCGCCTCGCGCCGAAGCAGTACCTGTCCTCCCATGTGAGTTACTCCCGACCATGGGCGGTTTCGGCATGGTGAATCCATTGATCCCTGCTGCGGAGGTTGAAATGCCCCGACCATGGAGGGAGCCCGCTGAGTCGGACGTGGGGAGATTGGCGAGTGATCCGGAGGTTAGGGCGGAGGACATGGAGGAACGGTGACCCATTGTGCGGGCGGCGAGGGATTGGATGATCTGAGCGGCGTCGGGGCGGTCGTAGGGTCGGATGGTGGCTGGGGGGAGGAAGGAAGGGGGAGGTGAGAGGAGGAGGGATAGGTAGGCGCGCTTGGCTAGGGGGAATCAGCTCATGAGGCCTTTCGTACTCGCCAGGTGGCAACCGTGACGGCTGATCTGGTGGTGGCATGGCACTCACCGACGGTCGCGTCGGCGAATACGACAAGTGCGTTCACGTCGTCGAGCCATTTGATGCGGAATCCTCCCTTGTCGTTTTCCCATTCCTTAAAGATGCCCTGGATGTCGCGGGTCTTGAGTCTGCAGACGGCACCTCGTCAATTCATTTCAAGCATTTGCAGGAAGGCCAACATACTCTTTGGAGAAGTTCGCGAGGTGCAAGATTCGGGTGACAGCTGCTGAGAGTTGCGGTCGAGAAGAAGGAGTGGCGAGGATGGTTCCGTTTGGAAGTGAGATGGACATGACGGAATCAGTATCGTGACGTGGTCGTGCGGTTGCGGATGCGTTAGCGGTACAAGCTGGTCGTGGAGAAGCGATAAGAGAAACGATTGAGGACCTGTGACTGTAAACGTGAACGAGCGTATCAAACGGCTCTGAAGATGCAAGTGGAGATGTGTGCGGTGAAGATAGTATTGACAGGACGGGTTGATTTCATTCAGCCTGTGCGCGTCGGTGCGGGGACTGCCACACCGGCGGTTATTCAAACGCCGATGATCGAGCGGTACTACAACCCGCCGTCATTCATCTCCTTCAACCGATCTCTCATCCTTCCATATCGCTCGGGATCCGTATCAACCTGTCAGTCTCTTCATCCCTTTTTCCTATCATCCTGGGAGAGAGGAGGGCGATGATCGCTTCTGAGGGCTTCAGGCGGTCTTGGAGAGGCTGGGATGGCGGATGCGAGATGTGAGGGGCGACGTTGCCACCCACGCTCCACCGACTTCTACCACCTTCTTCTTGTTCGGAGTTCGCCCTTTTCCATCTTCTGTCCCCTGCATCGTGTGTCATAGATGTCTAGCGCTTTCTACAGAGGCGCAGCGAGACGGAGGCGGGCGGTGGATCGATTTTAATCCGAGAGACATTCCGCTGACCAACGATATCTTTCCTTCCCCTTCATTCTTCATCCGCCTATCCTCTCGCTCGATTCTTTTCCAACATCAGTCACTCTCGTCCGTCAATCAGCACTTCGTACTATCGCTCATCATGCAAATCTTTGTGAAGACGTGAGTACACCACCGCCGCCTTGTCTGTCCGATACTGATCGATCGTGATGTCCAGCCTTACCGGCAAGACCATCACTCTCGAGGTTGAGCCCTTGGACACCATCGACAATGTCAAGTCGAAGATTCAGGACAAGGAGGGAATTCCTCCGGACCAGCAGCGATTGATCTTTGCCGGGAAGCAGCTTGAGGACGGCAGGACGCTGTCTGATTACAGTTAGTTCTCTTTTCCCGCGTCTCTGCCGCAGACCACTCTCTTGTGGTTTACGAAGCTTCGTCGTGCAGACATCCAGAAAGAGTCTACCCTTCACCTCGTGCTTCGTCTTCGAGGCGGTATGCAGATCTTTGTGAAGACGTGAGCTCTTATCCACTTACTTTTTCGCTGTCGTTGATCGCTATACAGGCTCACCGGCAAGACCATCACCCTCGAGGTCGAGTCTTCCGACACCATCGACAACGTCAAGTCGAAAATCCAGGACAAGGAGGGTATCCCTCCGGACCAGCAGCGTCTCATCTTCGCCGGCAAGCAGCTCGAGGACGGCCGTACCCTTTCCGACTACAGTGAGTTCAGCCTATGCTCCCCATTTCAATCTTTGAACGTTCGGCAGACATCCAGAAGGAGTCCACCCTCCATCTCGTTCTCCGTCTGCGAGGTGGTATGCAGATCTTCGTCAAGACCCTTACTGGGAAGACGATCACGCTCGAGGTCGAATCATCGGATACTATTGACAACGTGAAAAGCAAGATCCAGGACAAGGAGGGCATCCCGCCAGACCAGCAACGCCTCATCTTTGCGGGAAAGCAGCTTGAGGATGGCCGCACTCTTTCCGACTACAGTACGTCCTTGCGTCTGTCATAGCTTTCGGAGCGGGGGCTGACCATTTTCGCAGACATCCAAAAAGAATCCACTCTTCACCTCGTCCTCCGTCTCCGCGGTGGTATGCAAATATTCGTCAAGACCCTCACCGGGAAGACGATCACCTTAGAGGTCGAGTCATCCGACACCATCGACAACGTGAAGTCGAAGATTCAGGACAAGTGAGCGCGATCAGGATTTGTGCATTACAGCTTGCTGATGGTATTCTAGGGAGGGCATTCCCCCAGACCAGCAGCGATTGATTTTCGCGGGAAAGCAGCTCGAGGATGGCCGAACGCTTTCCGACTATAACATCCAGAAGGAATCGACGTTGCACCTTGTTCTTCGTCTGCGAGGAGGAATGCAGATCTTCGTGAAGACGTAAGTCCTTGTCGCTTTAGCATATACGCGGCAGTCTACTGAAGTATTTCATCGTACAGTCTCACTGGAAAGACCATCACGCTTGAGGTCGAATCGTCCGACACCATTGACAATGTCAAGTCCAAGATCCAGGACAAGTGCGTTTTCCCATTCCAAGCTATCTTCATCCTGCTTATGCACTCATAGAGAGGGTATCCCACCGGACCAGCAGCGTTTGATCTTTGCCGGCAAGCAGCTGGAGGATGGGCGCACTCTGAGCGATTACAACATCCAAAAGGAGTCGACCCTGCACCTGGTCCTTCGTTTGCGTGGTGGTCTATAGCGGATTCCGAGAGTCTGGTTGCGCAGGGGACGGGTTGGCTAGAAGTCTTTGTATATGGTTTATATCCGATGAAAGATCTTGAGGTCTCGTCTAGTTCCCAGAGCTTTGCTGCATTACAAGTTCCAAAAGAGTTTTAAATTGTTAGCGTAGAAATCCTAGGCTCGGATCGTTCTCCACTCAATTTCCTAATCCTCGCGGAAAAGAAAAAAAAACCCCCTTTTCTCTTCCTGTGATTTGGCCTCTGTTTGCTTAGCAGTCTTCAAGAATGATTTCTCAACAATCCTACCCAATTTTGACCTCAGACTGTCTTGCTGAATCTGCCATTCATGCTGACGTGGGATTTCGAGCCGAAGATGCGAGATAGGAACAAGATTTTCGGCATCAAGCTGATGGTCACTTGAGACCTCGCATCAAATTGCTAAGGGCGTGATGCGCTATGACTGATAGCTGGTCCTTTGGTACCTAGCTTTCTCACCCGAGATAATTCAACTGAGCGACGACGCGACGCGGCAAGGATGGATGTAATCTTTCTTGCTTGACGGCTACGACCTTTCACTCCCGCGTTGTGTCACTATACCTCCTTGCGCATCCACTCAGAATCGCATTGGTTACCTGACGTCCCAGAAGAACCCAGTATGCTAGTGGATCACACTATTCACGATCAATCTCAGCCACGACCTGATGGCCTAATCGGTTCAGCCGTCGAGCTTCGAGAAGACCCCCAACCCCATGCGACCGGCTCGAAGGGGAGGAAACGGAGGAAGAGATATCTCACTACCCCATCAGCCAATAGACATATCTCGAGGTTCGACTCCGGCCATGTTGTCTCGCTTGGTGTGCGGACGGCACATTTCTACCGATGGCGGTCTCGTCTTAGCGGCCGAATTCATCAAGGAGTCCATCGAAAACGGCGAACTCAACGGGGCTTCGATGCACATCAACGTTCCCAAGAAGTCTGTCGACCAAGGACTGAGCGAGGATCCGCAGATTAGCGAGAAGCAGTCCATGAGAAGAGCGGGACAGACTGAGAACAACCGGAAGGAGCAAGCTCTGCGGAAGGCCATTGCAGATTCCGATGCGACCGAATTTGGCAGGATCATCGCACCGCTCGGTAAGTTTGAGCTCGATACAGATTGACGCCAGTAACAGCGATGACTTCTAGGCGACGACGTCAGGAAGCGCATGATTGTGCACGCGGTTCATACCACCAACCTCGCTGCCTATTACGACCCCTCGACGGGCAGAGATTTACGGAGGCGATCGAAGGCGAGCCTCATTCTGGAGATGAAAAAAGCGCGGAAGATGGGAATTTCGACTCTGGTATTTCAGTGAGAAGTCCTGCGTAGCTCATGTACATGATCGCTGAGGGATCGTGCCGTGTAGTCTCGGATCTAATGCCGAAGAAGATGAAGCAGACGTCATGCAAGAGGCAGCCGTGTCGATACGGAAGGTTTTGGCTGA
>JAABUL010003785.1_pt1 | contig 21599 bp, 5 predicted proteins | sample 5559151 | NCBI WGS metagenome assembly JAABUL01 (sample SAMN10711876, study PRJNA513368) | rock metagenome | isolation source: Antarctica rocks | place: Antarctica: Victoria Land, Pudding Butte sud | reverse complement strand
GTTTCAGAAGATTAACAGAAACCCCACCTGCGGTCGCTACTGCATCTTTCGGTGCGCCGTTCGACTTCAAATTCGACGTTGAGAGGGATGTAGAATTGGAAAATGGAAGGGGCAGGAGTGACCGGTAATAGACATTTCCTTTCTTCAGCGATCAATTCGGTCACTTGTAAGATTCATATCCCAGCCTCTCGGTCAGCTCTCCTCACAAAGGCCCAGACAGCGTATGAGGTTATAGAGCGGGATGTACCAGAGCGGCGACAGATTCCCGAAGGATGCCAGCGTCTTGTATGGAGACCATCAACAAGCTCCTGTTATATTATGAGTCTGCCAAGCATTTAGCAACCTCTCACCCTCTCCTCTCATTGCACCAACGGCCCATAATTCTCCGCTTGCCAACGATACTTCAGCTGAACGCTATCCCCCCTTCACCCTCCACTTCACCTCCAACATCATCAAGTACCGAGCCAAAAGCAATTCTCACATCGATTCATCACACCGCTCTCCCAACAGAAGTCTGAAAACCCAAACCAAACATCCACACCATTGGCTCTGCAAGATCACACAAAGTCCTGCTTACTGGACTTCTCCTTCCTAGATATCTAATCAATCGATCCATTAAGAATCCAACCTCATTTGGCAACTAAGGCTCAACTCCATATACGCCAAGAACTCCCCAATGTACCACCGCGAGCCAACATCCTACTTTTCGCCAGCTCCATGTTATATTATGATTTAATCCCATAATCCATTGCTCAGCTTTATACGCGAAAGGTTCGACGGAAGAGTAAGATTTGGCTACCTTGGCGAGTTATAGAGGAAGGGGATCAAATCGCAAAAGGAAGTTCATGGTCAAAGCCTTCTGTTTCGCATGCATTGCAACAACTTCACAACACCCAACCAAACAAATTTTCTGACGCTACATTGGACATCTAAGCTCTCAGGAGCAGCACCACCTGCCCACAGCAGGTCTTTTCAGCCTTCATATACTTGTCTCCCCCAGCCCCGTACGACCACGCCACAGCCGTAAGTTTATCCGCATCATAATTCGGAGCTTCAGAGAAGAAATTCGCTATCCTATGTCCACAATCCGGGAAAGCATCCCAAGGGAGCCCCCCAACGTAGAAAGCCACGCGCTTGATCTCCCCAGGGGGAACAGCGATCGTGACGGCGAATGTGAAGCCTACTGGACTAAGATATTCCTGCAACTCTGATTTAGATAGGGAAGAATGACCGACCAACTCAACGAAGCCGAGAGCTTGTTTTTGAGAAGGTGGATCCGCTGCGCGGAAATAGAATTTGAAGTGGTAACCCACCGCTACATGTCTAACGGTCCTAAGACCCAGATCATGGAACCCATTCCGGTGCATAATAATGTAAGCCGGCATATCCGCCACGCTGATCATGTCGTCGAAGGGTCGTAGCCCGCCCATATACGCCCAAGTTTTCGTGAGGCCCTTTTCGGTGTCGAAATCGCAGCCTTACACTAGCACTACGGGTTTTCGTCCGCCATCCCAGGGTTTGCTCCAAGATATTGATAGCTCTGCGAGTTTGTTGCTTGGGTCGAGGAGTTTGGCGTTTGTGGCGATAAGGATGAGATCTGTGGGTGGAGGCGAGTTGAAACGGTAGGAGAGTACGAAGCCTGGGAGGTGGGTGGGGCGCCATGGAGTGCTCCTGAGCGGAAATTTGGAGTGAAGGCTGGTAGTATTGCGCGGGTTGTGGATGTTGAGTATGGCGCGTCCTGTGTGACGTTTGACTTATTTGGGTCGTTTGTTGTGGGATGAGTGTGAAGTTGGTGATCGTATTAGACATGGAAGGAATAATCACGATGGCTTTGCAGGTTTTCTCGACGTCTTCGATGAAGCGGGAAGGAGAAAAGATTTCCATCTTTGAAGGAGATGCTGTGTTGAACGTTTGAGACAATGTTTCGGAACAGCAGAGCTGCTAGATGAAGCTGCCTTGTCGATATGGAAGGGAGGTCTAGTGACTCGTACCTATTGGAGGTTTGGAGACTGCTTAACTCATAATGTCTCATTGCACAGTAAGTCGAGGGTCGGTCAACATCTATTTCACTCTAGTATGATAGGTTTACTCCACCATGCATTGACACTCATCCATTGATAGGGTCGTCTTGCATCTTTGAGTGTTGACCGGCCACTGGAATGATATCTACTGCAACGGTCTTGTACAACATACCCGGGCACACGATAACGATAGGCTGGCAGAAGGCCCGTTGTAGCCTAAAGTAGAGAGACTAATAATATAGTCCTGCACAGGCACGACACTTGGTTCACGTTCAATAGACTTCCTCCATTAAAGGTAACACAAATAGCCTGCAGCTCAGGTAGATCTTTCGCAGGAGGCAGGTTTTGATCGTGGAACAAACCCAGCGGAATTGAGTGAAGCACACATACAGGGGACACATCTGTTGAAGCTATTGCCATTATGCAAGACCTAGACATATTGCATACTGCTACTGGGCAGATCTGTCCGTTTCTGATATTTCTGGCTTGTTATACACACCTTCTAGACCACCTACCAGCTGATACCCCGCTCGGGAATATTATGCACAAGGACCGAAACGTTGCGATATATAAACTTATGTAGCATAGCACAACATTTGAAGAATGTAATAACCAGTATCAAGCCACGAAGATAGAGCACGTGGCTAGGTCCAGCCTTCTACGATCTTTCCTGTACGAGCAATCTGTAAGCGATTCCCGGCGACGTCAAGGACGGGCAAAGACATAGTGACCTGTAGTCGCGCATATTTCCGTGATCTTACTGAGGACCTAGTCGGACCTCCTTGAGATTGATTGGAGCCTTCGATCCATCCACGAAGTCCTTCACGGACTTAGTCCTCGTTTGAGTCGAATTAGATCAGTGTTAGACTAAACGATGGTGCGCTCATGAAAGGATGTACCTTTTGGCGCTAATGATACTATATTATTTTAAGGTCGGATACAGCGCCATACAGAGCCTATAGAGGGCATCTAGGCGCCACTCCGGTGACTCTTGGGCGTACTCCGTCGCTGTGATGGTGTATCAATTTGGGAACATTACCCACGTGAGTCTCAAAATGCGTATAGCAAGCCTAACCTCGAAGGACAAGTCTCTTAAATGTCAGGCAGGTCAAACAGTTGATCAAAGCTAAAGTTGGGGGGATCGACATGATCGGCACCACAGTAACCGCAGTCTTTCCCAACAGGCGCTCCATTGAGTGGCTGATCGAGATGGCAATTGCTGTGACAAGCACAAATGCAAGAAAGCATCGAGACTTCGTATGCGGAGTAGGCAAGTTGACCCTGATCATTCTGCTGGCTACCGGTGCCATGCTTCGTTTGTTCAGTAGGCGCGATTCCTTCAATGTCAACGTGAGGCGACTGCCGAGTAAAGTCTGTGTGTCGTTGAGTAGTAGTGAGAGGAGGCAGCTCCCAGTCGCGTAGAAGTGCATCCGCTCCAGACAGGACTGGATGGATACCCGGGGAGGATGAGCCTTGTGGCATCTTGAGAGTACCTGTCCTAAGTCCTCTGATACTCCGAGAATTTTCAGCTACCATGGACTGGCAGCTAGGAAGGATCTCGGCGAGAAGCGCCCTGAGGGCCTGCGCAATAGGTGCCCTGTTAGAATTCATTTCGGCCCTAAGCCTTGCCTCCAGCATCTGTGGCAACTCCCGGCGAGCGTAGGCGTCAAATTCCTCAAATCCCAAGGACACTGACAACCCTAGCGCAGTCATCTCCGAGACTTTGTTATCTACTTCGTAGTCTGTCTCCAACTGCATTAGATCTAGGAGGCTTACAAAAACACCTAATGAGTACCTACAAGGGCTTGGTATCGGTGCTCCGGGGAATAAGATATCGTAGATGTCCTCCCAGCTCGCTCCCCAGCTGCTATCTATCAAGTCCATCTTTGCCTGATTGATATCTTCGGGCGGCGGTTCCTGCTTTTCACACCTGATGTCTTCGTTGGCATGCGCAGTGAGAGCCTTTTCATTCGGCATAATAGCCCAGCATCTCCGACATTGCTCTGGAGCCACCAGAGTACGGTGCACTTTCCTGAGGTGCTGTCTATTGGGAGTGCTGTCAGTATTCTGGTTTCAAGGTGTGTAGTCAAGGGTGCAAAAGGCTTACTTAAGCCGCGAGATCGCAGTAAAACCGGGACCGCTACAAGTACGGTACATCACTGTTATGCTTGTTTTGACTGAGTATTTGCCGGCGTCATACTTATGGAATGGGCATGCGTATCGAGGACTCTGGTGATGCGGGTCCGGGTTAGACCCAATCTTCTTTCTTCGCTTGCCGTTACTATCATCATCATCTCCACGTGAAGATCTCCGGCCCCGCATTCGCCGTTTGCCATTCTCTACGGAAGTAGGTACCTTCGAAGCCGAATCCTGTGACAACGTTCCGGACGGTCCTGACCCTGACGACGTAGCACACGTCCTTATGTTAGTTAGCTGCTTCCGATCTCGAGCCGAACATCGCATAGACATCCACCATCAGGTTCGCCAGTATATCGTATTTCGCTTTATTCATGACTAGACTCGGGTCACTCGGGAGTAATAAGATTGCGTCCTCGTCAGAACATTCGCTCTGCTCACATTTATCTTCGCGGGAGACATTGTCAAAGAGTGGGAGAGGATCGGGTTCCCGAACATTACTGCGTTGGATCACGCTCGTATGATCATCTGTTTGCTTTCGGGGCGTGTAGGTCAGAGAGTCGACTGATCCGGGGCGAAGAGAATGCAATGTGTCCTTACTGGTAGGCTCCGAATTCCATGAATCTGCATGGAAACCAAGCAGAGGATTCGCTACATACTTGGATTCCTCTCCCGTCCACGAGTTGCTCACTAGATTACCCAGCTCACGATATTCGGCACTACTGATAATCCTCTCCTCCCAAAGGTATCTAAATAGCTTGTAGTCCGGTCGAGCGTGCGATAGGTTTTGTCCTGCAAGATGATGCCAGGCGACATGCTCCATTCTTTCCCTCCAGCTCTGTACCCCATTCGAATTCTCGAATTGTTAGAAATCAGCCTTATGCTTAGTATGCTTGGCATGCTTGGCATATAAATAGTCTAGACACGTAGACCTCCTGTCTCTTAGTATTAATTAATCAATATACTCATTAACAATAAGTAGGCTAATCCGCCTATATCTTTAACAGGTTATAAGCCTAGTATAACGCTATAGCTATATCAATTCATTCCTATTAATAGATATTATACTTATTAAGGAAAGTAGTAAGATCTTAACTTATAGAGATTTTTATAGAGATGTATATACTACTAATATATAAATAATCTGTTAAAATCCTAATCCTTTCCTAAAGTCTCCTAAACTTATTAATTATATATATAAATAGTTAAATATTTATATTTAAATATATTAAAGTTATTATCTAATAATAGCGTAATACTAGACTTTATTAACCTTAAGGGTACTCGGAATTACTATCCCTAGTTAATTAAGATAAATAACGTATTATTTTATAATAGCTATTTAGACGTAGCTAATATAATATTCTTATACCTTATCTTATAAAAGGAGGTGCGAGATAAGAATAATAAGATTATTAAGAAAGGACTTATAATAGGCTAGTTAGTTAAAGTCTATAAGGGATAGTATATATAAAAGAAGGAAAATAAAAAGGTTAAAGGCCTTATATTATATAAATATAATAATAGGATAATAGAGTATATACTTTACCTATAAAATACCTATAAGATATAAGTAATACTTAAAGAAGTCTACTAAGAGTTAGGTTTTATAATATATTATATATTAATATATAAATTTACTAATATAACTCTTACCTTATATAAAGGATTAATTAATATATTTATTATTATAATTAAGATTAGGAGTAAAGACCTTAATAATTTAAAAAGAGGATTCCTTATATAATAAAGGATATTATTATTATTAAATAATCTAGATAATAGGTTTAAGGACTTTATATATTAAGTTATAATAACCTTAAAAATAATTAAACCTATCTTTAATAATAATATTAGGATATTACATAAAGAGGAGTATTTATATAAGTAGGATTAGTTTAATTAGTTAATAGCTATTATAACTACCTAGGTAAAGAAGCTTTAATAGGATAATAAGACTTATAATTAAAAAGAAAAATAGCGGAGATACGCTTAATATAGTAGACGTTAGATAGTAAAGCGTTTAAGAAATACGAAGGCGAAGGTAATAAGGTAATAGCCTAGGAAGGCGTTAGTAAAGGAGTTAGTAGGAATAGTAGTAATAATAGTAGAGGCGGTAGAAGTTATAAATAATATAATAAATATAACCGCCTACGCGCGCTTAAGATATAAATAATAGTATTTTATTAATATTAAGAGGAGACTAAGGTAATAAAGATAGATAGTAATACTTAAATAAGGATAAAGGATAGCTAGGTAATAGTATTATATACTATTATAAAGGCTATTATAAACGTATTATTTAAGGACCTAAATAAATCCTTATAATAATTAATAATTATATATTTAGGATTAATTAATGCCTTCCTTATAACTACTCTATTAGAAAATAAGGAACTAAAGAGAAGGGAACGGGAATATAAGGGGTATAAAGGGAATAGTTAAGTAACTATACTTATAAGATAAGGCTTACTACCTAATAGATAGAGCTAGGGAAACCTATTTATAATAGGGATTACTATATTATCAAGTAGAAGCTAGCGTTTATATATATTAAGATTAGATAATATTAAGAGGATAAAGTAGCTACTAATAATAATAAAGGATAGGAAGGAGAGGGAGAGTATAAGGGGAATAATAAGTAAGAGGCTTATAATAGCGTTCTAGTTTATAATAAATATATATATAATAAAGATTATAGTAGTAAGGAGACTTAAAAGTAATAATATATTATTAGAAATAGTAAGGATAAGGGATTAAAAGGTATTAAAAAGAGATCTATCTTAAGTTAAGATAATATATAGCTTAATTAAAGTAATATAGAAGATATTTAAGATAGTAATTTATAAAATAAGGACCTTAATCTTTAATATTAAGGATTAGAAGGTTATAAAGATAAAGTTAAAATAAGAGAATAAGGCTAATTATCTAAGGCTTAAGATAATATTAATATACTAAATATTAAGCTCTAATATATTAATAAAGTTATACTTATTATTAACTATATTCATAACTACGCCTAAGTTAATAGATATTATAATTAGGAATAGATTAATAAAAGTTAATAAAATAAAAGAGGTATTAAGGTATAAATAAAGGGCGCGGATACTTTAATACTTTAATTACTATGAATATAGCTATATAATAGGCGGCTACCCTAATAGAATATTATATATAAAGTATAAATAGGATTATAAGATAAGGGTCTATAATATAGGGGCTTATAATACCTAGAAATTATATATTACTTATAAGAGGCCTAGGTACTCTTCTTAAGATAAGATATACCTAGTAAGAATAAGTAAGAGATAAAACGCTAGCTAGAAGGTAGCTAATAAAGCCCTATTATATAATATTTAATAAGAAATAATAAAGGTAATAATTAATATTAAGGATTTTACTATAATTAAGATTAATACGAAGAAGAGGAAGGTACTTAACAACTTAATTAGGAATAATACTTTAAGGAGTAGCTAGCTATTAATAGTTATACTTAAGCTAGTTATAAAACCTAGATAACTAAGGAAGTTGATAATTATAAAATAGGGCTAGAAGACTCTTAAGATAAAGGTAATAATAGACTTAGAACTAGCTAGTAATATTAAGGGGCTATTAGAGAGGATTATTAGGGCCTATCCCCCTAAGGTCTTAAAAGGCTAGAAAGGGGATAATATAAATATATAATTAAAGGATTTAAATTCCTAGCTTTAATCTTAATATTAGGTATAACTAGCTTAAAGATCTTATAATATAATATTTAAAATAAATTTAAGATAATAATTATCCTACTTATAAATAGGATAGTTTAAGATATAGATATCCTTATAATTTAGGAATTATATTATAACGCGAATAATAAGTCTTTATATAATCTTAACTTAAGCGCCTTTTACTTAATATATTAATTAGGGGTTAATATAAGGACTTATTTCTATATTAATAAGAGACTTAACCTAGAGGAATTACGCTACGGAACGGGTCCGGGTACCCGCTCCGGGTACCCGCCCTGGAGCTGGGCGGGGCGGGTTTCGGGGCGGGTTTCGGGGCGGGTTGTAGAGGTCTCTACCCGCCCTGACTTTTAGCGTACCCGCCCCGCCCCGCCCTATTAAAAAAACGGGTACCCGCTACTTATTAATAGGGGTAAGTCTACTTATTAATAGGAGTAAATCTACCCTTAATACCCCTAAATAATCCTTATGAAATCCTTTAAAAATTATCCTAATCTTTATCTTAAACTATTTTTAATAAGAGATAAAAGAGATATTAAGCTTTCTACTATTAAATAATTAATAATACTTAATAATAATATTTAAAAATAGGAATCTTAATATTCATATATTACTTTTATATATTTTATAAAATCTATATATAAGTTATTATAATATTTAAGAAAATATCCTTTAGAAGTTTATAAATAATTATTATAATCTTTATCCTAATTATTTTCTAAGAAGGATTTAAGAAGGATTATAATTTATTATATATCTAAAAATAAACTACCTTAAGATATTTCTATATTAATTAAATTAATTTATTAGAAGTTTATTATAAATTATATTAATACTATTTTAATTAATATTATATAGGTACTTAATATAGTATTAATATAATTAAGGCCTTAGTTTTAACTCTCTATCCTCCTTTTAATTATAACCCTTAAATATAGTTATTAATATTATACTATATTATTAAGTACTATTATAAGTAGTCTATATAATAATATTATTAAATTATAAATTTATATCCTTAAGGTTAAGATAATAATATAAATAAAATAGAAGATTAATAATTTAATAATAAGGGATAAAATTATAGTACCTAAATATAATAAATATAAATATAAGGCTAGAGTTTTATAAGTATTATATAAAGCTACTAAAGCTCTTAATTAATATCTAAATATTATTAAATCTTAAAATTATTAAATTAAATATTTAATTAAGGAGCTCTTTATTAAAAAGGTTAAAGAGGCTAATTATAAAGCTATTAATTATAAGAAATAAATTATAATAAAGAGTTATAATAATTAAGATACCTTTATTATAAAAAAGAAATTAAATCTTAAATAGGTTATAATAAAAGCTATTATTAATTATTAATTTATTCTAATCTTTATCCTAAACATTAAGATTTTAATTATTAATATATTAATATTATTAATAGGTTATATATATTAATAATTAGGATTAGGATTAATATAAGTATAAATAGATATATTATCATATATAATAATAAGAGTTAACTTTAATAAGATTATAAAATAAGAGATTTAAATAATCCTAATAATATTAATATTATTATAAATACTATATTTAAGGTATAATTTAAATAAAATAAAGAGGAAAATAAGGAGGTAATAAAGGAGTCTAAATATAAGAAATTATTTAAAGATAGACTCTTATAAATAAAAATTATTAATATAATTAATAGAATTAATTATTAATTATTTAATTATCTTTATAATATATAGAAGTTTATACTTAAATCCTTATACTTAAAATTTAGATATTATAATAAGTATAATATTTATACTTATATATATAAAAAGTTTTCCTATTATTAAAAGTTAAAGAAGAGGATAAAAGGATTGATCTTAATTTTTATCTTATCCTTATTCTAATAACTATTAATACCTATTATAAGGTATTAATTTAATATTATATAATACCTTTACTCTATTAAAGTTAACCTTATAATAAAACCTAATATTATAACCTAATATAAAGATATTTAAATATAAACTTAAGGGGTAAAAGAGTTAAAACTATTATAATATAAATAAATATAAAATTTAACCTTAAAACTTTAATAATAATTAATATTACCCTTTAATATTAATATATAGTTTAAGGGTTATAATTATAAGTAATATAACTTTTAATCTAATCTTAATAATATAAGCGCTTATAAGGCGTTTAATATACTTATAAGCCCTAAGAAGTATCCTTTTATATAATAATTAAAGGATATTACTAAGAATAGGACTATTAATAAGCTATATATAAAGTATTAATTAATTATATATAATCTAGAATAAATAATATTATTAAGGGGGTAAAAGGATCTTATAAATTCTAATTAATTCCTAGGCTTCTTAATAGGTAAGAGATTAATTTATATAAACTAATTTAATTATTAATTTAATTAAAGTTTATCAACTACTTCTTATAATTATCTTAATTATTATCCTTATTACTCTTATTATAAATGGAGATTTACTTAACTTATATATATATAAGGTTTAATATAATTATATCCTTTTATTCTTATTTATTAGGATTCTAGCTCTTAGTTAACCTAATTAGGTCTTATAAAGAGAAGTATTAAGGATAGAGTAAAAGTAGACTTTATTAAGCTAGATTAATATTAAATAATATTTAATACTTAGATATTAATATTTATATACTTAGGAGATAATATAAGTTAAATATAAAGTTCTTATATATTATAAAAGTAATACTATTATATAGATAAAAGAATTTATATTAAGATTAATTAATTTAATTAGCTTAAGATACTTAAGGCTTAAGCCTTTTAAGCTTCTTAAATAATAGCTTAACTACTTAGCTTTACTTAATACTTAAGCCTACCTACTTAATTTAATATACCTACTAAATTAATACTTATAATATTAGGTCCCCTCTCTAAGCCTTTACTTTAAAAAGGTAACTTAACTTCCTAATATATTAATATATTATATTTATATTCTAGTACTTGTTATTAAAACTTAATAGTTAATTATAAATATTATTAATCCTATATAGTAATATATTCCTATAAGTCTTATTACTTATAAGGCCTCCCTTATTATATAACTTAATAATAACCTAAGTATAAGGAGTACTTCTACTATAATTATTAATATAATTTAGCCCTTAACTTTAAGGATATAAATAAGGTAATTTAAGAGTCTAAGAAGTTAAATAATAAGATCTTTAAAACTTATTTAAAGCTTATTTACTTAAAGAAATAAACGAAATTTTAATTAAAATAATTAAAGGATTTAAGTAATAAGGAATCTATTAATATCTTAGAGATTAAGGAAGATAAGTAGAGTAATAACCTTATAAAGACTCCTATTTCTTTATTATTACTTAACAATCCTCCTAATAAATTTAATACTTTTAATATAATTAATTAGTTAGCCCTTAACTTTAATAAAACTATCTTAAAAGACTTTAATAACTTATTAAATTCTTAGCTAGCTCTTAAGTATTCTTAGAATTATTATAATTCTTTTATTTAATAAGGTATTATTAACTTTATTAATTTAGGATTTTTTTAATCTTATACTTAGTTTCTTCTTTTATAATATAGTAAAAAGTTTCTTATAAGGATATATCTAAGTCTATTAATTTTAATTTAGAGATATAGAATATTAGAAATACTTTAATATTTAATAGCAGATTTAATTTATAGTCTATTAATCCCTTTATCCTTTAAATAGAAAATAGTTTAACTTTAATAAGTCTAAGCTTCTTATTTTATTTCTAATTCTATCTCTGTAACTTAAAATCTGTAATAAGGAGATAGACTTTATCCCCCTCTTTTAACTAAGGATATATTTTTCTTTTCTTATTAATATATTATTAAGTTCTTAAATTTATCTTTATAATCTTACCTTATATATCTTTATATAGTACCTTTATATTAGATAATAGGATTAATACTTTATTAGCTTCTAGCCTAGGCCTAAGATCTAGGAAGAGATTTATATATTAATTATAATTTATAGAGAATAGTAATAGCCTAGTTATTTATAACTACTTATTATTATATATTAACTATATTATTAAAAGTAATAAGACCTAACTATCTTACTTTATATTTATATAAAACCTTAGGTATACTTTTATAGTTTAATTTATATATTTTATTTATCTATCTATCTATAGGTAATATATTATTAATATTTATAATTTAATTTTAATTATTAATATTAATATTTTTTAATAGTTAGATATAAATAGCGTATTTCTATTAGATATTATTAACTCTAATATACTATAATCCTTAACTAATCTATTAATAAGAATAAAACCTAATTATTTTATATTATAAGTCTCTTTAAAGGATATTATAATAATATACTTTAATAATTTATTAATAATAATTATAATCAAGTTATAGACCTCCTTTATAATTAGGTCTCCTAACTTTAATAGCTTAATTATAAAGTCTATTATAATATCTTTCTATAGTAATTCTAGTACTAGGGTAAACTATATTTACTTATACTTTATATAGCGTATTACCTTATTTTATTAATAGGTTATATATCTCTTAATATATTTCTTAATATATACTTATAGCCTTAGTATAATATATATTCTTCCTAGGAGTTCTAATATCATTATAACTCTAGGATATCCTTATAATAAGTTATTATAATAATCCCTTATAACTTCTTTAATATATAGTCTTAATAAGTAAACTTTATTCTTATACTTTAGGAGCTTTATATTTAATTATCAACTTTTTAATATCTTTATTAGACTATTAATCTTATAGCCCTTTTAGATACTATCTAAAATTCTAGGGGCTTAGATATATATAGTTACTACTAAAGTTCTTATTAATATAAGTAATCTATTATCCTCTTATTTTAGGATTAACCTTTCTATAATATCCTTATCTTTTATATAGTCTTCTTACCTACTTAAGATATCTACTTAACTATTATCCTTTCTAGGTATATATATAATTTTAGATTTATATTATCCTAGTAATTCTACCTAATAAACTTATTTTATAAAGTTAATAAGATTCTTATAATCTATAAAGATAGTAAGTTCTAAATAACTCTTAATATATACTCTTTAATATTAAAGTATATATACTATTATAAGTAATTCTTTATTATATATATTATAGTTTTATTTAGCTCCTATTATTTTTCTAGAGAAGTAAGTAATTAGGTACTATTTTCTATTAATTATTTAATATAAATAGGCTCCTAATATAAGATCTAAGGCGTCTATTTTAATTTAAGCTAGTTAATTAGCTTAAAAAGTATAAAGTATTAATAGATTTATATAAGATTATTTAAATAACTTAAATACTTTCTTTTAATTAAAATCTTATTTAAATTTAATATCCTTCTTAATAATATTTATAAGTAGAATTACTTTCTTTATATAATCTTTTATAAATTTATAATTATAGTTTATAAATTTTAAGAAATTTTAAATACTTTTAATATTATATAATATAAGTTATTTAAGTATTATCTTAACTTTTTAAAGGTTTATCTAAATACCTTTTATATTAATTATAAATCCTAGGAATTCTATTAATTTCTTATAGAACTTATATTTTTCTAGGCTAAGATATAGTTTAATATAGGCGAGGTATAATAAAATCTTATATATATTAAATATAAATATCTTTATCTTTAAAGTAAACTAATATATTATTAAGGTATATAATAATTATTTTATTTAAATATACTTATAAGATATTATTAATTAATACTTAGTAGGTTACTAATATATTAATAAGTCTAAATAGTATTATTAGATACTTATAATAACTATAATATATCTAGAATATTATCTTCTATTCTTTATTATCTTTTATTTAAATTAAGTTATAAGCTCCCTAAAGGTCTAAGTTAATAAATACCTTTACTTTCCTAAGTCTATCTTATAGCTTATTAATATTTAGTAAAGGATATCTATTCTTAATTATAATATTATTTAACTTTTAATAATTAATATATAGCCTTAGCTTTCTATCCTTCTTTAATATAAAGAGGATTAGATAACCTACTAATAATTTAGATTCTTAAATAAATCCCTTTTTTAAGTTCTTTTTAATATACTTATATAATATTAAAAATTCTTTTTCTAAAAAAATATAAATTAATTTAAATATTAGCTCCTTACCTTCTTTAAATAGAATCTTATAATCTTAAGGTTAATACTTAGGTAAAGCTTTTATTATTATCTTTTCCTTAAATAGCTACTTTTATTTTTAATATTATTAAGGGATAATAAAAGGTTTAATAATTCTTCCTTTAACTTTAATTTATTAGCTTAATTAATCCTTATTAATACTTATTAAGTTAGATCCTTTACTTTAAAGGTTATCCTTAATTAAGATTAAAATTAATTATACTTTAATTAATCTATAATTTTATCTCTTATCTACTATTATCTATTATTAATATAAGGGGGTAGATACTAATAATATTATTAGATTATTTAAATTTAAGTATTCTTTTCTTTTAATCTATTATTAGGTTTTACTTTTTTAATTAAGGTATATTTAAAATAATATAATAAGTAGCTATCCTAGCTATATTAAGGGTAATTTCCTTATAGTATTATTAAATTATAAAGGATAATAGGTATATTTCCCTAATTATCTTATTAATTAATAGTATTAAACTATTAGCTATCTATAAGTTATAAGGATTATATTTCCTTTAAGTAGGTAAGCCTACTAACTATATTTAATCTTAAGAAATAAAATTCTTATTAATTCTAAAATCTATTATTATAATAGTTTATTAACTATTAACTTTTATTAGGATATTTATATATAATTTATAGCTTATAGTATATAGATATTATATTATAAGGATTAAGATATTAATCTCTTTATACTTCCTCCTAATATAAAGGATTACTCTTTCTTCTATTTAGGAAGGAATTTAGTAATCTTCTTTTAATATATATACTTCTAATATTTATTATATAAGTATATATACTATTTTATTAAATAATATTCTTTTATATTAATATCTCTTCTAAGATAAATATAAAGATTCTTATACTATTCTTTATCTTAATTAAGAAATTACTTCTATTCTTATTTTATTATAAGATATTAGGTATATTTTATTTTATTATAATTCCTCTAATTAAGATTTTAGTATATAAGTATTATTAATATTTATCCTTTATATATCTAAATTATCTAATATATCTTATAATAGTTATTTATATAGGTACTCTAGTATATAATCTTATACTCTAGGTAATATAAATTATTATAGTACTTTATAATTAATAACTTATCTAAAGTCTTTTCTTAATAAGATTCTAACTTTACCTTTTCCTTTAAGTTATTATTAATTTAATCTTAGGATATAAAGGTATAAGATTTAGAGTTATTTAAGAATCTTATTAATTAATTATTAGTCTTAAGATCTTCTTAGCTTAAATCTTCTTTATTTATTCTTTATCTTTATTTAGGTAAATTCCTTTAAACCTTATTATTATTATTTAATTTAAGTTCATATAATCTTTCTTAAATTCTAAGAAGCCTTCTTTTAATTTTATAAATATTTTTTTCTTTAATAAGAATTTTCTACTTTAAGTTTAAGTATTATTATTAAATTCTATAAAGACTTTTTTCTAGTAAGTTAAACCTATTAAGTAAGTCTTTTATAATTTTATTTAATTCTTTATTATTATACTTTATATTAGATAGATCCTTTAAAGGTCTATTATTTATAATTAATACTCTTTATAATACATTTAATTATAGTTATTATATAATATTTTTTAACTTATAATTTTTAATAATATAGACTAATTTATTATAATTATAATAAGTTATTACTTTCTTACCCCTATTTTATTACTTTCTTCTCCTAAATTTACCTTTATATTATATTATATTAAGTTTTATAGGTATTAATTTATAAAGATCCCTTAAGGCTTTAAGTTTATTATTAAAGCCTCTTAGAATAAATCTTAATTATCCTAATCTTATAATTCTATTATTATAGCGTTTCTTTATTCTTTATTTATAAAGCTTATTATTAATCTTAATTATAATTAATATAAGAGTTTCTAGGTTATTAATTTATATATTAATATATATTAACTTATCTTTAATATTATCTCTTAATCCTTATTAATATATTATTATAAGTATGTTATTATCTTACTAAATCTTAATAGAATATTATTAAAATTATATTAAGTATTTTATAATTAACTTTTATTAATTTAAATATTAATAACTTATATTATTATATTACTTTTATTAGAAGGTTTAAATACTTATTAAATTTTAATATAAAAGTATATAAAGCTTTCTATCTATTAATTAATATCTTTACTCCCTTTTTTATTAGGTTCTTTTAAGAATTATTTAAAGAAAGGTATAACCTACTATTAAGCTTATCCTCTTATATATATTATAGTAAATATTAATTATTATTTAATTTATATAATATCTTTATTAAACTTAAAATATAATTAAAGTTATATAAGTTAGTCCTTAAGCTTATCTTTATTATTATAATATAAACTAGGTTTAATAACTTTAATATTATCTTTATTATTATTAAGTAAGGGGCGTTAATTCCCTTATTTACTTAAGATAAGATTCTATCTTAAGGTATTCATCTTAAGGATATTTAAAGTATTAGGATTCTCTTAATCCTTAGACCTCTTAGGATTCTAGCTCTTAATTAACCTAATTAGGTCTTATAAAGAGGAGTATTAAGGATAGAGTAAAAGTAGGCTTTATTAAATTAAATAAATATTAAATAATATTTAATACTTAAGTATTAATATTTATATACTTAAGAGATAATATAAATTAAATATAAAGTTCTTATATATTATAAAAGTAATATTATTATATAGATAACGGAATTTATATTAAAATTAACTAGCTTAACTAGCTTAAGATACTTAAGGTTTAAGCCTCTTAAGCTTCTTAAGTAATAGCTTAATTACCTAGCTTTACTTAGCGCTTAAGCCTACCTACTTAGTTTAGTATACCTATTAAATTAATACTTGTAATATTATTTATTAACCTTTTTATTTACTTTTCTAATTAATTTATTTATAATACTTTCCTTATTTCTTAGGATTAGATAGTAGTCTACTATCTCTATTAAACTCTAGCCTAGATCCTAAAGTTAATATATTATATAATCTTTTATTAATAATTAGTAATTAATTAATAATAAAATCTTATCTTAAATATATATACTTTACTAATTAACTTACTTTTAATTAGAATATATCCTATATAATAATAAGTTATATAATATAATAGGTAATATTAGAATATTATTTATAACTTTAAATTATAATCCCTTATACTTTTCTATCTATTTTCCTATATAATTATAAGATTTTCTAGAAGGTCCCTTTTATAATTTTATACCTCTAGGGTATTTGTAATTTATTTATAATTAGATTCCCCTTAACTACTATTATTATCTTTTTTAATCTTATTAAGCTCCCCGCCTTTATCTTAATTATTAATTAAATGTTTATCTTTATTCTTACTAATAATATTTACTTATTACTTAATCTCTTTTTAATACTCCTTATATAATATTATTTGATATATCTTAAGATCCTATTATATTACTAAATTATTATTCTCTATTACCTAGAATTAATTAAGTATTATAATAGCTAAGAAGATTTTTAATATAAAAGATTTAATTAAGTTATATAACCTTCTAGCTATATTAAAAATATACTTATATTTAATATTTATAGATAGTATTACTAGGATATTATAAGTTATATAAAATAGATAATTATATATTAAAGAAAAGTCTTTCTATTAATTAAAAAAGGTCTTTATATTATTATTATAATCTATTATATATTAAAAATAAGGATAAAGATTAAGATAAAAGGTATTATACTTATATTATACTTATATTATAATAATTATAAATCTCCTTATCTATTCTTTATATATTATTAAATAATTTCTTCTTAATTATAATAAATTACTTAAGGATATCTTTACTTAAATCTTATTATTTATGAATCTTTTAATATTAAATAATCAATTAATAATTATAATATTAAGTCTTAAGTTTATTTTAATAATAATCTTATTATATTTTACCTTTATTATTCTTATCTTAATCTTTAAAAACTATTCCCTTTATATTAAGATTAAGAAGAGCTATTATATTATATAAGCCTCTTAATAATAATTTTAGCCTTATATAATAATTAATTAATTTCTTCTTTACCTTTTTTAAACCTTTTAATATATCTTTTTTCTAAGGAACTCTCTTCCTTTATAACTTTCTTACCTCCTCCTTTAAATAATTAAACAGGGATTTATATACTTAGAATGCCTTATATATTATTAGCTTCCTTAAACTTCTTATTACTTAAGTATATTAATAGAAAGGTTTATAAAGTTTAATTAGATAATTAACTTAACTTTATTCTAAGCTATTAAGCTAAAATATAGCTTTATTTTATAAGAAAAATTTACTTATAACTATCTTTAATTTTTAAGCTTAAATAAATATATAATATATTAAATCTTACCTATTTATTATATCTTAAAAAAGTTTAAGTATTATAAACTTATTAGGCTAGCTTTTATTATAAGTTCCCTAATTTTATTATAAATTAATATCTTTTTACCTTTATTAATTATAAGATTATTAGATCTCTTAAAACTTTTTATACTATATATTATTACTATTTAAAAAGTTAGTAACCTTATAAATCTATTATTATAAATTATTATTATAAAAGTCCTATATAATATAAAGATTAAGAAAAAATATAGGAAAGTATTATATACCTTTATTAAGGTAAATAATATATTAGGCTCTTTTTAATCTATAATATTTAATCCTACCTAATCCTTCTTCTTATCCTAGTCTCTTTAAAAATCTTAATTAATTAATAATACCTTAATTATACTTAATAGCTCCTTAAATATAAATTAGATAATATATAATAGATAAGGGATATAATAACTTCCTATATTTAAAAGATACTTTAAATTTATATAAGTTTTATATAATTCCTTCTTAAGTTTAATCCTAGATTACTTAAACTTAATAGTATCTTTTATTATTATTAAGAGGTTTTTATATATTATAATATTATTAGAAGTATTATTAATTATAATTATATTAATTTACTTATTTAAGTTAAAGTAATTAATAACCCTTATTAAATATAATATTAAATTAAGATTATTATACTTCCCCTTTATATATTTAAATATAATAAGTACCTTATAATATTATTAATTTTAATTAATAAAGTATATATATATAATTATATAACTCTATTAATTTTTAATAAATTAAAGGTTAAATATTAAAATAACCTTTATCCTATTAATAAATAAATCTTTAAGTAGATAAGCTTTAAAGTCTATAAATTTCTATATAATTTAATTCTTAACTATTGATAATAATAGAAGATTAATTTTAATGTTAAGATATTTAAAAGCTTATTATATTTCTATATTATTTATATTTTATATAGAAAGATTAAGAGATACTATTATTTATATAAGCTAGTTATTAAAGTTAATAATTATTATTTATTAAATAATTAAATAATTATATATTAAATTTTTTTTAAATTCTTAATAATAAATTAGCTAATTATCTTAATTATTATCCTAATCCTTTCTTAAATAATATAAATAAACTTATTAATAGAAATTAAATCTAAATCAAATTAATTTTATTCCTCTTATTTAAGATATTTTCTTATATACTTTAAAAGCTAGATAGGTCTTTATATTACTTCCTATATTTATCCTTATTAATATATAGTTATACCTAATATAAATAACCCTAAGCTCTCTATTATAAATTATAATATTAATATAATATTACTCCTATTCTTTACTTTACTTCTTAAATATCTAAGAAAGGTTAATATTAATATCCTTCTTCTTTTCTAATAAACTCTTTATATAAGTATACTATTATTATTTATAATATTAATTAAGGATTTTTTTTAGCTATTTCTATAATATATAAGTAATAAGGAATATCCTACCCCTTCTTAATAAAAGCTTAATTAGAGGAATTAGCCTCTTATAAGAAAGGTATTAAGGAAATCTAATTATTACTATTAATCTTACTTATATTAAAATTACTTATTTAAGATGTTATAAAGTAATAGAGAATTTAAGGATAATTAAGGAAGTAATATAATTTATTATAAAGGGGAAATTATAAGAAGATAGAAAATAAATAAAGAATTATATAAGTTTAATAATTATTAGGATTTATATTATTGAATATATTAAATATATTATTTTATTAATTATATTTTTCTCTTCTTTTTAATTTTATATTCTTATTATCTTAAACTTTTAATTATAATACCTTTAATAATTAAACTAAAGCTTATTAATAATTTTATTACTACTAGCTTAAATCTTTTAAATAATATAAGTATTAATTAAGGTTATTTAGATAATAAGGAGTTTAATAATTAAGGTTATTTAAATATTAACTAGCTATTATAAGAGCCTTAAATTAATTATAAAAGTATTTAAATACCTACTATTACTTTATTTAAATTATAGATAAATAAGACTATTATTAAGGTTACTACTAATATAAATTTAATTTATAATAGTAATTAGAATAGTAGTAATAATAGAGAGTCTTAGCCTTTATAATATTAACCTATTTATTATAAAAGTAGCTAGAAGAGTCTAATTAAGCTATTTATATTAAGGAAAAAGATTATTATAATAAAAGGTAAATATTAGAAAACTCTTATTAAGTTAATTAAATTAAGGGTAAAGTCTATTATAATAAAAGTTATATAAAGGAAGAGTAATAATATATTTATATATAATTATTTAAATTTAAGTATATACTAATAATTAAAGTTATTATAATCTAGGAAATTAAGTAATATTAAAAAACTATTAAATTTTTAATAATTTAAATACCTTTTATTTATTAAATTTATAAGATTATATATATTAAATTTAAAAAGATTAAGTATTAATTATAATTATACGCTTTGATAATATTATAAGAGGTAATAAAGGTAATAATAATTTAGGAAATTTAATATAAATCTTAATACCTCTTAAAATTAAATTTAATAATAATATAATTATAAACCTTTATATAGTTTATATAAAATAAGTAATAATTGATTAGAAGGATATATAACTTATATAAAATATAAGAAAAATATATTTTTTAATAGTATATAATATTTATTAATTTATATAATAATCTAGCTTTAATTAACCTAAATATATCTTAGGGCTTATATAAGATTTAAAAGATATATAATTTTATATCTATTTATTATAATAGACTAGCTTCTATTTATATTTATCTTTATCTTATAGAATCCTATTATTAAGTATATACCTAGGAGTAAAAATAATTTTTCTTTATCCCTAATTTATAATATACTTTGTTAATTATATATAAATTTAGAGCTTATTAATAGAAGGTAGTAATATATAATAATAGAAAATATAATTAATATAATACCTTAATAAAGATTAGAAAGGTTTTTATATTTAATATTAATAAATATATTAATAGTTAATCTTACTTTAAATGTAAATTTTATTATATATAAGATTAAGTATTATTTATCCTTATTACTATTTATTTATTATTATTAAATATATACTTTTTATTATAAATATTAATTTAAATCTTTAAGATTATTTATATTTCTTATTATATTTCTT
>JAABUL010003784.1_pt1 | contig 21604 bp, 23 predicted proteins | sample 5559151 | NCBI WGS metagenome assembly JAABUL01 (sample SAMN10711876, study PRJNA513368) | rock metagenome | isolation source: Antarctica rocks | place: Antarctica: Victoria Land, Pudding Butte sud | reverse complement strand
GCCTTCCTGAACCCCTTCATTGCCATTTCTATCATCTCCATATCATCCTCCTTCCCCTCTCTCCTCTCCCTCCTCTCATCCTTCTTCGTCCCTTTCCCCGCTTTCAGAAAAGCACCATGCACCCACCAATCCACCACCACATAAGCAACAACTAGAATCACAAAAAGCATGATGAATGCCATTTTGTTGTTCATGAACAACGACGAGTAGGATGTGCGTGGAGCCAAGGGGTGGCGCGAAGCTTCGAGCCCTTCCCTGATAGAGGCTAGGCGCTCCCCATAGGCATCTAGTTCATTCGCCCAACCCATCCAATCTATGGATTCGAGGCGATCCTTATAGGCATCAATCGCATCCATCAAATCCATTATTTCGGGTGCCAGCGACGGCCGGGGACCCATTTTTGGAGCAAAGACCGTTGGGGCGATTAAGACGAAGGTGTTTGTGGCGGTCGGGGTGGGGAATGTGCTAGTGGAGGTGAGGAAGTTAGGCAGGGGTGAGTTGACGGTACTGCGGTTGGGAGACATGGTTGCGTGGTTTTTGATTCTTGATGAAGTGGGTAGCTGAATAAAAAAGATAGTTGATGGATGATGGAGATGGGTGATCAGAGGATTGGAGGGAACATTGGGAGAGGATCGGAGAAGAGGTTTACCGCAGTGGAAGAACAAGGGAAATGTTGATATGAGTGACAAGATGACTGTTCGAGATCTAAGACTGCCCTAAGACTGTTTCCAAGCTTTGAAGACAAAACTATTTTCTTTCTTATTCCAAAGGACTGGAGTGCTCATTGCTCGTTCAACCCTTCCTCATCGTTAATGTCTCACGCTATACTTCTCCAACATCAAAACCGAAAGACCAAAGAAGAGTGCGACAAAAACTTTTCTTAAACCACAATCTCAGACCCAAAACCCCATTCAAACCACATCCCCATCCTCACCCCCCCACCCCCCTCATCACGCCGTAATCACCTCAATCGCCCTCCACTGTATCCACACCATCACGATCAAGCACACCATCACCACTAGCGAAAACCCTTTTGTGACGTACTCCAGCCCTCGCGGCGAAGTCAAGATAGTAGAGATGATGAGGAATAGGGCGATGAGGATGAGGGTGGGGAGGATGAGATCGCGCATGGTTCGTGGGTTTTTTTGGGGGTGAAGAAAGGTTATGTGGTGGTGTGGTGGTGTAGTATAGGGGTGTGAGATGATTGAGAAGAAGAGAAAAGGAAAGGGGGAGGGGGTATGTAGGGGGTGGAGGTGGGAAAGAAGGAACAATGGGGATAAAGGGGCTGTTGTTTTTGGGGAGTGACAAGGTGGGTTTGAGGGATGTGGAGGATGAGTCAGAGAGAAAACGAAATGTTAATCTCTAGCTTCTAATAGGAAGAGAAATGAAAAGCAATAACCAAAACAACAACACTCACATCGCCACACCATCTTCCCCCTTCCCAAGCCTTCCTAGTCCCCTCACAACAACCTCATACCCCACCCCCATCCACCGCCATATGCAGCAACAAGAAAAACAGTACGGCCCCTCCAAAGCATAGCAGAAAAAAAGGCCTATAGCTGGTCGCGAAAGTAGGTACGTTATTGTAGGGAAGATGGTGTAGGGAGAGAGGAGCAAGGGGGTGATGTAGATTGATATTGAAGAGGAGGGGGAAGGGAATGTGGGAGAAAGGATTAGGGTGAAGATGATGGTTAGAGGGGGTGAAGGATAATTGGATGAAAGGATTGAATTCTGTGAGTGATAAGGTGTTATTCCTTTTTTTTTTTTTTTGGAAATACGAGAAATGATTGAGAGAGAAAGTTATAGATTCTTTTAGGGAGCCTTCAATTCTTATTTGAATCCTGCTTAGATCGGCTGACAACGAGATTCACCTGTACGTGATGCCGGCTACGAACCTTTTGATTCTATTCTGTTCCGAATAGAAGTCAGAAGAGTCAAGAGATCTCAATTCGACGCAGTTCGAACGATGTTAGGACGTTGCGTGATCAGGAAAGTCGTCGTGCAGAGTTTTCACTCACGCGACAACACCCTCTTCTAACAGCCACAATCGATCTACGAAGAGGATTAATGACATGTCGATGTCAGTAAGAGATGGAAAGATACTACTAGTAGAATAGTCGACTCAGGTGAAGAGTCTGAAAGTCGTGACTACAAGTGGTCGAAGGATTTGCGACCCGTCGACTGCGTCGATATCGGAACGTCTTCACCACATCGACAGTGCTGCCGAGTAATTGATGAAAAGATATCAGGTAGAATAGACGAATCAGGTGATGAGTCTTGAGTTTGTGACTACATGTGCCCGAAGAAGTAGTGACTCGTCGGTCACGCTGATATACTGAAGAGGCTTGAGCCCACCTTCTTTACTTGACGTCAAGTCATACATCTATCTACGTGGAAAATCGAGAGCACATGAGGACGATCAGAACGCACCTCTACTATCGATCAGCTAAGCATCGAACGATTGCGACCGCACGCCTATACTAACAATCTATTCAACGTCTACGTGACACAAGTCAAATCAAGAGAAGGAAAGGGTTATTCAGTACAATCACACTCTACCTTCCCATCGTGCGCGCCTCTCTTCCATCACACATTTCTCTGCTCAATGAATGGCAATCATTGAGCAAGAGAACGCAGTTCTACGTTACAATCACGAGCATCACGGATGCAAAGGAACGTCTTTCGTCTTCGAATCGAGAATCGAATCGAAACATCGTTGTATAGAATATCGTCAATGAAGAGCAGAACAAAGACGATGCGTTACAACAAACAGCACAGGCACTCGTAAGAGTTTACTCGAGCGTCACGCGCTGAATAGAAGCTATAGGTTCATTATTGATAACACAGTGCCAGTTTTATTGTTTCGACGACGCGAAGTCGTTGTGTAGTCGGCGAGCGGTTTTCTCCCCCAGAGGGTTTTGTCCGTTCGATACACATAGCATAGTTTCCCCCATGGGTCGGACCTAAACCGATGTCACAAGGGTGTATGAATTCAAATCAAATCAAATCAAATCCTGCTTAGATCTCGCTGAAATGAGTGAATGAAACAACTGAGTGTAAAATTCAAATCATTCAATCATCATGAGCTGCTGGAGTTCCGGCCCAAAACCCACCTCCCGCACATCACAATTTCCCTTCCGCCTTCTCCGCTTCCACCTCCCCCTCCACCTTCCCCCCTCCCCCCCTCATCGCCGCTGCCGCCTCAATCCCAACCATAATCACCTCATAAAACCCTCGCTGCGCCAGGAAGAGCCCCGCCAACAACACCGCCAAAGCTATGATATCCCGCGCCATTGATGAGCTCGGACACTCGACGCGAGCGAATGTATCGTCATAGCAGTACTCATAGTGCGCGCCTAGTCGGATTGACGCTATATGCTTCGCGAGTAGATGATTCACGAGTATGTGGTTGAAGAAGGCTAGGGCGAGAGTAATGAGGATGGATCGGGTGCGGTGCTGGGGGGAGGTGGGGTAGATGAGCACCGTGGGGCCGCTGGTGAGCAGAGTGCGGGTGGTGATGGCCATGGTTTCGTTGGTTGGTGTGAGGCTTGTTTTTCTTCTTTGAGAAGAGTTGCGAAGGGAAGCTGATGGATGGATGGATGGTGTGGTGTGGAATGGTGAGATAGTTGGAAGATGAGAAGAGGAAGGATTGAATTGGGTATTTATGATAGTAGAGGTGTGAAGAACAACATGGTTGTGTGAATTGGAACAGAGAAGATATTTGAGTAAAGGAAAACCTTCCCTGTATTCGAGTTAACAATGTCATTTGTTCGGGCGTGAGAGAAAGGAAATGTCACCAGTGGGTCTGTAGCCGACAGCTTTGGAAACACCCACTGGCAGAAGTAAGTGATCTTGAAATTCGAGTCCCACGGCGATCTCACTATCACAGTCACAAAACCTCCATCATAATTCAATGTTCCACATTTCTCCCGCGTTCCCGTGGTCTAACACCACAAAAGCTCCGGCCTCCGAGAATATCTCTCGGACAGAAAGGGTATCTATGTTACACATTGCATATGCGCGGCCGACGCACTCGAAAAAGAAGGCCAGAAGACACACGTCGCTCGTAAGACGCATTTTCCCGTACATGAGTCCATTTTCCAGCATACTGCGTAATCACGAATGAACTATAAACACATTTCGCCGACCCGCTTGCGCGCTCGCTTGTAGATGAAAGAAAAAGAAGGTTGGGATTAAGATATTGATGTGCATAAAGGAAGGTGAACATGATCCGCCCTGCCATGCTTTTTCGCCAGAACGCCGAGCACCATAGTATCCAGAGTGAACAATGTCATATGATGTAGAGTGGCGGAGGAGGTCGAGGATGTTGAAGAGATGTTATGATATGGCGTGTGGAGGCGTAGGAAGGTAATGGCTTCACGATGCCAGTTTGACAAAGTGTTTGTTCCAGATCCAGCCGACCTGGTTTGTAGCGTCATCTTGATTTTTGGCGAGCCAGAGCTCGCCGTTTTCGCCAATGACATCGAAGATCTAGTTATAGTAATGTCAGTGGTTGTATAAGATCGGATATGGATCACAACTCACCTCGCCGGCAACATAGGTCAAATAAGGGTAACCCGCCGTTTTCCGCGCACGATCGATATTGAATTCGTAAACGCTAGCGGCGAGGAATATGACATTCAAGTCCTTGCGATCTGACCCCTCTATAGGTGATTGCGTACGAGGAGAATCTGACATGGGCATGGCTGAATGGAAGAGCCCAGAATAGCGAGCTGACGGAGACGGAGCACGTGGTTGAGAGCTATGGGCAACTTGAGGATAAGTTGCACCCGAAAGCGGACGACTGAGATACGTCGAATCTTCGCTCATCCGATTGAAAGATGGAGTTTCAACACTTGGCCGTGGTAGAGATGGAGAAGGTTCAGTGACCGTTCGAGGCTGAGCGGACGAAGGCCGCACGGGCCCCGAATTGACAGGAGTACCAGCATTCGAGTATGATCGATAACTGCCAGGCATTTCTGGAGTTCGAGGGCTGTTGGTGGAAACGGCAGAACTGGCACGCATGCGTTGCCTAGAGCTGTCCGAATTCTGGGTCAAGCGGAGACCAGCAGGCAGGTGGGGCAGGTGAACTCCACTGTCGACATTGAAGAAACCCCCATTATTATGAACGCCAAAATCAGGCTGCGGTAATACGGGTGACGCTTCGCTGCTCACAGATAATGTTCGGCGCTTGGACACGTCCAGTGATGAGCCTTGTCGAGTCGAAGACACTTGTGTTGATGAGCCATCATCACCCTTCAAAGTCATTGGAGAGGGGAAATTGACGAGGTTCACAGCCTCTGCAAGCAGTGAACCATTACATGTTCCGAGGGCGTTCACACTTGCTTCGAAAAACGCAAAGTCGGCCTTGAAATCCTTGACGATCTCCGCAACATTACTGGGTACTTTGTCGTCTTCGAGGACTTGGCTTAGTTTCCTGCGCCAGACAATGTTCCATTGCACCTGGAGCTGAACGAAATTGTTGAGGCACGCTTCAATCAACCTGCCCGTCATTGCATAGAGCTTGGGTAGCTCGTCTTTGAGAGTGTCGTTGACCGCCATGAACTGCTCGCCTTGCTCAGTCGTCTTTTTATCTGGCTTATCTCCGCGATCTTTGGTAGCCCGGAAACGGGCGTAGTCCGTAATCCGTTTGTTGCGTTTGTGAATCAGCTTGTTAGGGCCGTCGTAGATCTTGATCAGACTTATCATAGGTTCAATCACGCTCTTCTTGACAGCATTGACCTGCATATTGTTAGTGTTTGGCTTATCTTTCATGCCGTAGCCCAGCAGTAACTCACATGATCAGTCAGACCAGTCATTGACATCTCCCTTGTAGTCATCCTGAACTTCCGCCATTTGCTTTCGATCTCGTGGTAGCTCGTCTGGCCCACATCTATGTACGCGTCCACAGCCGTAATGAAATCACAGAAGCGAGTCATATATTGCTGGACTTCACTAGTGTATAAGTCCACGTCTTTCATGACTACTTGCAACATCATATAACTCGAACCGAACTTCTCAGACACCATGTTATATTCCTTATCATCTACCATCTCAGATAGTCCAACATGTTGTTTGAGCTTTTCCGTTCGCCGTCCAAGGACTTTGGAAATGCCTATTCGCACGTCTGATTCTTTGCGCTTCCGCGTGTTAGCGACTTGGTCCATGATATCGAATCGCTTCTTCATCTCATTGATTCTCATGGTTACCCCTTTCATTTCACGATAAGCGATATCGATCTGAGTAAAATCAGGATGGTTTTCGGGCGTGACAATCAGCAGTTCTTTCAGCAGTAATGGATACTTCGTAATACGCTGTACAGGCTTGACCAGCAAAGCATCGAGGTTCCATGCTGTGGTAAGATCGTGAGCGTAGGCTCGGCACTCTTTCAGCCAAATTTGTACTTTTTCATTCTTCTGTAATTGCTGAAGCTTTTGACTGGCGGCTTCTTGATTCTTTAGATAGTCTCCGTAAACCTTCTCCATGTTTGACATATATTGAATAAAGGCTTCCCCAACAAACGTCTGGCGATCTTTCTCTTCGTCGCCAAGCTCAAGTCCACCAACTGAAGACTCATCTGTGTTGCCACTAGCTGACGTCGCGGTACTAATCCGGTTACTTCGCCAACGTTTTGATTTGGGCAGAACATATACCCCTTTCGATGCTTGCTTCAAGGCGTCCAAAAAGGTCGTTGAAAATGCAACGATCTGGTCAGAATTCCCGAAGAGGGTTTTGACATCTTCTGCGGATATAACGATGACATTGGAGGTGCCCTTGTATATATCATCTACCACTTTCATATCCTGGCCGAAGGAATGCTCGGTGTCTACGAGCTCTTTGATGACGTGTCTCCGCGTGGCCAAGCGCTTCTGGTCTGTCGATGGTGAAGGTTCTTTAGAGGCCGAACCCGCTAAGGTTGAGGACGTGTCGATGCTGGATCTCATATGCGATATTGACCCAGGGGCGGAAGGGGGTCCGGACGAGTCCGTCGTTGCTGGCTGTCGAATCGAATCATTGCTGCCGTTGATGGGAGCGCTAGGCGTGTAGTGGTTCGAGGGGACGACTGAGGCGATATGTTTACTGTAGATGCTAGGAGATGGTGGCGAGCGCATGCCGGCCGGCGGAGATGGGGTATGTTGCTGGACCTGTTCGATAGGTGGAGGAGGTGGGCCATGGTCAGGCAATGGCGGGGCCGGTATTGTTGGTGAATCATTTTCTTGAGGTGAAGTGATATTAATCGCCAGACCTAGTCCTTCCCCTGTACCCTGGATCTCAGGTAATTCGGGTCGATATTCTCCCGACAAGTGTAAAGCCTCACGAGCAGGTAATTCGGATGCATCCCTACTGAAAGCCCGCCTATCTTTAGGCGGCAGGTTAGGTTTCTCATCGGAAGGGCTGTCCGCAGCTTGGAGGTGTATCCAGTCTCCGATTGATGGCGACATGTCCCAGTCGTCTGGGCGATTTAAGCTCGCTCTATGGGGTTTAAACTCTCCGTCATCAACAGACAAGCCAGCAGAGAGTAGCGGACTTTCAGAGCGTTCTTGCTCGCCATCTATTGCTTGCTCCAACGCTCTGACCATTTTCTCACTAACCATTTGCTCATCCTGTTCTGTTGCTGCCGGTATGATCATTCGCGGATCTGCAGGTTTTCTAATCTGGAATTTGAGAGGATCCGGCAGAGTGTTAGACTGTGCGAGTCTTTCTCGAGCCAGCTGTTGCAGGTACAGTTGCGTCACCTTCTTTGGGTCCCATCCTCCCTGCCGGGCCAGGTCCGGAGATTGATTGAAGATGTGCTGCTGCATGTCGTTCATCAGTTCTGGGCTGACTACGCTAGGATCATGATAATGATCTAAAACTCGGTTGATTGTACTGTACGCATCACTATCGAGCGTGGTTCGACCGGTTCGAGGTGAGGCAAATGAAGCAGGAGACCAGGGCTGCGGAGTCAGCTCGCTTGACGCCGTAGAGATTGACAAGTGATTAGGCTGCGGGGACTGAGAAGGCGAGTGCTCATCGATCCTTTCCATTGGCGCCTCCCGCTCTTGGGAACCCGAATACCTATCCTTGGATCTGATCGATGAAGTCCATGAAGCCATGCTCCAGCGGCTGTTGGACGCTTCGTTGGAGACCTCTTTTGACCTCTCACCCTGCAACTTATCGAACGGCGCTTTCTCAAGTACCGGCGTTTCCCCAAGCATAATCTGTATTGATTCCTGGTCGTCCTTGTCGGAGATGGAACCCTCTGCGGTTCTTGCTCGACGGATACTCGTTGGGCTTGCCGGGCTGGCATCTCGCATGCTCATTATGTGACTGAGAAGCGTCTGATGCTCTTGACTAGAATTTTCTGAATCCTCTTGAGGCTCGTTATCGAAGAACGTGTCTACTGAATCAGACGTACCAGCTGTGACCGCTGACGTGGGCTCAACGTCCGATGGCGGTGTAACAGTACCTCGCTGAAATTGGTTCATGTGTGAGAATCGATTGAATCCGCCCAACGTTGGAGAGTCCTCTTGGCTTAGATCTAATACGGACCGCTCGGATAGGTGACCGGTGTCTATCGTCAGCTCCCGTTCCGACTTTGGGAATTCTCTGACAGGAGTTTGAAAGACGTCCTCATCAAATTCCCCTAGATCGTCGAGATTAGGACGTTCGGAATCATCACTAACGTCCTGTTGTGGCATGCCAGGTAGTTCGAAACCCTCCAATGGAGCTTCCGCATGCTGATCCACGCCGCCAACGACCATAGAAGCTCGCTGTCTTTCCACTTCAATCTCTTCCTGCCGCTCATTCTCTTTTACTGTCTTTGTAAAAGCTTGCTGGATCTTTTGCCTTCTTGCTGCAAAATCCACTCCACCGAGTTCTGGTGGTCGCTTGCTTCTGGGTTCCTTCGCGTGCTTTGGGCCGCCATTTTCCTGACCTGAGAACCGTTCAACAGCTCGCGCTCTCGAAGCGGAAGTTGAGGCACTTGAGACTGGTTGTCGAGGCCTCGAGCTTCGTAAAGGAGGGGACTTCTTCGGCATAGGAGCAGATATGTATGCTGCAAGACGGGGGCTTGTTGCCAGACGTTGCCCGGCACTGTTATGGACGTCACGTCGTGGGGAGTTTCGACCCGGACTTGACCTTGGATCTCTGACTGGACTGCGTGACTTCTGGTTGAACCGTGGCAGACCGCTGGATCCTTTAGGAAGAGACATGGTATGCCCAGAATACCTATCCGCCGCCGAGTTCGCCCGTGTGGAAGGTGTGGAATTCCCCGAATCTGAATTGATGCTCTGCCGCCGAGTGCTGATCGGGATTCGAGACTGCGAGCCGCGCCTAGCTGTTCCGGCTGATCCTATCGTGGGATTAGGGGATAGTAGACGTGGAGGCTGTGATGGCTGAGAAATCTTGTCTGGCATTGGAGATCTAATCTGCATGCCTCCTGTGAAATCGCTTCTTGTTCGTCGGTGCAGTCCAGACGGGAGACTAGGTACCTTTTTCTCCATCTTGATCTCTTCTAATGTTGGAGTGACTCCCAGATACCATGCAGAAGGTGACGAAGGCGAGACTTCGTCCGCGTATCGACTTGGTTCATCACGAAACATTGGATTTGGACTTCGCATGCTTCCTTCTGAGCCCCTTCGTCTTCGAGGTCCCGGTATACCATAGCCAAGATGGTTGTTGTCGTCACTGCTCAGTGCTAGGATCTCGCCGAAAAGAGGCTTCCGAACAAGATTTTGTCCGTCTGGATTGAGACTGGTCGTAGATTGCGAAGTGTATGCGTTGGGATCTGGCCGCCCAGTGCGCTTAGTTTTTGGGCTAGCCTTGGCATCTTCATTTGTCCGCCCTCGGTGTCTGTTGGACCTTGAAGGATTTGCAGAGTGTCGCTGATCTGTTGGAGATCCCTTTCGCGCATAGCCAGCTTGGGAGGTTTTCGGCTGGGACGAGTTACGCGCTCTAGCATAGCTTATGCTAGTGGCAGGATTTGTATTATTGGCCGGGTTGAAGTTGGCAGGATGAGAAGTGCTAGACGCCGACCGCGATGTAGGTTTCCTCGGTAGTGGTGGAACTTCATCGGTGTTTGAATTAAACCTGTCGACTAAGTCCTTCAACGACGTCTGACGGTTCCGGGCACTGTTCGATAAGGCCGGGTTCGACTTTGCTCCACCTAAGGGGCTTCTGTCGCTCAGCGGAGATGTTTGGTAACGTGACGTCTGACCGCCGTGGACTCGCGAAGACAGAGAAGGAAGGTCGAAGCCGTTGGCTCGAGCTGATACTGGTGTTGGCATTTGCTGATGCCTTGCTCTCGTCATACCGTCCTCCCGCTTTGTAACAACAATATCTCCCTGCCCAAGCCCTTCTGTCGATGCACGCGCGAAGGAGTTTTGGTACCGCCTGTAGAATTCGTGCGGGTCTGGGGAGTCGTCTTCCTTCGGTGGTTCACGGGTAAAACCATTTACACTAGCATCCGAGGCGTACTGCTCGAAAGTGGTGGATACCTGGGGGCGCTTGACAGCGGCAGGATTGTAGGTATATGCTGGCAACGATGGTACCGAGTGGCCTGGGAGTGCGACCGGAGCAGGGTTGCGGCGGTCATCTGGAAGGGTGGAATTTGTCGACGGGTCGTAGTCCACTGTCGGAAGTTGTTCCAAAGCGTAGTGGTTGTGATCGGAGCCAAGTGTCGACATGTCGTCCTTTGACCGTAAGGCATCAATGTGGACTGCACCAGCAGAAGCTCAGGCTGTTGTGCGCCAAGACGATCCAATTAGAGAATTTCACTCCCTTGGTTGTGTGTACGGAGTGTAGGACTGGGATGAGTTGGCGGGCTCGATGTGTGGCTCTCAGAGCTTTAGTGTCGCACGATGAGGTTAGATGAAGCTTGTGAAGCCCGGGCATTGGGTCAGTTGACACCAGCCATCGCAGTGAACTTTCCGAGCTGCAATGACCACGTCGTAGCAAGATCTTTGGTGAGTAAGGAGGGAGTCGGTGGTACAGGATTATTGGATGAGATGATTTGTTACGGGTTTTGAAGTTGGGGTTCTGCCGTGTCGGTAGTGGTTTAGTGGTGACAGAAGCAGAGGATGCGAGGGGAGGCTTTGAGCCAATCAACGGCGCTATCGCCCTACGCCCAGATTCGCGCCTCGTCCGCGCCCGATGATGATCTACCCTACCGCCAACAAGGCCAGACGAATGAATGCCTTCAGACTCTGGACAACCGACTATGGTTATTGCTATTCTACGGATATCATCATATCAACTGCTGGATCTGGTTGTTACACTAGGTATTCAAGATAAAGATTCCCTTCTGCATGGCACAAAGAAAAGCAAGAAAGGGATGCGCAAGGGTCTTGCTGGCGATGATGCACTCCCAAGCGCTGGACCGCTATCTGTTAAGGGAGAGTCGTACAAGCTCACACTCTACGGAATATGGTTACTAGTAAGTACACTGAGTAAGTGATCCTTTGGCCTTCACCGACTAACCACAAGCAAACGGAACAATTACAACGGCATGCCCTCGCAATCGAGACAAATCTATCATATGCCTATGGAGCTGCCTGTCCAGGGCGGAGGTACCTAAAGTACAAGTACGTGGAGCTTAAATTTGGGAGGTCTTAAGCGATTAAGGTGGTTGGGGATAGCGTTCATTTTGCTCACAACGTCTGTCGAAAAAAAGGCATCTCTTACCGGACAAGTAGTAAAAGCCTGATAGGTGGGCATACAACGTACAGCGACATGAAAACGCTGCTTCGCTTCTTGTTATTGTCTCCTCTCATCCTGCTACCTTTGTGCGCTTTGATTTCTCGATGGACCAAGAAAAGCTCTATGGATCTGAACTACTTTCTCGGGGTCGACTGTGATTGCCCGGGCATCTTTGCCTCTTGCTTCCTTCTTTGTCTCACTTCACTCCGAAGCTTATCAAGATCAATGGCATGGGATCACTCTCTTTCCACACCGTAACGAGGTACTAGATCAAATGCGACAAGCCATCTACTCCCGGAAATTGAGGACGACCTGTCTACTGTTAGATGCAGATTCCCATAATCTGACACATTTGCATGGTTGATGGATCCTGAAGCATGCAGCCATTTTGGTTGCTGGCGGGCTAACGGCGCGTGGATTTCGTTTGCGGGAGAAGCCTGTCCTTGGCTCCTTGGCTCCTTGTGATGTCGCTTTTCTGTTGAATTTCGCGCATGTGGGACTTTCTCGGTTATTTGGCGCTAACAAGTAGGCCATTACCTAAGGTACCTTACCGTGCTTACTCACCATTGCTTGGCGCGAACGCGTTTTTGGACCAACGCGTGCAGACCACACACCAGTACAATTCAGGTGCACTTCAAGTCATTGCATCGCATACCTACATAACGCCATTTCAATTCAGCCTCATAGGCGTTGATCCACCGTAGGGCTCCTACAATCCACGCCGCCTTTTTCTATATACTGAACCTGTTTCGAAACATGACAGGGAAGAGGAAGCGTAGACGAGCTTCCGAAACCGGTGCTGGCCAGCCTGGAAAGCGTATCAAGCTTGATGCTAAAGGGCCATCTAGCCATGTTTCAACTGGACATCCAGCGCTGTGTCTTTATTATCCCCAAGTTGTGACCTTACAAGACTATCTACTCTCCAAACTTCCAACTTCCTCCGTGTCAAGGCGTGAAAAGATTGCTACGATCGGAAAAGGACAGCAAAGGCCTCTCAAGGATGATCAAATTATTGCAGAGACCGACGGCCAGCAGGCTTCGCATCATCTTGTGGCAAGTGACTGTGGAATACGTGAACGTGAGAGGAATCTGGCAAAGCTCTTAACCACGACTTTGATTGGCTTGGTACATGATGCTCCACCAGACGTCGCCACGTCGCGACAGAAGGACTTTGCATCCTTTTCTCAGCAAGTCAACTTAACATCTAGGAGCAGCGTTGGGGGAATATCAATAACGCAGTCAGAGGTAGGCGTTGATATTGTTTGCCCGCGTCCCATAACACCCGAGATCTACTATCTCCAAATGTGCTGATTTGTTTTGTCTGTGCTTGTCCAAGCATCGTTTTTTATGGGCGTATTGTCATTGATTGCCACAGAGCGATACCTAATGCTCGAATAGATTATTGACTTTGCAATCTGGCAACTTTTTCATAGAATATACCGGAACGTCCATAAGCCAATGCACCTGCTTTGTCATGGCTATCGACGGGCAAGTGCTCCTCAGCAGCCCAACGAGGAACATTGTGTATTGGCTCATATTTACGGAACCGTGTCGCACTACCCCAATAGTCATGTCAGTGCTATGAAGAATGAAACCTGGACCGATGTGTTTGGCTTGCTGGGTAAAGGAGGCGATTGGATCATGCGAGACCTAGTCTTGGACTGTGGCGTCTTCGTTCTAGTCGATAGCGGTAGAGGCAACTACTACCAACTGTCCGGTATGTGCCAACCTGATGCGTTCAATGTTTTCCCACTCACATTCGAGGCACAGGAAAACCACTGACCGAAATACAACCCCTTTCGGGTAGAAGCTTTCTACATTTACCTCTCCAAGTCAAGATACCAGAGGCCATCCGAGGTCAGGCAAGGCCTGAAAGCAATTCACTGCCATTCTGCAATCCTCCTGCAGCCATCACGTTTGTTCGCAGTCGCATGTTCTATGCACGTGCGGCGTTGAATGCAAAGGGCAGAGTAAGATTCGGTCTCCGTCACATTCGTAAGTTGATGCCAAGCCAAAAGAATCCTGTTTTCACTAATGCAGCCAGATGTCCTGAACAGATATGGAGATGCTAATAACCCAAACCATACGGTACATCTGATGAAATACATATTTCCAAGACAGTTTAGACTACATAATGCGTTTACCTCAAAAGTTGATTCACGAGAAACTGTTCAGCCTTTCAAGGACTATACTCTGCGAGAACAGGAGATTGCCCAAGTTGAACGCCAGAACTCCTCAAGACGAGGGGAAAACCTTGCCTCACCGTATCATTTACATGTGCCAAGAAGACTTCGTGGTGCCACGTACGATCTGGTCAAGGAGTTGCAAAGCAGACATGCTCAATGTTCTTATAGTGAACTTCTAAAGCATCACTGTCCACTTCGAGTTAGTTAGCACTGAATCTCCCAGCAGCCTAATTGCTGATTATCCTAGACTAATGGTGGTCCACATCGACGAGCTATTGCTGAAACTCCAAGCGGCAACACCACAACACAGGTTGATACGAAAGCGCTCGCGACGGGCCAGAGTACAGGTGCAACGCTAGGCAAATCCGGGCCATTGGCTTTACCTGGCGGTCAATCCTTGCTTGATTTCTCAACCCCCGCTTCAGACGTCTCGGCTTTCTGTCGAGCAGTGCTGTCGAAACTCCTGCCAGATAAGTTCTGGGGCTACGGGTTAGAAGCGTCGAGGACCAAAGATATGGTTTTCTCTAGAGTCAACCAATTTGTGCAGCTTAGACGATTTGAGAACATGTCTCTCCATGTGGTTTGCCACGGATTAAGAGTAAATTTGACTCCCAGGAGCTCGCACAGTCTTAGCTGACGAGTTGATAGATTACTTCCCTTGCATGGCTCATACCACCGAAGATAGAACCGTCTACCAAAACTTCCAGATTAGACGTGAAGAAACGGAAGGAAATTTTCCTTGAGTTCCTTTACTATGTCTTTGACTCCTTGCTTATACCTCTGGTCCGGTCCAACTTTCATGTTACGGAATCCAACGTTCACCGCAACCGACTATTCTTCTTCCGTCACGATGTCTGGCGCCGAATGACGGAGCCTGCATTGAGTCATATCAAGCTCTCCATGTTCGAAGAAATGGATACTATGAAAGTGCGTAAGCTTCTTGATGCACGACCACTAGGTTTCAGTCAGATCAGACTCCTTCCAAAAGCAAACGGCATCCGACCGATCGTGAATCTTAGGCGACGCGTGACAAAGTTACAAAAGGGGAAAGTCGTGCTTGGACGAAGCATCAACTCGATCATGGCACCTGTATTCAGCATGCTAGACTATGAGAAAAGAAGGAACCCGAGCTGTATCGGTTCGGCAATTTTCTCCGTTGGTGAGATTTACCCGAAGCTGACGGCTTTCCAAAGACAACTCAGGTCTGATAGGCCAGGATCGAAAATCTTCTACTTCGCCAAGTGCGACGTTCAGTCATGCTTCGATACCATACCTCAAAGAGGTGTGGTGAAACTACTGGAACAGGTTGCCTCTGAAGACGAGTATCGGATCGCTCGTCACGCTGAGATCAAGTCTTCTGAGAACCACGGCTACGGCGTTGGAACATCGCCGAAACCAACGAGAAAATTTGTCGCTTTAGCAAGGGCTTACACAGACTTTGCACGATTTGAGGGAGCAGTGGAGACATGTTACGCTAAGGGAAAGAAAAATACCGTCTTCGTAGATGCCGTAGTCCAGACATCGCAAAAGCGAGACAAATTGCTTGACCTCGTAGAAGAGCACGTTGAGCGAAACATTGTCAAGATTGGCAAGAAATTCTTCAAGCAGAAAGCTGGCATACCGCAGGGCTCTGTATTGTCGAGTCTTTTGTGCAATCTCTTCTACGCTGAGCTAGAGAGAGAGCTCCTTGGTTTCCTGAAAGATGACGAGAGCATTCTTCTACGCCTTATCGACGACTTCCTGCTCATTACCACGAGAAAGGAGCATGCAGAGAGGTTATTGAAGATCATGCATGACGGAATCGAAAAGTACGGCGTCAAGGTCAACCCAGCCAAAACCCTCGTTACCTTCGAAAGCACCTTCAACGGGTCTCGCCTTCCTCGATTAGCAAAAGGAACAGCATTTCCATACTGCGGTACTAGAATCAACATCAATACACTAGAAATTACTAAAGACCGAGACCGAAGAAAAGACTCATGTGCGGCCCCAGCATCACACACCTAAAACTACTCGCTAACCACTCACAGCCCTCGCCGACTCCCTCACCGTCGAATCCTCAAAGACCCCAGGCAAGACCTTCCACCGCAAAGCCCTCAACGCCCTAAAAATTCAAACCCACAAGATGTTCCTCGACACCACGTTCAACTCTCTCAGCACCGTTCTCAGTACAATCTATCAGAATTTTGTAGAGGCGGCGATGAAGTACTATCGGTATGCGAAATGCATGCCTGCGAAGCAACAGCCGCATGGTTCTTTGCTGATAGGTATGTCGCTCCTACTTACAACTTGGCTACTACATCAAGAAAATACTTGAATGAATTTGATAACTGTTAACTCGACCAAATCTCCTCATACAGACACAATCCGCGATCTCACATCTCTCGCCGCCACCCTCATCAAAGCCCCTCCTAAGTCCGGACACTCCTACGCTTGCTCAGTCAACAAGCGTCAAATCCAATGGTAGCCCCCTCATTCCCCCTAGAACTCCCCACATCTCCTTCCCCACACCTTCTCTAATTCCACCACAGGCTCGCCCAAACAGCCTTCATCACCGTTCTCACTAAAAGACAAACAAAGTACCGCACCGTCCTCGCATGGCTAGGTACGGAGATGGAGGCTTGCGCACCAAGAGATTCCAAAGAGGCGAATATGCTTGGTAAAGCGGTCAGGGAGGGGGCTAAGGTATTTGGGGGATATAAACCTTGAGGGCGATGGTTCGGAAAGCCGGATTTGGTGGGAATATCCATGAATCTTAGTGGAGCTCTCACTCTAGAAAATGCCACCGGGCAGTAACTGTGTGCTGGTGAATCGTGCCCTGGCATCGTGCGCTTCTAGGGCGTTCCAACCATTGGGTCCTGGCAGAGAGTCCGTAAACAACAACCAGTTTCCTCGATAGAGATTTACAAAGGAACAATTAGAGGATTTGTTTCCTCGAAATGATACTATCGTTGGTTTGAGTTTGTGTGCGATATGAAGATTTGAATTGGCTAGTATTTGTTTTTTCATATTAAATTCACATGGTCTGATAGTTGATCTGGACAGCAGTTGTTGTTTTGTCGACTTTCTAGATTTTTCGATAGAGCTAATGGAGTATAAGGCAACTAGAGAATACAAAAAGTCTGGAAACAATCTTCGAAAGCCAAACTCACAAGGGCAACTTTCAGAACAAATTACTCAGATATGTCTCTTTTACTCAATTCTTTCTTTTCACGAAAATTTAAGCCAATACTGATACGCGTCAAGAAGATGATGAGTCTCAATATTCATTCGAACGTTTCAATGTAGACCGATTGCTGTTTACTGACTTGCTGCATCTATTTGGGTATCTAGAACAACCACCTCACACAATATCGTTCAACCAATGGGTAAACCTAGTCTATCAAACAGCCTCATGGTGGGGTTGGAAAAGAGCAGTCGCAGCCACGGAGTAGCGATGTGTGGACAAGGCAGCTTGAAGGCTGTTGTTTAAGGCACATCAAGACAGTTTTGTCCAACAGGTGAGACACTTGGCAGACATTGCCGTCAGACAAGCCTGTTCGTCGGGACTATAACGGTTCCATTTCTTCCACAGCGAGAAACATCTCATTATACGCTACGATACTGTTGCAAGGAGAATCCATGTGAGACGTCAAACTTCTTTGGAACAAAGGCGTTGTTGTGTTTTCGGATTTTGAAACATTGTTCGTTTGCACCTGGCTTCTTTGTCTTTTCTGTCGAGAATAATCATCGCCTGTTCCCTCTAGCATCTTCTGCGCTTCTTCTTTTATGATTTTTATATTTTTATCTGTCTTCTCCAATCGCCATCAGACCACACACCTGAAGAAATGGCACCCCAACACGCGCCCAACCACCCCTTTGCCAAGCTCCACACCCACGCACACTCCATACCGTCCCTTAGCCAACTCCCTACTATTCTCGCATCCTCGCTACAAGCATTGCCTACCTTGGCTCCTTCCAGCCTCCCCCCACCCTTCTCCTGCAACCCGACCACCGTTGCTTCTTCAGTCCTAACAAGCACCACAACCCCCCTCCTCTCCTCACCACCGCCATCACCCCTACCAACCTCCTTCTCCTATCTTGCATTCCTCACAAGCTTCTCCCTAACCTTCACAGTCGTTCTCGTGTCAGCATGGTGGATATTCCACTATCCGCACAACTGGTCTCGAGCTTTCGCACCAGCTTTTGTGCAAGCGCATAGGGACCGGGTTCGGGGATTTGTAGAGAAGAGGGAGAAAGAAGAGGAGGAGGAGACGGGAAGTGGGGGGGGATGTGGGTTGGAACGGGAGCGCCAGGGTGTGGTTAGGGGGCTGGTCTGGGGACATGCGGTGTGGAGAAGGCCAGCGATATGGGATGTCGAGGGAGGGGGAAGAGGTGCGGAGGGCTGAGGTTTGAGGAGATAAGGAGATGTGAGAAGATAGCCCCATCTTGGGTTGATAACAACAAGTAGAATTCGGTTTACAAGAACCTACACCCATCTAGTCCCGTCCCTACGCTTGAAACACTCACTACCTTCTAGTACAGTATCTCCGAACCCACCCCTTTAACAAGACGAATTTCTTTTGCTCCGGACTTCACTCCCATTCTTGCCGAAACTCCCACGAACAATATAGCTGTCCCATTTTCCCTCGGTCCTTTTACTTTTTCCCAAACCCTCTCGGTACCAACCCCCTACCTACCCACAACCCACCACGCATCCACCCAACCCCCAAACCCCCTCGCCCTCATCCTCACAATCCTCGTAATCACCTCTAAGATCTACGTCTTCACGTACTGCATTTTTCGCCTCACCGCTTCCTTGATGGAAGGTGGTGGGGGAGGGTAAGGAGGCATTTGAGGGGTGTGAAAGAGTACGAGGAGGGTGTAGGCTTTCGAAGACTACCTTGCTGTAATCTTTTTGTTATGTAATTCTGGGTGTTGAGATATCGATGTTTAATTAAGTCTCTTTGTACTTGGTTGTTACATTTCATGGATTTCCATATCAGAGTTTTCCAGATTGTCGAATCGTCCATTGCGAATGCTTGCAAAAATTTCTTTAGAGAGCGACTGGTGATTTGGTTGTTTGGGTGGGTCGCATCATAGGGGGTTCTCACATGGTATGTCTTGAGATCATCTAGTTGTGGATCAATATTTGTCAAATAGTGAGGCACTAAAATGGAGCTGTCGTGTCAAGATTCATAATTTCTATCTACTCCAAAGAGCTTGTATTCCAACCTTTCCCGTCCCCCATTCGTTCATTATCTATTCTTCCTTCCCTTCCACATTACTCGCACTCCCTACTCCCTCCCAACAACCAAAACAACCCCCCCTCCTCCTCCCCCCTCTCCGCATCCTTCCCCCTCACCCCCCTGCTCATCATCCCGCGCATCCACCCCTCCTTCTCCTCTCTCTCTTCCTCCTCCTCAAGCATAATCCTCCTATCTTTTCTCTTCGTCAACCAGCTCATCCACCACAGAACGGCGCCAATAGCACTAAGCACCACGAGGGCGGCGACGAGCAAGGCTAGGAAATCGGTGCCGCCTGCGTTTGAAAAGGATGGGGAACGGGCTGCGGAGGGGGTGGGGAGTGGGTTGCTCAGGTGTGGGTAAGTGCCCACATGACCGGACTCGAGAGACGGAGTCTCGCTTGGGTTCGAGGAGGGTAGTAAGATGGGAGGTGGCATTATGACTGGATCAGGCATATAGGCGGGAGCGTGAGGCATCGTGCTGTGAGTCATCCCGACAGCTGGGACTGGGGGTAGGAAGTGATCATAGCGGTGAGGGAGGTCGATGGCTGGGACCGGGGAGTAGAAGTGACGTGGTGCGTTGGCGGGGGCGCGGGTGCCGTGGAGGTGGTGGAGGTGGGTGTGCGGCATGGGAGGCATTGTGTCTTTGTTTTCTTCTGCTGTTCGGAGATTGGATGGTGGTATGTTGGTTGTTCCTGTGCGTTTTGGTGCTGTGGTTGTAGAAGATTGAATAATGGAGGGCGAGGAATAAAAATCGTGGAGTTATATATGGGAGAAAGGGGGAGGTGGGACAATGCGTTGTGTTCATAAAAACAATGGTGCCGAAATATGGAAACATTGAGTTGAGATTTTTGTTGGATTGGCGCTCATGTTATCATATAAGTTTGATGAAATGCTGAAGAATGTTTAGCAGATATCGCCTTCTTTCTCGGTTTCGTAAAGTAATGTAGATGCAGAACGTAGGGGATGCACACATAGAAAAAAGGGGGGGGTGTTATACATGAAACTTAGTAATACACAATTGAGGTATGAACCCAACAATAACACCCTCTTCCCGCTCGCAAATAGACATACACCTTATCTAGCTCAATACGCAACCACATATTGCGCAGCTTTTGAGCAAAAATTTAAGAGACCATACCTGACAAGGGAAAAATAAGAATACAGAATTAGGTTTCCGTGAGGCTTTAGAGATGATGAAGATTGACTAGGGTTCGGAAAGTACATAGGGAAGATATATTTCCCCAAGAAGTACGAGATTTGACTTGCCTAGATATCTGCATTACATATGAGATACTTCTGCTCAATCTCTAGAACATAATTCGCAAGCGATCAGACTCACCCCCTACACCTCTTCCCTATCATACTTACCCCCATTCCCAACCGCACTCTCCTCATCCTGATCCCAAACGTATCTCTCATCCCCCTCATCCCCTTCCCCAAGAACCCACAAATCCTGATCCTCCTCTAATGCAACCCCATCCCTAAATGCCGACGGCGACACCCCGGCTGACTGGCTCCTCCGCCTCTTGAGGCGAATCCCCTTCCACATTTCTTGGTGGTGTTGCGGTATGAACCAAATCACGAAAACTAGGATGATGCAGACGGCAGCGATGGCGACGGCGATTTCTAGGATGGTGAGGAAGGGGCGGGGGGGACCGCGGGGGTAGGTGCCGGAGGCTGGGAGGGCGGGGGGGATGGCGAAGGTTGGGGGTTGGGGTGCCATTGTTTTTGATAGGTTGGTGGTGGTGGTGTGGTGTGGGTGGGTGGTTCAAGATGGCTGTGTAGGTGAGTGGGATAGGATGTTTCGTGAGAAATGGGGAAATAACAACATGATTGAATTGGCATTAATATGTGTTGGATAAGAGTGAGAGGGTACAATAGATAGTAGTCTTTGTGTTGAGCACAAAGCTTTCAGACAAAGACATCGGCATCTTAGGAAGAAAAGATTGTTTGAAGGAATGTTGGGACGATTGTTAACAATACAATGAGTGAGTGAGTAATTGGACTTGCACGAAGGTGGACTCGGATAGTACGAAATTAACGGAGAGCATTCGAGCGTACGACCTGACACGTCTAAGGCGTGTTGTTTAACAGCAATCGAAATGCGAGGCATATACATTGAACACTTGCATTTAGCAAGACCATAAAATATGTTGACGATACTACCATACTTAATTGTCTTACTTCCATAATTTGAGTTCTGAATTAGTGGTCTTTGTCGAGTCCAAGAATTAATGCTGAAATTCTGTACCCTGTGTGCATTTAAATCTGATGGTGTTAGCCTGCATTTTATGAAAAATATTTATTTCATTGCTTGCATCACTTTCGGTAGTATCAAGAAAATCATTCACATGAGTCGCACGGTTGTAAAGATTATTGCAAAAGGTCCAACTTCAACCTCCTGAATTACATTCTATATGTGCAAAAAAGGGAAGAGTCCGAAAATGCGATCAGAAACAACTCTCACCTCTTATGCTCCCTGGATCCCCTCATCCAGAGCTAGGCTCTCCTCATC
>JAABUL010003782.1_pt1 | contig 21608 bp, 21 predicted proteins | sample 5559151 | NCBI WGS metagenome assembly JAABUL01 (sample SAMN10711876, study PRJNA513368) | rock metagenome | isolation source: Antarctica rocks | place: Antarctica: Victoria Land, Pudding Butte sud | reverse complement strand
CAACTCGTTGGTGGCGCGCCAGCCCACGTTCTCGCCGAGATAGACGACGGCGAAAGCCACGGCGCGCTGAACCAGCGCCACGGCGATGAACAGCACAGCCGCCGTGAGCAGGGCGCTTTGCGCGCCGTGCGCCCCGCCCTGCGCCGTGTCGATGAAGGAGCGCACGATTTGCGGATTGACCAGTTGCAGGCCAATGCTCACCACGAGCAAGACAGCCAGCAGCAGGACGGCCGGCCACTGTGGCCGCAGGTAGACGCCGAGGAGGCGGCGGTAGTCGCCGAGACGGATAGGCATTCTATACCTCTTACTTAAACTCTGGAATGACGCGCACAAAAAAGGACCGGCCACGGTAATCCGTGGCCGGTCAGACAGCGTCAAAGGCTCGGCGACGCGACGTCGAGTGTCGCGCGCGCAAAAAAGACCACGGGCAAGGCTCAGATACCAGTGTCTGGCTACCTGAGGCGCCCGTGGCTATAACCGCGTTGGAGAGAAACTGCCATCCCACGCCCTAGCGCCACGCGTCAACCACAACTCCTGACGTCAGGAACTGCGTTCACGGGAGCGGGCGGTGAGGGAATAGCTGTGTTAGTAGTTACGGTCTATGTCTATACGGCGCATCCAGGTAGAACACTGGTGAATCGTGAGAAGAAGATTGACACGTCATACGCCTCCAGTGACATAAGTGGTTGTCTTAACGGCTTTGTTTGCGCCGCCCGGATTCTACCACACGTATGCGCCGCCAATCAAGGACGTTTTATATATACGCGGATGCGAACGACTGACGGCTGACAGCTGTTAAAATAGGGACATGCGAAACACTGGGTGGTATATCCCTTATTGGCGTAAGCCCACGAGTAAGAAAAAAGGGAAGGCCGAGAAGAATGGCGGCGATGAGGTTTGGCGCAACGATGAACAACTGGATGCTGTGCGCCAGCGTTGGGTCGAGCGCTACCGGCGCACGGCGCGAGCCCTGAACGCGCTTGGGCTGTCAGTTGGCAGCAGCAAGATAGATGCCCAGGCGCGCTACGATACCCTCCGCGCGCAGGGCCGCACGTCGCGCGATGTTGAAGACGCCTACCGCTACCTGCAACGCGTGTTGCCGCAGGCGGAGCGACGCTGGAAGAGGCCGCCGCAGTCCGAGCCGTCCGCGGCCATGGTTACCCCTACAAGGGCAACCTTCACTCTCTTTGAGACGGAGGAGACCGTGGTCATGACCTCGGATGACGGCGAGACCATCGTGGCCGTGGACCTGTATGCCGGCGCGGCCAGTATGGTGTTCGACAACGAGGACGATGCGGAATCGTCTCCCGGCGACGATACCGATGACGCGGATCGCGATGATGACATGGACGACGCGCCGGACGCCGACTGACATGAGCGGCCGCCGACGGGTGTCCAGTAACCAGCGCGAAAAAAGGCGCCCTCAGGTCACCGCCTTTGGCTGCCGTGGAACATGCGCACGACGAGCAGCGTCCGATCGACGACGCGGTAGTAGATGACGTACCGATAGTCCGTTTCGATCAACTTGCGTGTACCGGGGACCGCGGCGGGTTCGTCGATTTCAGGGGCGGCTTGGGGGAAGATGCAGGCGCTCTTGATCGCGGCGATGATCGAAGACATAACGCGCACGGCGGCATCCGGGTTGCGCGCCGAGAGATAGTCGGAGATCGATTCGAGATCCGACACGGCGTCGTCGCTGAAGATATAGCGCAGCATGCGCTATGACGCCCTGTGCTCCGGCGGGATGGCGTAACGCTCCTCGGCTGCCGTGAGCTCCTCGCGTGTGAGGCGCCCCGCCGCGAGGAAACGAGACACCACTTCCTCGCCGTCCACCGTTCCAATGACGCCGTCCTCCAGGCCAGCTAAGGTTCGCCTGACCTCCGTGATCTGCCATCCTTCGGTCTGCGCGTAGCGGCGCAGCGCCTCAACGAACAGCTGATTGCGCGGACGGCCTGTCGCTTCGGCCAATTGGTCGTAGATCCCGACGAGATCTTCGTCGACGCGAATGCTCTGCGCAACTGTTGTCATCCCTTCCCCCCTTTTCTCCATGGCATGGCTACTACCTCAGCCTTCTGTATCACAGCGTACCACAGAGGGTGGGCGTACGTGAGCGGATGGTTGACATGGCGAGGATGAGTATTGGTCTATATAGTTACGGGACCCACGGAATAGCGTTATTCCGTGGGTCCCGTGACTGCTAGCCGAGCGCGGCTATAACGTGGTGGGTGGCTACTGGGACTCGAACCCAGATCGGCAGAGCCACAATCTGCAGTGTTAACCTTTACACCATAGCCACCATGTCGCGACACACTCAGTCCCAAGGCGCGTGGTGCGCCCGGCGGGACTCGAACCCACAACCTCGGACTTAGAAGGTCCTTGCTCTGTCCGGTTGAGCTACGGGCGCGGGGCCTTTTCTATTATAACATATATGCTGGAGATGTAGGAGGGGGATAACTCCGTTTACAGGTTGAGGCGGCGCTGGTACGCTTGCCCTCATGTGGTACTCCTCACTGTGGCGTCTGACGCCCGATCGTCCGCGCCGTTGGCGCGCGGCGCTGGCCTTGCTGGTGTGCCTGTCGCTTGCCGTCCCCCTGCGCGTTCAGCAGCGCGTGGGAGCGGCGGCCGGCGCCTCCGTCAGCGCGGGCGCGCTACGCCAACCGGCGCGCTCGGCCATCGCGGACGCCCTGGTCTTAGCCGCAGCCAACGCGCTGCCCACAGGCTACCCCACGCTCGACGGCGCGCCACGCGTCCCGCCCGTCCTGCTTGAGGCCATCGCCTGGGTCGAGAGCAACTGGCGGCAGTTCCGCGCCCCGGATAGTCCCTTGGTCAGTTCAAGCGGCGCCTACGGCGTGATGCAGGTCGCGCGGACCACGCGCGTGGACGCGGATGGCGCGCCGGTCGACGACCCGGTGGGCTCGGCCATCGCCAACAACTACGTGTACAATATCGCCTCCGGCGCGCGCCTGCTTGCCCACCTCTGGGCGACGACTCCGCGCATCGGCGACGGCGCCCCCGATGTGCTGGAGAATTGGTACTACGCTGTGTGGGCCTATAACGCCTGGGGCTGGCGCGACAACCCCAATAATCCCGCCTACACGCGGGTCGATACGCCCGCCACGCATCCACTCACGTTCCCCTATCAGGAGCGTGTCTTCTACTACGTGGCTCACCCCCCTACCGACGACGCCGGGCGCCCGCTCTGGACGGCCGTTCCCGTGACCCTCCCGCCCTCCGGCGCGATTGGCCGTACCCCCACGGCGTTGCCGGCGCCGGGCGCCGCGCATACCGACCCCGCTGGCGCGCCGGTGATCTCCAACACGCTGTTGTTGCCGTCGGGTGACGGCGCGGCCCTGCGGACCGACCTCTCGCTCCCGAGCGGTACAGCTGTGGCGCCGGGCGCGGCGCTGCACAAGGCGTGGCTGCTGCGCAATACCGGCGGCGCTTTCTGGTCGGGCTATAGCTGGACCTTCGCCGGTGGGGACCGCATGGGCGCGCCGATCACGACATCCGTCCCCTATGCGCCGCCGCTGGCCGACGTGACACTCGGCGTCGACCTCGTCGCGCCGTCGCGGCCGGGCGCATATACGGGCTATTGGCAGCTGCACGATCCTACGGGGCGGCCGGTGGGCCAAAAGGCGGCCCTGTCGCTCGTGGTCGCCACACTGGACGCCGTGACGCCCGGATCGGGGTCGGCCGTGGTAGGGGATGTCGCGCCGCCCTGCCTGGCTGGCAGCGCCTCGCCCGGCGTGAGCGTGGCCGAAGGCGATCTTCTCGACAACGCGACCTTCGCGCGCGATCTCTCTGTGCCCGACTGTACGATCATCGCCCCCGGCGCGGTCTTCACCAAGACGTGGGAGATCCGCAACACGGGGACGACGACCTGGGACAGCCGCTACCACTGGCACTTCGAGGCTGGCGCCGCGTTCGGCCCCACGCGTGAGGTAGCCGCTCCCGCCGCTGTCGCCCCCGGCGCGACAGCGGTGTTCTCCGTGCGCATGGCCGCCCCGCTGCGTCCGCACGCCTACATCGGTTATTGGCAGATGACCGGTCCAACGGGGGGTGTGTTCGGCGCGCAGTCGTGGGTCAATATCCGCGTTGGCGCGGCGCCGGCGGCGACCGCGACTCCCCCGGCCGGCGCGACTCCGGCCGCGACCGCCACGCCTAGCGCGACCCCTACCTCCGCGCCGTCCCCGATCCTTAATGGTGGCGCCGCCCATCCTCCGACTCCCGTCGGGACGCCACTGGCGGCGTCCGTGCCGTGGTTCGGGCCGGCCACCAACCACGCCTTCCTGGCCGAGGGTTACACCGGCGCTGGCTACCAGGAGTACCTCTCGCTGCTGAATCCACATGGGCGAACCTTGCGCGCGCAAGTCACCATCTACCGCGCGGACGGCGCCACGCGCGTCCTGTCCCCGCTGCGCCTCGCGCCCTACACGCGCCGGACCTTCAACATCAATATGTTGGCCCCGCGCGCCAGCACGGCGCTCAAAATCGAGGGCGATGGGCCGCTCGTGGCCGAGCGCTCCCTCTATAGTGGGAGTAACGGGTCCGTCGTCGCCGGCGCGCCACTACCGAGTCGCCGCTGGTACGTGGCTGAGGGCTACGTCGGGGCCAACTTCTCCGACGGGCTGCGCATCTTCAACCCCTACGACGTGTCCGCCCCGGTCACCGTCACAGCCTACCAGAGTGACGGGGCCGCGCGCGTGTCGCACCGCACCGTCGCGGGCGACACGCGCCTGAGCGTCACGCTCGACGACATCGCGCCCACCGGTGGGTCCGCGTTGACGGTCGATAGCGCCCTGCCCATCGTCGTGGAGAGCACCGTGCGCGCGGCTGGAACCTCTGGCCCTACCGCGGCGCTGGCCCTCACCACGCCGTCGCGGCAATGGTACTTCCCCGACGGCGGAGCCAAGAACGGCGACCGCGAGTACATCAGCGTGTACAACCCTGACAGCCGTCATAAGGCGACGGTGAGCCTGCGCTTCGTCACAGGCGACGGCTACCAGGCGCCCCTGACGCTGCACCCAGGGCCGCACGCGCGGGCCGTGTTCGTCATTGGAGGATTGATCCACCAGGACGGCGTGGCCGCCATCGTCACGTCGGACCGCCCGGTGGTGGCTCAGGAAACGCGCTACATGAGCCGGGGCGGCCTCGCGCTCGTCGCCGGCGCCACGCGAGCCTCGCGCTCGTGGGCGCTCTCCGACGGCTACGTCGGCCAGAACTTCAAAGAGTGGATCACGCTGCTCAACCCCAACGCGCACGCCGTCACTACAAAAGTCCGGTTGATCGGGCGCGACGGCGTGCAACGTACCATCATGGTGCGCCAGCGGCCCCATTGGCGCGACTATCTATACCTCAACGGGCGACTGCCGAATGGGCCGGTCGCGGCCCTCGTCGACGCCAATAGTCCTATTGTGGCCGGCCGCACGCTCCTCTTTAATGGGGACAAAGGCCTGAGCACGACTATTGGTGTCGCGCTATCGGGCCGGTAACTGAGTGGCGAGTGGCGAGTGACTAGTTCTCGCCACTCGCCACTCATCACTCGGAGTTGATGTGCCCGTACCACTCCTCGCGTTCCTTGGACTCGTCGCCGGCGTCGCCGTCGAGGGCGTCGTGTCGTCGTACCGTCACCATGGTGGATTCAGGCCGTGGCCGTGTTGCCGCGACTGTGGGAGACGGGCGCCGCTCGTGGCGCTCGTCCCGCTGCTCGGCTTGCTGGTGTCTCCGCGCTGTCCCGACCCCAGCTGTGGCCGCTCCTGGTGGGCGCGCGCCGCGCAGGTCCAGGTCGCGACGGGGATCGCCTTCGTCGCCCTTGGCGGGCAGTACGCCGCCTACCCCGCGCTGCTGGCTGTGAGCCTGTGCGAGGCCGCGCTGCTGGTAGCATTGCTCTTCATCGACCTGGAGTCGCGCCTGATCCCCACGTTGCTGGTGATGCTGATCGTTGTGCTCGCGCTGGGCAGCGCGGCGTTCTGGCCGGGGCTAGGGCTGGGCAGCGCGTTGGCCGGCGGGGCCATCGGCTTCGCCAGCTTCGGCGCCCTCGTTCTCTTGGCGCGCCTCGTCTTCGGCGAGGGCGCGTTGGGTATGGGTGACGCCAACCTCGCGTTGGCGATTGGCTGCATCACGGGTTACCCGCTCGTCGCCTTCACCCTCTCCGTCGGCGTCTTCCTCGGCGGACTCGGCGCGGCGGCCATCCTGCTGGGCGCGCTCGTGGCGCGCCGCGCGGGGGTCGGGTTGCGCAGCACCATCCCCTACGGTCCCTACCTCGTGCTCGGCGTCCTCTACGTGCTGGCCCACGGCAACACACTCAACCCACTCGTGCGCTTCTGAGGCAAACCAGCTATTCCTGCCGGACGATAAAAACGACGAGGCTGGGTCTGTAGCGCCGCCTGCGCGTTCGCGCGTATAGCCACCAATCCCCTGACGGTGGATAATTGAGCTACCAATCAGGTACCCACTACAGCGGGAAGGATGACAGTATGGCGACAACAACAGAGAGAACCGCCCTTATCACAGGGGCTGCCAGCGGGATTGGCCTCGCTATCGCGCGCGACCTCGCGGGACGTGGCGTGCGCGTGACACTGTCGGATAGCGACGCCGAGTTGGGACGCGGCGTGACGGCGGAGATTGCGGGGGCGCGTTTCGCCGTCGCCGACCTCTCCGATCCCGAGGCGACGCGCTGGCTGGTCACCGACGCCGTCGCCGCCATGGGGCGCGTCGACATCCTGGTCAACAACGCGGGCATCCAGCATGTGGCGGCCATCAAAGAGTTCCCCGAAGCCAAGTGGCGGCAGATCATGGAGATTATGCTGACGGCGCCCTTCCTCCTGACCAAGGCCGCGCTGCCGGGGATGTACGAACGTGGCTGGGGACGGGTCATCAACATCGCCTCGGTGCACGCGCTGCGCGCCTCGCCCTACAAGAGCGCCTACGTGGCGGCCAAGCACGGTTTGCTCGGACTCACACGGGTGACCGCGCTGGAGGGCGCCGAGTATGGTGTCACCTGCAACGCGGTCTGCCCTTCCTACGTGCGTACGGCGCTGGTGGAGAAACAAATCGCCGACCAGGCGCTCCTCCACGGTATCCCCGAGGCCGAAGTCGTGGAGAAAATCATGGTGGCCGAGGCCCCCATCCATCGCCTGCTTGAGCCGTCCGAGGTAGCCCACTTCGTCGGCTACCTCTGTTCGGACGACGCGCGCGGTATCACCGGCAGCGCGCAGACGATCGACTGCGGCTGGACGGCGCACTAATAGTCGGAAGTCGGAAGTCGGAAGTCGTGAGTTGGAAGTAGCCGTCTGATCGTGATCGTGCGCGCCGCTCGACAGCGCCACATAGGACGGGGTTACTTCTGAAAATTGAGGTGGTCGTCCGATGGTACGATTCATGCTGATATAGTGGCTGGGTCCATCCCAGCAGGTGTGTAGCGAAGCGGAAGCAGACGAATACCCGCGCGCATCATCGGGCGCGGCCCTTCATTGACGTGGATGCTCTCTACGCGCTTGCACTGTTAGATATGGTTGTCAGATACGTAAGCAGGAACGAGACCGTGAGTACCAGCGAATACGCGGCGGGCGCCCTTCTCCAGGCGCCGCCTCGTCCGGGCCGCCACTGCGGGACCTGCGGCGCGGCTTTTGCGACGCAGGCGCAGGTAGACGCGCACCTGCGCCATGCCTACCATGGGTGTCAATGCCTCGCCTGTGGGGCTATCTGCGCGACGAGCGGGGCGTTCGATGCGCACATACGATGGGCGCATGGGCACGGCAGGCCACGGGACCAGGCGGAGTGGCAGTCAGGCGTTATACATACGGTGAACGCGGGGCGCCATCAGACGCGGTGACAGCGGACGCGTAGCCCTCGACCGCGCTAACGCACGCCAATGAGGCGCGTTTCACGAGGGGGCGTAGACCGCGTATCCCTGTCCAGCGCGTTTGGCCGCGTACATGGTCATGTCGGCATAGCGCAGTAGGGCCGTGTCCTCCTGCCCATGATCGGGGGCCAATGCGATGCCGATGCTGGCCCCTATCGTCAGGCGATGGCCGTCGACATCGGGGGTATTCGATAATAGGGTGAAGGGCGCCGTGAGGACGGCCAGGATGGAGTGCGCGGACTGCGTAGCGCCCTCGACGCCGGCGCCGGGCAAGAGGACCGCGAATTCGTCGCCGCCCAGACGAGCGACTGTATCGGAGGCGCGCAACGTCGTTTGCAAGCGGGCGCCGACCTGCTGCAAGAGCCGGTCGCCATAGTCATGCCCCAGCGAGTCGTTAACGTCCTTGAAGCGATCGAGGTCCACGAGCAACAAAGCGAGCGGCTGTTGGCTCCGTTGTGTCGCGCGTAGCGCTTGCGTGAGGCGGTCGTAGAACAGCGTCCGATTGGGCAATCCTGTGAGGCTATCGTGGAGGGCCTGGTAGCGTAACGCCTCGGCTTGGCGCCGCGTTTCCTCTTCTGCTTTCCTGCGCGCCGTGATGTCGCGGATGTACCCGATGAAGACGGGTGGGTTGGCGCCCGGGATACGCGTCGTCGTCACTTCGACCGGTAATTCCGTGCCGTCCCGCCGCACGGCCCAGCCCTCGATCCTCTGGCCGGCAGCCGTCGCACGGCCCGGCGCGATGTGTTGTTGGCGAACCCGTTCGTGTCGCTCTCTATGATTGGGTGGCACGATGAGCGCGGCGACCTCACGGCCCAGCGCCTCGGCGCGGCTGTATCCGAACAGGCGCTCCGCGGCGGGGTTAAACTCGGCGATGCGTCCTTCGTGCGTCACAGCAATGATGGCGTCCAGGGCAGTGTCTAGAATCGCTCCCTTGCGCGCCTCGCTCTCACGCAGGTCTCTCTCCGCCTGCTTACGCGCGGTGACATCGATGAAGCTCGTCACCACACGCGTCACGGCGCCGCTATCACCCCGTACCGGCACGGCGTCTACCTGGAGCCAGCGTTGACCGCCATCGTGGCGTGTGATACCCATGACCACATCGCGCTGGGGCTGTCCTGTCCGCAGCGCCGTTTGTGACGGTCGTTCCGCGGCGGGCAACGCCGACCCATCCTCGCGGGCGGCTGTGGCGAGGGTACGCGCCAACTCTTGCCCGCGCATGTGCGAGAGAGAGATGCCCAAGATATCCTGGGCCGCGTCGTTGGCGTCGAGCAGCGCGCCAGCGGCGTCGAGCACAAGGATACCGCAGGCCAGCACCGCGTAGAGGTCGCGCCAACGATCCACGCGGTCGGGCGCGCGTCTCACCTGGCGCTTGCGTGGCCGTAGCGGGACTTGTACACCGTTCACGGGTAACAGCCACCTATTAGTTTCCAGTGTTTCCAGTCGCGCCATGCTCCTCGCGCCTTTCGTGTGTCGCATCTGTCGCATCGTTTATCGCTTGTATGGTGTCAACTATAGTGCTAATCGTCCTGTGAGACAATGGGCTACGTGGCTATGTCTATCGCTTACTCTAACGGAGTAGCCGGTGCGCTTAACGTACTCTCTCACTTTTCACATCTTGATGGGGGAGCGCGAGTCCTTTTGGCTTTTGGTCATACTTTTGGTATGCTACTACATATGAAGACAAGCGATAGCCGCGTCAGGAAAGTAACTATTAGTTTGCCCGCACACCTTTTTGTACAGGGCGAACAAGAACGAACCGAACAGCAGATTAGCCGCAGTGAATTCGTCGCGTCGCTATACCAGCGGCATTTTGATCGGGTCGAGAAGGAACGGCGCATTGCTCAGTACACTGCCGCTTATGCCGCCGATCCGGTGACGCCGGTGGAGCAGGCGCTGACCGAGGCGTCGATGGCGCTACTGGGCGCCGAGTCTGACGCGTGAATCGGGGCGAGGTATGGCTTGCTAAAGTCCCTCCGCCGCCGACCACGTCACGGGCGCCCCAAACCCCACACCAGGTCTTACTCCTCTCATGGGACGCGGAATATCGCACGCGTGATCGGGTAACAGTAGCGCCTATATCGACTAAAATCCGCGGACTTGACGCCGAGGTCTTTCTCGACCACACCGACGGTATGCCGCGGGGCTGCGCGATAAATCTGGACATCATTGCTACCATCCTTCGAGCGACGCTGACGGCTAGAGTCACGCGACTGAGCGATAGCAAGATGCGCGATGTCGAGCGGGCCATCCACCTCTCTTTAGGTATGCCGCTCCCCTGTGATTTAAGGTAGTGCGCTTACCCGTCGGCTTGATCTATACCGTGCCTTCCCACTCGGTGTAGAATCGCTCCAAGTACGCCTTCATGAAGGCGTGGCGTTCGTTCGCCATGCGCCGGCCGGTCTCCGTGTTCATGCGGTCTCTGAGGAGCAGCAGCTTCTCATAGAAGTGGTCGATCGTCGACCCCGTCCCAGCCAGGTAATCCTCGGCCGACGCGTGTGCTTGCGGCTCCGTGGCGGGGTCCCAGATGTCGCGGTTCATGTGGCCTCCGTAGGCGAAGGTACGGGCGATGCCAATCGCGCCGATGGCGTCGAGCCGGTCGGCGTCTTGCACGACCATACCCTCGCGCGTACGCATCGCGCTGGGTACGCCGGCGCCCTTGAACGACATGGTTCCGATGATGTCGCAGACGCGCGTAATGACCGCGTCGTCCACCGTGAGCGTTGCGAGCCACGCGCGGGCCGCACGCGGCCCCGCCGTGACGTCGCCGCCGTGGAACTTCCAGTCGGCGATGTCGTGCAGTAGCGCGGCGAGCTCGACGACGAAGATATCGACGGGCTCATGCGCGGCGATATGCGCGGCGTTGCGCCAGACCCGATAGACATGCCACCAGTCGTGGCCGGAGCTTTCTCCTTGCAGGAGCGCTTGCACATGCGTGCGGGTCCGCTCGAGTATTATCCTGTTATCCATGGCTGTCCGTTTCTTCCACACGTCGTACAATAGACACTATTGTACATGGTCGGCCGTTCCGGGCCGTCATGTAGCGTGTCTAAGGGGCGCGCCAGTTTTTCGCATGGATGGACGAGCCAGCGCTCCCAGTGAATACGCGACGCCCGCGCGAAAAAGTAGCTCGCGCTCCGCGTCTAGTTTGGAGAGCACGCCAATGGGAGAGCCAGGGGATACGGAGGATCGTGGGCTGCTGATCACGGGCGCGCGGGTCTACACGGCTGATCCCGCGCGGCCCTGGGCCGAGGCTATCGTGACGCAGGGTGGCCGCATCGTCTATGTCGGCGGCGACGCGGAGGCGCGTGACCAGGCCACAGCGCGTACGGAACATATACACATACCTGGCGCCCTCGTCACGCCGGGGCTCAACGACAGCCATATCCACCTGTTCTGGGGCGCCGGCACGTTCGGCATGGTCAACCTGGAGGACGCGCATACTCTCCCCGCGCTGCGCGACACTCTACGCGCTTACGCCGCCGCATACCCCTCGCGGCCCTGGATCGAAGGGTTTGGCCTGCCCTATGAGGCATTCGCGGGCCTGACGGGGCCGGAGCGCCTCGTCCTAGACGAGGCCGTGCCCGACCGTCCCGTCTACCTGCGCGCCTACGACTGGCACACAGCCTGGACCAATACTATTGCCCTTGAGCGGGCCGGTATCGCTCACGGGGCCGACCTGCCGCCGCCTAACGCGGTCGTCGTGGACCCCGCGACGGGGTTGGCGACGGGCCTGCTCAAAGAGAAACGGGCGCAGGATCTCATCGAGCAATTGATCCCTGTGCCCTCCGAGCAAGAGTCCGATGAGCTATTGCGGCGGGCCATGCGCCACGTCAACGGCTTTGGCGTCACGTCGGTGCAGAACATGGATGGCGACGCCGCGCGCGTCGCACAATACGAACGGTTGCGCGCGCGTGACGCGCTAACGGTGCGCGCGACGCACTACCTGCGTGTGCGCGCGGATACACCGCGCGGCCATTTCAATGCGTTCGCTGAGTTGGCCCGCGCCCACGCTAGCCCCGCTGCTAGCTGGACCCGTGTGCGTGGGATCAAGCTCTTTATCGACGGCGTGGTCGAGAGCAACACCGCGCTGATGCTCGAACCCTATGGACTGGCCGGCGGGATGGGCGTCGCGGACATCGACCCCGCCCTGTACCGCGACATCGTGGTCGCGGCCGATGCTCTAGAGTTGGCTGTGGCTACGCACGCCATCGGCGACCAGGGAGTGCGCCTGGCGCTTGACGCCTACGAGGCGGCGCGCCGCGCCAACGGCGACCGCGCGGCGCGGCGTCTCCGTGTCGAACATATCGAGGTGGTCCACCCCACCGATATACCGCGCTTCGCGCATCTGGGTGTGGTGGCTTCGATGCAGCCGCTGCACGCTATCGTGGGCGACGACCCGCGCACGACGCCGTGGACGATGATGGCGGGGCCGGAGCGCGAGCCCTACGCCTTCGCCTGGCGCGCGCTGCTCGAGGTGGGGGCGCGGCTCTCTTTCGGCAGCGACTGGCCCATCGTGACACCCGACCCGCGCCTTGGCCTCTATGCCGCCGTCACGCGTCGAGCGCTGAACGGCGCCCCGCCGGGGGGGTGGCAGCCACAGCAGGCCGTTACGCTGGCGCAGGCGCTCGACGCCTACACGCGCGGCGCGGCCTACGCCGAGGGGCAGGAGGGAATCAAAGGGATGTTGCGCGCGGGCATGGCCGCCGACCTGACTGTCTTCGCGCGCGACCTCTTCGCGCTGGCGCCTGCCGATATCCCCGCCGTAGACATCGCGCTCACCGTCGTGGACGGGCGGGTGGTCCACCAGGGCGGCGAGTCGTGAGTCGTGAGTCGTGAGTCGTGAGTCGTGAGTCGTGAGTCGGAAGTCGGAAGTCGGAAGTCGGAAGTCGGAAGTCGGAAGTCGGAAGTCGGAAGTCGGAAGTCGGAAGTAAACCTGTCTTCGAAATAGGTGGTCGCGACACAACACAGAGCTATTGCAACTGCGTAAACTTCCGACTATCGACTTCCGACTCGTCCTCGAAGGACAACGTTTCGGTCAGCCCGTCGTGGCCGACCGTGGTGTGGGGGAAGATGGACGCGGCGCGGTCGCGGCACGCGGCGGGGTCGGTGAGCGCGGGGCTGAAGTGGGTCAGCCAGAGGCGGCGCGCGCCGCCGTCGCGGGCGAGCGCCGCCGCTTCGGCAAAGGTCATGTGCTGTACCTCCCAACGCTTGGGCTCTTCGCTCACGTCGCCGTACATACCATCGCAGATAAAGAGGTCGGTGCCGCCGCCGTCGTTTTGTAGGAAGGCGGCTAATTCAGGTGTGGGTCGCGTGTCGGTGGCGAGGACGAGGCGCAGTCCGCGCCGAGTTGGTCCCCGTACCTCATCGGGCGCGATCATTCGCCCGTCCACGTCGACGCTCTCGCCGTGCTGCAGGCGACGCCATAGGGCGAGCGGGACGCCGAGGGCGCGCGCGCGCGCCGCGTCGAAGCGCGGCGCGCGTAATACCTGCAGCGCGTAGGCCAGGCACGGCACAGCGTGGTCGAGCAACACGGTACTGACCGTGAGGCCCTCTATGTTCATGTCCGGGAGGGTGACCGTCTCACCTCCGGTGAGGGTGACCAGGCGCAGCGGGTAGGGCAGGCGCGGGGCCACTACGAGGAGGCCGTGCACGACCTCCTCAAGCGGCTCGGGGCCGTAGATGGTGAGTGGTTCGTCCGCGCCCTTGCCGGAGTTAGCCAGCGTGAGCAGCAGGCCGGGCAGTCCCAGCACATGGTCGGCGTGCATGTGCGTGAGTAGGATCGTGGAGAGATGGCGCAACCCCCACCCGCGTGCGCGCAGCGGCACTTGCGTCCCTTCGCCGCAATCGAGCAGGATCAGGCCCCGCCCGGCGCGCACGAGCGTCGCGGAGAGATAGCGGTTGGGCAGGGGTTGCATCCCCGCCGTGCCGAGCAGGCAGACATCAAGCATTTATCGGTTATCTACAGCTCCACTGATATGCGAGCCCGCGTGAAAACATGTACCCGGCAACATTAGCACTACCATATGCATCCCAATACGAGCGCGTCTCGCCAATCTGCGCGGCATACAAGAAATACGTGCCCGGCATGAATTGGAACAGGCCTGAGGCGCCGCTGGGGTTGTGGGCGCCGGGGTTGAGGCCCGACTCACACGAGGCCACGCGCAGCAGCCAACTGTAGCTGACACCCCAACGGGCGGCGGCCTGCGCGATGGCGTCGGTGGCGCTGCCGCCCGAGGCGGGGACGCTACGATAAATGGGGGCGGGCCGGTAGGGTCGATAAATAGGGGCGGGGCGGCGAGGAGGAGTGTAGTAGCCGATACCGCGGGTGTAGGGGGCGGACGAGGCGCTGGCCTTGAGCGGCGCCAGGAACGTGAGGGCGCTCACGATCAACAGGAGAACAGTTGCGTACGTTTTCAAAACACGACCTTGTCTATCTATTATCTCGACATGTCCATCGACATGGAGTTAGGGGCTCAGCAAGGGACTGATGGGGACGCCTATGTGACCTGTGTGATGTGCGGGACACCCCTTTGTGTCACGTCAACACACTTGCGGTAAGGTACCATGGCTTCCGCATCAACGTCAAGGGTACTTTTCGACATGCTCGCAAATTGCCACATCGTTTTGGCCGATTTTAGCCGGTTTCAAAGGACGAATACGTGATAAACAGGCTACACTAACGAGGACTATTAACCCTATAGGAGGCGCTGTATGAAGGCGATCGTGCTTCACGACATAGGCGAACTTGAGACCATTCGGCTGGAAGACGCAGCGGATCCGCGACCGGGGCCGGGCGAGGTCGTGGTGCGGTTACGCGCCGCCGCGCTCAATCACCGCGACCTCTTTATTCGTCGTGGTCAATACGCCGGCCTGCGCTTCCCGATCATCCCTGGGTCCGACGGCGCCGGCGCGGTCGCGGCCGTCGGTGACGGCGTCACGGAGGTACGGCCTGGCGATGATGTGATCATCAACCCTAGTGTTAACTGGGGCGACGACCCGCGCGCACAAGGCCCCGCGTTCAAGATCTTGGGTTTGCCCGACAACGGGACCTTCGCGCAGTTGGTCGCGGTCCCCGCCGCGAACGCGCTGCCCCGGCCGCCCGGTCTCTCAGACGAGGAGGCCGCCGCCATCCCTCTGGCCGGACTCACGGCCTACCGCGCCGCTGTCACACGCGGGCGTGTGGGGGCCGGCGACACCGTGCTCGTGCTCGGTATCGGCGGCGGGGTGGCGACGTTCGTCCTGCTCATCGCTACAGCGCTCGGCGCGCGCGTCCTCGTTACGTCGGGGAGCGACGACAAGATCGCGCGGGCGCGCGCGCTCGGCGCCGACGACGGCTTCAACTACAAAACTGTAAACTGGGTTAAGGCGGTGAAAGAGGTGACCGGCGGACAGGGAGCGGATCTCATCATTGACGGCACGGGTGGCGCGACCTTCGACCAGGCGCTCGACGCCGCGCGTCCCGGCGGCCGCGTTGTCTCGTATGGTTCCACCACCGGCCCCGTTCCCGAGCTGGCGGTGCGGCGCCTATTCTTCAAGCAGCTCGACGTGATGGGCTCGACGATGGGTTCGCCGGACGACTTCCGCGCCATGCTCGACCTATTTGGCGCGGGTAAGGCGCGTCCTGTCGTCGACCGTGTGTTCCCATTGGCCGAGGCCGGCGCGGCGCTCCGTCACATGGACCAGGCCGCGCAATTCGGCAAAATCGTGTTAAAGATTGAGTGAGAGGGCAGGCGACATGACCGACGAGCAGCGGCTGGCGCGTGCGCTTGGCGTGGGCGACGCGGCCGGCGTACAAACGCGTTTGGAGGCGGCCTACGCCTCGTCGGAGGGCGCGTCCGACTTTGCCGACGCCATCTTGCGCCACACCTGGGGCCGGCCTGAGGACAACGACCTGCTGTGGTACGTCGACGACCTGTTCGCCGCGCACGCCGAGCAAGCCCACGCCACTGGGCAGCCTGCCCCGGCCGGCCTCGCGACGTGGGAGGAGAAAGTGGCGTCGCTGCGTGACATGTAGGGGCGCCTCCACCGTATTGTCGTCTTGTGCGACAATGTGAGTGGAGGCTAGAATACCATCATGCGCATCATTCTCTACACGGGCAAGGGCGGCGTGGGCAAAACGAGTACCGCCGCCGCGACCGCCCTGCGCTGCGCCGAACGCGGCGAGCGCACCATCGTGCTCAGCACTGACCTCGCGCACAGCCTGGCCGACTCGCTCGACATGCCGCTCTCGCCCGAGCCGATCCAGGTCGCGCCGAACCTGTGGGCGCAGGAGTCCGACGTCTACTACAACGTCGCCAAATACTACAGTGTGATCCAGGACTGGATGCGCGCGCTCTTCGCCTGGCGTGGACTCGATGACGTGGTGGCCGAAGAGCTTGCCGTCATCCCTGGTATGGATGAGCTGGCCAGCCTGTTCTGGATCGCCGAGCACCACGACTCCGGCGACTACGATACCATCATCGTCGACTGCGCGCCGACGGGGGAGACGCTGCGCCTGCTGGCCGTGCCGGAGACGGCGCGCTGGTGGCTGGAGAAGATCTTTCCCATCCAGCGCCAGATCAACAAGCTGACCGCCCCTGTCGTGCGGCGCGTGACCGGCATGCCCATGCCCGACGACAAGGTCTTCGCGGCCGGCGAAGAGTTGTTCCATCGCCTCGACCGCATGCACGTCCTGCTCTCCGATCCCGAACTGACCACGGTGCGCCTCGTCGTGAACCCTGAGAAGATGGTCATCAAAGAGGCGCAGCGGACCTACACATACCTCAACTTGTACGGTTACGTCGTGGATATGGTCGTGTGCAACCGCGTGCTGCCCGAAGAGGCCACCGGCGACTACTTTACACAGTGGCGCGCGCAGCAGGCCCGCTACTGGACCTTGATCGAGGAGGGTTTCACCCCCCTGCCGATCCGTAAGGTTCCCTACTTCGAGCAGGAGGTCGTTGGCCTGGAGATGTTGCGTCGCCTCGGCGCGACGCTCTACGGAGATGACGATCCCGCCGCGATCTATTACCATGGGCGGACGTACGATGTCGCCAAGCAGGGCGACGGTTTCTTGCTGCACCTGCAACTCCCCTTCGTGGGCAAAGGCGACGTCAAGGCGCGGCGTTTGGGTGACGAGTTGCTGCTGGAGGTTGGGACCTACCGGCGCACGCTGGTTCTTCCGCGTGTGCTCGCCGAGTTGGAGGTACAAGGAGCGGCCGTCGGCGACGGCGGCCTGAATATCACCTTTGGAGGAGGGAACGATGGCGCTATCTGAAGGACATGGACCGCTGGGACAGACGGAGACAGAGGAGACACTGGAGGAGCGTATACGCGCCCTGGAGGAGCGTTTGCGCAAGATGCAAGAGGGGCAAGGACCGGGACACCGCCCCGAGTCGCTGTTTGATCGCCTCGTGCCGGCCGAGGCGCGACGTCACCTGCGCGCGGCGCAGCGCGAACGCCTGCTGGCCGCGCGTGCTTTCATCGACGCCGCTATCAAGCGCACCGAGGATCAGCCTGCTGGCGCACGGCCACGCCGGCCCGAGAGCGTGCGCATCGATTGACAAAGCCTGACGGTAAAAGGTCATGGCAGCGGACGGACCTTGCAAGGTCCGTCCGCTGCCATGACCTTTTACCGTCAGGCCCGCGGTGGGCGCCATCACTATCTCATGCCGCACCCCGTTGAAGTTCCTCTGGTCGCGGAAGATAAACATTCGCTACAATACCAGTGACGACATGACGGCGCCGAGTCGCTGTTGGCGGTCAACTAACAACTGAAAAGGATAGCGGAGACACATGGCTGGAGGAGAGACCCCGCGCGGCGCGCGGGAAACGCGGCAGGCGCAAAGTCGCCGGGCCGCGGCGCAGGCGCGGCGCCGCACGCTGCGCCTGCGCTACATGGGGGGCGGCCTCGTCGCGCTGCTCCTGATATTTGGCGCCGGCGCATACTACGTGTCGGCGCGCTCAAGCGCGCCGGCCACGACCACGACGTCGTCCACGGCGCCGGCGCAACCGGGGGCGAACATCGACGGCGTGTCCTGCCAGGCCGAGATGCTGGCTTACCACATCCACGCGGCGCTCATTATGTACAATCATGGGCATCGCGTGACACTCCCGGCCGACGTTGGCATCCCCCTCAACGCGGCCATCAATCAGAACGGCCAGAACTACTGCCTCTACTCGCTGCACACGCACGATTCCGACCACGCCGCCGGCATCATACACGTCGAGAGTCCGACGCAAGGAACGTATACGTTGGGCCAGTTCCTGGACATCTGGCACTATACGGCGCTATGGGATAAGCAGGGGACAGTGGCCGCCGCGAACAAAATCTCGGTCGATGGCTCTTTCGCCGACGCCCTTCGGCAGGCCAAACCGAGCGATGTCCACGCCTACGTCGACGGCAAGCCGGTGAGTTCGTTCCGCGGCATCACCCTCACCGCCCACAAGGTTATCACCATTGAGTTGGGTACGCCGCTCGTCAAGCCAACCACAAGCGTGACCTTCCCCGCTGGAGAGTAGATCGCGCTCTATGGATCTGCTGGGGTATCGGCGGATCGGATTTAGGATGACGTAGCGCCGCTGCCGGCACGCACATCACGCGTCCCACGGGCGGCCAGCGCGGCGAGGTTGGTCGTCAGCAGGAAGCCGCCGAAGAGGACGATATAACCAACCGTCGTGACGATCCAGAAGGGCGCCGCGGCGCCCAGGCGCGCCGATGAGCCGGCTCCGGCGACGGTGAAGGCGCCGGCCGCGATGACGACGTTGGCGATGACGAAGCGCGGCGGCGCTTGCCGCCGTACGACCTTGTAGGCCGAGTACAGGGCCACGCCAATGAGCGCGACCGAACCGAAGATGTTGTTTAGGATGACCGGGATCAGCCACAGGCCCGCTTTGAGCACGCCTGTTCCTTCCGTGCCGGCATGTTGCGCGGCGAGCAGCGCGGTGTGGTCGAGCGGCGCGACCAGCATCAACGCCACGCCGAGCGCGCTGACGATCGCCAACACGGCCAGTATAAGATCGGCGCCGCGCCGTGACATAACCAAGTAGAGGCTACCCATACCCAGGTAGGCGGCCGGGAACAGCGCGACGCAGATGTAGTACAGGCGGAAGAGCAGTTCGCTGCCCGCGCCTTCGAAGGCGACAAAGATGAACGAGCCGACGGCCGCGCCTACCAGCAGGGCGAAGCTCCATACGGCTTGGTGCGGGCGCCGTCGTCGCGCCCACTGTGACAGTACAACCAGACCAAAGACCAGCGATATGACGGCCACGATCAGGGGATAGATGAACAAGCGACAGGCCCTCCTCGCGCGCGGCCTGACCGGCGCGTATTGTCCCGCTGGAGTGTACCGCATCAGGGGAATTATGTCCTGCTGGAACACGAGGGGACCAATATCCTGATCGCGCGCTTCCAGAGCAGCGTGACGGTCAGGATCTACAGGCCTGTATACATGCTTGTTGGGATGTCGTCATATTGTTGGCGCAAGCGCCTGATCGCGAAGCGTGGGATACTGTTGTACAAGGACCATGAGCGTATAAAGTAGACGAAAGGTACGGGGGATGCAGACCACCGGGATAGATCGAGCCTCTAACGAGGAGCGCGAACGTATCGAAGTTCTCGTCACGCGAGAGCAGAAGGATTTGCTGGAACAAGCCTCCGCGAGGCGTGGGGCGCCGCTGACCGTCTTTATCGGTGAAAGCCTGGCGCGCACAGCCGCCGCGGCTGTGCGCGAAGGCGACGCCATCGTGCTTGGGGTGGAGGACAGCGCGGTTTTTGCCGACGCCCTCCTCAACCCGCCCGAGCCCGGCCCCGTGCTCCGCGCGATGGCACGGCGGCATGGCCTCACGACGGGTGGCGAGGAGCCCGCCTCGTGAGGCCGGAGCCCGTGGAGTATCTCATCGAGCCGCTCAATCGCCGGCACGATCGGGCGGCTTTCTCGTCGGGGGTCGAACCGTTGGACCGCTACCTGCATGCGCAGGCGCGTCAAGACGCGGATCGGCGCGTCCCGGCCGTCTTTGTGCTCGTGCCCGCGAGCGGCAGCGCTGTTATTGGCTACTACACGCTCTCGGCGACATCGGTTGCCATCAATGGACACCGTATCTCGCCTGCGCGCCCCATAATAGTGACAGTATCACACAAGGCAAGCGGTCATAGAGCGCCAAGGTTACATTCGGGCGCAAAGATCTCACTGCGCTTTCATCGTGTCGAAGGCATTCGGCGAAAGGCTTTCACGCCGACGTGCACGATAAGGATGACGCTTCCGCTAACGCCGTCATCTGCTCCGCTGTGCCCGCTACCCTCTCCGTGTGATCGGTGGCCCACGTACAGGAAGCAAATAGCCGGACACTGGGAGCTATCGACGCTCATGGTGCGGTGAATAGTTATTCAACGGTGTTGCGCCTGAGTAAGTGGCCCATCGCCGGCGCTTGGTCTATTTGCGAACAGCCGTTAGCTGGTTACACGAGTGATGGGCGCCGATAGCTCACATAGCCATGACGAACAATGGGGCGAGAAAAGACAGGCTTGAGCGGAATCCGCCTCCTGCTGCCGATCCGATGCATCCGCGGCTCCCAGCTAACGTCGCGACCGGCGCTCGATCATTTATTGTCAAGCGACATGTCTGGTACCAGGGCAATCGCATTTAAATTATAGCATAAATATGGCATGGGGAGGCCCAAGCTAAGGAATTAGTGTGACAGAAATACCTTATATATTGCGTTATCGTTACAGGTAAAATTACGGTTGCGGGTTCGTATGGGCCAATTGCGAGATGTTCGGCCGGATGAGCCGCATCACCCCTATTTAGTACGGAAAATTGTGGTGCTAAAGCGAATTTAAATGCGATTGCCCTATCTGGGGGTACCACCCCACTAAACCGTGGAGTAGGGTCGATCGTGACGGGAACGGGTCGCATGCGGCATGCTGAAGCTAGTCGTGTCTTGCGCACACGGCCAGGAGCGCAGGCGACATGGACCCGTCCACCGTATTTTGCCCGAACACGGCCTGCCGTGACAAGGGGCAGCAGGGGTGAGGAAACATCGGCATTCATAGTCAGAAGAAGCAGCGGTATCGCTGCGCGACGTGCGGCAAGACCTTCGCGGCGACGCGGGGGACGGCGCTCTACCGGCTGCACCACCCAGTGGAACTGATGGTGCTGGTGGTGACGCTGTTGTGCCACGGCTGCCCGACGCAGGCGATCGTGGCCGCCTTCGGCCTCGACGAGCGCACGGTCGCGGCGTGGCTGCACCGGGCCGGAGGCCACGCCGCGCGGGTGCATGCGGCCGTGGTGGAGACGGGGCCGGTTGACCTGGGCCAGGTGCAGGTCGACGAGATCTGCGTGAAGGTGTGCAGGGGGCGGATCTGGCAAGCAATGGCGGTGGCGGTCCCCTCGCGGCTGTGGCTGGGGGGGGACCTCAGTTCGGCGCGCGACGGCGCCCTGGTCACGGCGACGCTGCGGCGGGTCGCCGCGTGCGCCTCCAGCGCGGCTCTGTTGATCTGTGTGGACGGCTTCGCGGCCTATGTGGGGGCGGTGCGCACGGTGTTCCGGGTGGCGCTGCGCACCGGACGCCCCGGTCGCCCGCGCCTGGTGCGGCCGGAGACGGTGCTGCTGGCCCACGTGGTCAAGAGCCACCAGGTGTGCAGGGTCTGTGAAAAGTCGGGGTAGAGGGGGATGATCGCCCGATGGTAGGGTATAGGGTGTCACACCAACCCGACTATCACGAGGAGACCATCCCTTATGCAGGATACGCCGGTACCGTCCTTTTT
>JAABUL010003780.1_pt1 | contig 21624 bp, 27 predicted proteins | sample 5559151 | NCBI WGS metagenome assembly JAABUL01 (sample SAMN10711876, study PRJNA513368) | rock metagenome | isolation source: Antarctica rocks | place: Antarctica: Victoria Land, Pudding Butte sud | reverse complement strand
CGACGACCCGTACGAGTTTGGGACCCCGGGGTGTCATTGCTCGACGAGCTCGGCGAGTGAGGGTTCGTTGACGTATGGGGTGTTGAGGGATACGATGAGGGGGCTGCAGCATGTTGTTGTGGGGAGGAGGAGGTTTTATAAGGCGTTTTTTGATGTTAGTGAGGGGGAGGCTGGGGGGAGGAGTTTGGGGGAGGGGAGTTTGGAGGAGAAGGGGCATGATTTGCGGGCGCATTTTGTTTGAGGTGGGATGGCTGTTGTTAGAAGATTTTCGAGAAACCCGTTTAGCCTGTGATCTTTTATGTTGATCTGCGGTCAAACTTGTTGAAGCTTTACGGTACAACACTGCTAAGTCTTCATCTCCGTCATGGATGGAGCACTTTGATGCCTAGACTCTGAAGGCTACGGCTGCTGCCACATGATCTGGGTAAGGAGGCCCCACACGACTTTCCCTGCTTGATGATACTTGAATGGGAAAAGTAATTTCGTATAGAGCAGTATCGATTGTGTAATCTCTGGATACACTTTAGCATTAATCATCGCGCCAGTATCATCCGTTCGCTCCCCCATCTTCCTGGGATTCGAACGCCTGGTTCATTTCGCCGTGATCCGAGGGACAATCCACCATGGATGATAGCCCTTACCACTACCAGCTAGTTCTACACCAAGCGCATCTCGGATGTTCTTGGACCCGGCGTTTGCCACTGTTTTCTTTGCAGTCGCTACCATGATGTTCGCAGTGATACACGCCCTGAGTACATTCTTGACCGACATCCTCCACCAGTCTTCGCATCCCATGCAGCGCACTGTTTTGTCGTTTGCTTTAGAAACGGCCTCCCATTCTTTTCGCGCCACTCTGAGCGCTTGATCTGCAACTTCCAGGATGGATGAAGCCTGTTCTTTCACTATGTCGGGGGTTGCTGGGCCTCGTTTCCTGGCGTCGGTCTCGGGTTTCTCTGGAGTACGCAGGGATACGAGTGAGGTAAACTCCTCATAAGAAGGAGTCTCTGGTAGAGACATTGATAGGAAAGGGCGCATTCGGAGCGTGTAGCGGAGTTCAGGCGTGCTGTAGGGCTTTGCGTGGTAAGGAGGCGGTACAAGGCCTACATGTGAGAGGAATGAGAAAAGCTGAAAAAATCTGTGAGCTCTTCCGCTTTGTAAAATGGTTCGACATGGATCTGCTTGAGACTCACACAGGATAAACCATCGGCAAAAGATTGGGTTGCTGATGCTTCTAGCATGGCATAGTCGAGAAATGAGAACGACTGTCTGAATGCTGTCTTTTGTTTGGCAGTGGGCTTAGGGGTGCGCGCTAGGCTACGCGTGGCGAAGGTTCGAATTCGCTCCAGATGCTGAATTCGGGTGCTGGCAACATGCTGAAGATACCTACGATATACACCTCTCGGTCAGTCATCCTCTCACCTCGGATGAGAGTACGTACCAGTACATGCCTGCTAGCTCATCAAGCTGATAGATGTCCAGCTCGAAACCCATTTGAACGATCCATTCTATCTGGCGTAACTTGTGATAGTATGCCCACGAAGACAGAGGAAATGCCCATATCTGTTCGTTCGTGTCCTTCGAGTCTTTGAGCGGCTGTTCTTTGGTGAACTTACGAAGCTCCGTGTCGTAGGCTTCCGCCTGCCTATCTATTAGCTACATTCAATCTATCTTTGCTCGGATGACTAACGTCGAATTGTACGCTATCCCATTCAAGAACCAGGTGGCAAAGCATGCGCCGTAGTCTAGATCTATTCATACATACTGTCCGAAAGATGTCGAGATAGGGCTGGAGACGTCAGCTTCGCTCGCTATACGTACATTATTTAAACGCGGTCATGCTCACATCTGCAGCTCTTGTCACGAAAGCGTCCATCTTTTTCAATATTTGGAATCGGGGGTCTTGAGGAGCTTCAATGCTGCCATTTGCCGGATCCACAAGTAGATCTGCGGGCAGCACCATCTCTTCGAGGTCACCAAAGAGAAGCTGTTTGAAGGACATCGTCCCAAGCACCCTCATCTCGTTGAAAATCAGGGACTGGAGTAAAGAACGAATATACACGGCAGGCTGTGGCGTACGAGACTGGAACGTCCACACAAATGTCTACACCGTAATCAGCTTAGCATGTAACAGCGGTAAGAGACGACGTTGACATACCAATAGATTAACTCCACCGTGGTAATCAAGGATTCGGTAAGCATCTTTGCCGTGCTGGCAGAGTCTGCCCAGGAACGCGTAAGCATCCTTGAAGCTGATGCTGACTATAGGTCGAGGTGGCACACTGCTGGCAAGTCTTCGTTGTATCTTTACACTGAAAGATTCACTAACCGACACATCGTGACTCGTCGACTGTTCGATAATGGGAAGTATCTCCATGCAACGCTCCCAGAACAAAATTCTCTGTCGATCCGGAATCTCATCTGTTTGAACGGCTGATAAGAACATCTTCCGAAACTCCAGTCGAGCGACGAGGGAGTTTTTCAAAGTCTTCTCGATTTTCTTATCCTGAACATTCAGATAATATATGGCATCGTCCAATTTCTGCTCAATGTCCATGGCCTCGAAGTCGGTCAGCAGCCTTCGATGATACAGGTTGGCCACAAAATCCTCTTCCTATTTTACGTTGGCAATTGGGAACCAACAATGGGCGGACGTATCGATGTGATTCACTAGACCAACCTCATAGAAATGCTCTGTGCTGATCTTTCGATGCACAAAGTCGCAGGTTTTGATAAGACCCAGAGAGTAAGCCCGTAGCACCAGATGTAGCAACTTGTTTCCTTGAGGCACCCCGTCCCGGTCGAAACGAGCCTGTTCCAGTGTCTTTGGCTCTGGCCAAAGCAATCGATCAAGATATAGCGAGGTGAAAAGAGACTGTGATAAGGGACTGCCCATGTGCCATGCCATCTACTAGACCTGTGATCAGTATCAGAGTCATTCTATCCCTTGTAAGGACAGCGTAAAACCCACCTCGAAGCACAGCAATTGATCCATAATCCCGAGGACCTCTTCGGGCAACAGCTCTCGGAGTACATCGTAGTCGTCCTCAAGCGTTTCTCCAGCTGTCAGGTATCCGCTATCCATCTTGGGGTCCATGATCTATTGCACTCTCTCAGCCCCATTCGTATCCTTGACTTTCATCTGTGTGTGAAGCACCACATTGATATATGCGTACCTCCAGCGCCCCCACCGCTTCGAACAGTGTAAAGTACTCATCTCTGACTAGTTGCCCAACATTGAGTCCTAGATTGTAAGCCATGTTCTCTTGGTCACAAATCGTGCCGGGTGGCCTGCGAACCTGATACCGCAGCATGAAAGTCTTGAGTGATGTCTCGAGCCATTATTCGGCTGCCTGTAGGATGTACAAGAGCCTTCGGCTTCCCCAGCTCGTGCTGGAGCGTTGCCTCGCTCGAGTCGGCGGCAATGTTGAGCTTCGATATATCCGCCATTGGGGTTCTTTGGCTGGTGAGTATGACGGTTATTGTTGAGTACGAGCCCAGATCTTTCGTGTCTTGCGAAGGACGAATGCCATATGGTCAAGCGGTATCAAATATCATGAGCAACGTACTAATATCTGCACTCTTGGATGCTGAAAGGCAAGAACATTGATGTGGGATGGAAAGGTCCGGGATCTACTAATTATCACAACGCCGAGAGAAAAATGTGGTCGCAAAATGGCACCTCCCTATACGCATATGCATATAAGTCAGAAAAGCTATCAAGGCATGGTTGCGTTCATAGAGCAGCACGGGCTACATAGGGACAAGTTTCATGTGAAAGCCTCGCTTCGTAGAATATATTTACAAGCCTGCCTCAAGCACTGTTCCTACACCACATAATCTGTATCCCCCCAATTTGCTTCCTCACTTCTGTTCTCCTCCAGCGTGCTCCGCCATCGCACTGGTGTTCGCCTGTGCCAGACTCTTGTTCTCGCCCTGCTTGCCGTTCTGTATCCGGTGCCACATCAGTGCCCTTCCTTCCCATCATGCCAAACGATATTCTTGAACTCACCTCCCACTTTGCAAACCTCAGTTCCATCTCTCCTCTTCTCTCCGCCTGTAACCGGGGTCCTTCTTTGAGTGAGCGGCGGACAACGCGGGCTGAGACGGCTAAATAACGGTTATAGCTGTACTTCGTTAGCCATTGCAACCATCAGAGACATGGAAAGTATACGTGAGGCCCGCAGCCTGCCATGCGGAAGGCATTACGGTGTTCGTCAAGTTGTGGTAGTCGTAAGGAGTGATGTGGTGATAGAATACACAATGAGATTCCTAAAGTATACACCTGTTGCGCTACTTTACTTTGCTAGCGCTTGTTCCGAGTCGGAGGGAGGCGCCAAGGAAAGTACTTTCCTTGGCGGAATCATTGCAGGCTCGTGGCGTAAGGTAAGTAAAGGCTCGGCTAACCTTCCTTCTAATCTTGGGGCAAGTCCCATATAAAAGGCAGGTTTGGGCCTGACAGCCCGTCGGCTGCAACCAGATTTAATCTTACGATAGGGTGTGACAATCACTCCTACACCAAAGATATAACCCCGATGTGTCCTCTTCCCAACCCCATAAACAGCTCATTCACGATGAGACATGTCTTTACGCATCAACCCTTACCCACCCCATCCACCTCAATACTTCCTTTCCCAACCCATCCCGCAATCCCATCCTGCATAATCTCAAACTTCAACACTCCCGCAAACTCCGCCCTCGAAAATTTCAGTATCCCAATGAGCGCTTCGTCCCACATCAACCAAGTTATCACTTGACCCGGCACCATCTTCAAAACCACACCATAAGCCGAATATTCCAGGTCGTCCTTGTATTCATACACTCGACCTCGGCGCCCTGTGAGATCATGTATGGCGAGTGCTATACACTCTTCGATGCCGACACTCGCGAGATTTGGGCCGTAATTCGAGAATCTGACCGTCTGACGAGAACCGCGAGCGCGGTAGTCGTATGGATCGGGCAGGCGGCTGCTTTATGTCAGATCTTGCTTTGGACCAATCATGGATTGTGAGGGAGCGTACTCATGGCTGGCCTCAGCGACGTTGAACGGTAGCGTTAGATTTCGGCCTGGCAGCAGAATCAAACCTGCTTTGGGTCCTGACAGTGGCCCCGCGAGTATTGTGGCCCATAAAAGAAACGATGTGGCAAGTATGTACATTTTCGGCGACCTCATTGTGAATGATGCAACGTGGAATTACTGCATAGGAATTCTGTAGGGTACTTAACTTGTATCTCGCGTATAGCATATTTGCGTCGCGCCATTGAGCGTATATCGTCAACAACCAGCCCGTTCCAATACCGCCTACGGTTGTTATCCGAAACGCCCCATTTGACATCCCGCGTCGGCATTCGTTCCGTACGGTCGAGAATCCATTATTGCCCCAGGGCTATTCTTGCTTCACGTTCCCTAGGAGAGGGAGAGCAGGAGAAAGACGTGATTATGCGATGACTGATGCGGGACGTACAAAACTCAGATATTAGTAAGGTTCGTTACCTTCACACTTCAGCGAATTGGAGTCTCTGCTTGAAATGGGCTGGGTTTTGTCTATCAGATTTCGCAATGTGCTGATAGCTAATGATACATAATTCGAAATGCTCGACCAAATCACCTACACGTGTAGGCCTATTTCTTCTGCGAAAGGAAGTATGTACAAGTCGCCCACGGTCGAGACGGTTGCCTTTCCGTCCATTAACGATTTTGCAGCCTGCAACAGAATGTAGATTAGCACGAAGATACTGAGTAGTAGTGGGTGCAGATACCTTCTTGATCTGATCCTCGGTCACGCTATCAATAGTCTTCCCTAGCTCATCGATCTGGAAAGGCTTTCCACCGTTGACAAGGCCAGCGCCAGTCAATTCGATACCTGTGGAAATATTCTGGCCTGACTCCAATGCCTTGAATTTTGCTGTTGCGACAGCCTTTTTGACGTCTTCTTTGCTGACCTTACCGCTGGCTACACTTTTTAATGTCTTGACCACCTCTTCACTTGCCCCCCGAACTTGCCGAGCATTGCCGGAGATGGATATAGTCAACAAACCGGCGTCTGAGTACGTGTGGTGTGTAGTAGCAATATGTGCTTGCGGGTAGGCCTCGGTAGCTCTTGAGAGTAATGAAAAGCCCGGTGCCCATTTGATATTCGATTGGCCTCCGAGAAGTGCTGCTAGCACTTGCGCTTCGGGTTTATATGAGTTCCCCGTTACCGAACCTGAGCCAGGGAAGGCGATGACCATGGTATTTCCAGAGTCATGAGCAATGCGCTCTTCGCCACCATAGTACTTAGTGGGTGTTGCGCCAGCTGATTTGAAGGTCTCGCCTGGTGATTGTTCCAATTCAGTAAAGAATTCGCCCACCCACTTTGACAGCTCTTGGTGAGCGACACCGTTGGCAACGATTGCGAAGTTGGATTTAGCATAGGCTGCTCGGCTGTATTCTGCGAGGCGGTTTTCGTCAAGGTATGTTGACATTGGCGTAGACGAAGATGGATGCAGAGGGTTCCCGAGGCCGCGATGGAAAGCAACACCATGGGCGGAATTCATGGCAAATTCAGCAGGTCTACCAAGCATCTTCTTCGAGGAAAGCTTCATGTTTGGGATGACTTGTTCATGAAGCTCATGGGCTTCTAAGAGTCAGCTTTCATGGTCATTCCTCGAATGACTCCCAGGCAATAACCTGCCTGTGTACTTTGTTTGAGATATGACCTCTCCTATCAACTCCGCGAAATATGGTAGGTCATCTCGTAAAAATTTTGCACCAATGACAAGATTCTCTCTCGAGTGGTGGGAGCTGAACTCTCCGCCTAGTAATTCCGTTTCCCTGGTTATTCTTAGGGCGGATCTTTTCCAGGTGTTCTGTATAGCAATGAACATGACAATCAGCTTTCGAGCTCTCCAAGGCCAGCCTCAAGCCATTGACCATCAACTGAGCCGCCATGGTAGCGAAGGACGAACCTTGAATGAGAACTTCTCGAGGCCTTCCGAAAAACCCGGTAATGGTTGATATCGTGTCCCTGCCTTCGCGACAACCGCCAGATGTGACGTAGGCCCTGGGAGATCTCGACTTGCAATTTTCAATCCTGCGACGTCCCCAGTCTCGTAGGAAAGGCTTCCTGAAGGTGCGGTAGCAAGTTGGCGGCTGGCGTTCGACCTCGTGTGGCACCGGAGGGCGCGCTGCCCATTGCGCGCGAGCTTCGCCCTAGCTATCATCTCGACGAGCAAACAGCGGGGCAATGAAGATTAGCCCTCGGTCCTCAATGGCTGGGAGAAGGGGACTTCAGTGATGTTAGAAGGAAGACGAGGAAGGTCGATCTCCATAGGGCTGAGCCTCTTTTGCGGGAAAATCGATTTTTTGCCCGGGTTCGCCTGCCCCTCCAAGTGACTCGTCCCTCACCACGGAATTTTGAGGCTCCAAGGACATCTTCAAGTATGTGGGCTGTTGTGTTCAACATACTCATGGGTCGACAGCGGTGACATTGGTGGTACATCTAGAGAACTTGACATAGTCTCTAGAATGTAAAGAATATGTCTCGAGTATGTGGGATCCCATGCCCTAAAGAAATGACTATTCGAGGCTTACAATAATTTCAACAGCATGCCTCCGAACTATGCACTCTTCTCGTAGACGACGTTTACGGGGAGTTGACCTCGGTGAGCTTACCTCAGCTTTGCATAATCTAGCATTCTGGACGACTTGCGCTGTCGTGTGGGGACGAAACTAATAGAAGTAGCTACTCTTCAAAATCCTTCTCCGCTACGGACGACTATCCATACCAGCTTTGAGACATCATACTTGTCTTTCAGAACGGTTGATTAAACATGGCCTCTCCGTTCTTGTACAACATCAACTTGTCCTATGGTATACCTCTGACAATAATTCGACCATATACGAAGCCAACACTGCGTCTGCATATGCCCTCCTACGCTCAGGAAAATATGTCAAGACCGCCGAGGACGAGCTTGGCAAATTTGCTGGTGAAGTTATTTCAAGTTTGCTGAGTCTCGGACATGCTCAGGTTGGCGATCTGGTGGAAGGATTTGGCGCTGGCAACAGCAAAAGTACCAATGGCTCTTTAGTCAGTCCAGATGTGTCAGACAAGCCACACTCGAATGAAGGGAAGCACGAAGCGGACAGTGAGGGCCATGGCGTCACATTCGAACTGATACAAGCAACACTGTTCGATTTACTGCGATCCGGTCTTATCTCTGAGGTCCACGAGTCCCACTTTCGATCAGAAGCCGACAACAGACTTGAGGCAGAGAAGGTAGTGCCCCCTCCAGAGTACTATAAAGCAAAAAGCAAGAGGGAGAATGAGGCGCAGTGGGAAGCTTCCCTCAAAAAGAAGCTAGCGGAGTGGAAGCACGGCATCGAAACTGAGGCAGTTGGGACTGAAGACTTGACAAAGAGCAAAGGCGCAAAGAAAGGCAAAAAGAGATCGCTTGAAGATGCAGAGGAATGTCCCCCGAAGAAGCGTCCTTTTTTGGGAGTTCAAAAGCGCATTGGTGCAACAGGACCGGCCTGCGAACCAAAGACGGATGCGACAGGCGTTCTCGATGTAAGAGATGTTGGAATACCTCCACGGAGTACTGGAAGTTGACTTCTTGCAGGACAAAATTACTCTCCGGATCAATCATGCCAAGTTTGCTGTCATATCGAGGAACAACCACCTCATCGAGCTCGCAGACCAATCCATCTGCACAAGCACATCCAAAGTCTACGCCGAAGTCCTTCGTGCAATCCAGCCTAGGGTCCTGGAATGTAAAGATGAGGCGCAAACATGGGATGATGACGATATGAGTCCAGACTTTGATTCTCTTCCTCAGGTTTCTACAGACGAGCTGGTAATCGCCTTGAAGGACTCGGCAGAGCTAGCTAACGCGTTGGGCAAAGTCGATGCCTCAAGAATCGACCTGATACAGAATGGACATCGCAAGAAGCGACGAAAAAAAGAAGCTGACAGCGATGATGAGGCTATAGTAGACGGCGATGCTAGTTCAGACGAGGGTGAGGATGAGGATGGTCCTTCGGACGACGATGCATCGAATATATCCTCTGATTCAGACGAATTCAACGGCCAAGGAGAATATAAGCCCAATCTGCTCTCCGGTACTGTACCCCAAAATGCTCTCCGTGAAACAATCCGCGATCATTTACTCCTCCTCGCCCATCATCCCCTCGGATTTCTACACCACCTTCCTCAGACCGCAATTCTTCCGGAGAGGTGGACCGTGGACTTCCCCACTCTCACAGGGAATGTTACTCGCCACACTTTGATGCAAAATATAACCTGTCGTCACGGGATGGTGGCGACTCGTCTCGTTCGTATCTTAATGGAGGAAGGCAAAGTCGGCGAAAAGGAACTCTGCACTATATCGCTCATAAAGCAGCAGACTTTGCGGAGCTATCTCGCAGCGCTCCACCAAGACAGCGTGGCTCATCTCCAAGAAGTTCCCCGTGACACCGCTCGAACCGTCCAGCGAACTATATTTCTCTGGTTCTTCGATGTAGAGAGATACAAGGCAAAGATGCTGTCAGATTCGTACAAAGCAATGGCACGGTGCCTGCAAAGGGCCCGCGTAGAAGGAGACAAAGTCAAAGCGACGGTGGAGAAAGCGAACAGGAGTGATGTCATCGGCAAGGAAGAACAATTCCTCACGATCCAGGAGCGTGAAGCATTAGGAAAATGGAGAGCGGTCGAAGAGAGGATTTGGGGAGAGATAGGGAGATTAGATGATCTAGTTGCTGCCATACGAGACTACTGACGCGATAGATGGAATATGAATTGGAATGTTTTGGTACGCGTGTCACACAGAACGGAATGTTAAACAGCATCTCGATCCTTATTCAGATTTTGGAGGTCCAACTAAATTGGTGACAAGTCTGCTGCGAGTTGTTCTGCCATGGCTGCGGCTCGCTGTCTGAAATTGAGCGTGCTTGCCTTTATTTACTCATCAGCATTGGCCCTACCAGGTCCCAGTCAATTGGGGAACTTGAATCCCCTTCGGACCAGAGGCGAAATCTGTTACGATGACGATACGCTTCAATCTTTCCAAAACTGGATAGTCGATTCAGCACCTTATTGCAGCTCCCTCCTGGACATCACCGACTACACTACTACATTGCCAGCCGCCACTTCACGAACGCAAGACATCTGCTTTCCTATTACCGCAAGGTCTTAAGAACTAACTTCGCTCCAGGACCACGACAACGATAACAGCAACGAGTTACGATACGACCTTTATGGTTACAATTGCTCAGATCAGAACCTTCGCCACCGTCACTACTACAATCGCTAATATTCAAAGACGTCAAGAGTTAGGTCTGGTTCCAGTCTTATCCATACTCTCTGCAGGCTTCGACAATGCTTCTATCGCTAGCAGCGTGTATAGTGCTTGCTCATGCCTGCGCCTTACCTCCAGCACCGTTGAAGCACGATCGACCGTGCAAATGGTAAGAGAATTATAAACCATAGCGATAGGGTAGGCAAAAATTGATGGTGAATTCAGCCAAGAACCATTGACGGCATCGAATACGAGAACATTGGCACGAGCACAGTGACAGCGGGTACAACGACAATGACTGAGACGGTGGCGAGACTACCACCCAAAGGACCAATGTTCAACGCCACCTTCACTTCCGGAGGCATTGGATCCCTCTTAACAGGGACAGACCTATCCCCACTGCCCTCTTTGAACATCACAGTCCTACCGACAGCCACACCTATCGGGACTGGCTCCCTGCGTTCAATCAATCAGACAATCTCAGCAACAGCATTCCCATCTCTTCCAAGCAATATGACAGCCCAATCCCCCTTCCCGACCGCTACCCCAACACCATCCAATCCCCCCACCATTCTTTCATCCGCCAACGCCACCATCGCCGCCAACTCCACCCTCCTAGCAGCAGCCACCGCCTCAGCCACCCCTCCCACCCTCAACGCCTGTCCAAACATCGACAACACCACCTTCACCACCACCAACGCCCAAAAATACCAAATCCATTGCTATCGCGACTACGAAGGCCCAAGCTATCTTGGCCTGCAGGAACCGAGTTTTCTTGCCTGTATTGATATGTGCGATAATGTCAATCAAGCGTCTTCGGGCCAGGACTGTGCTGGTGTGAGCTGGAGGCCGGATGTGGATACGGGGGTCGCGGTTAAGTGTGATTTGAAAAATCAGGTGGGTTCAATTTTACGTTTTGAATTTGGAATCGTGCCCCAGGCGTTTATGATATTGGAAATTTGTTGGATGTTTCTGTTTATTTTCGAACAAGGCAATGTTTATAGAGTGGGAATGTCTTCTATGTTGTATTTATAGCGACGCTAACGACCGTTCTTACGCAGATGGGTTTGGAGAATTATACATCAGCGCAATATGCGGTCAGTGCGGTGTTGTTGATTGGGGTCCCGGAGCCGGTTGTTCGGGAGTCTTAGAGGCTCGAAAGCCTATGTTGTACTCGGCGTATGATTCGACCTTTGCATCTACAAAACATCACACATGCCCGCCCGTCAGGCTCCCAATCAGACTCTATATGTGAGGTGTACTCGTCTAAGTGATTCAGAGGGTCCGTTGCAACATCTCCTATAGGCGATCCAGGGACTGCATCAGTTTTTTCATGAGTCGGTGCCTTCTCCCTCAAAGATGCAGTAGTATGATTAGTCCATCGCGTAAGGAATGATCGGCCTTTTTGGTGACTTCTTTGTTTCTTTAATATTGGTCCTTTCTTTGAAGATTACACATGGAAAAGATGCAACAAGTACTCTGGGCTTTTAAGGCAAGCTGAAGGCTATCCACAATCAAGGTTGACCGCCAGAGGCTTGAAACAACGTTTCTTCCCTCAGGGACCGTGGTGAGATGGGGCGAACAAAAATGAGGCTAACGAGCGCGGTTGTGGCGCATAGGGTTTTCGGGAAGCGCTCCAACACGCAGGATGCCGTAACTCTAGAAGCATATCATGAAGCCGGCTTCTATAATAGGCGTAATAATATATATATCTTCCTTACCGACTCCATTAGGATGTAGTGTTCTGAGGGTCCCTTTCGCAGTCCCTTTCTCCCTGATGTCTGTAAACTTAGAATTAATGGAGGTAACGCTACTATTGATTACACCTTCCTCGTGTGTTTACACCCTGCTGAGGCGCGTCACCGATGAATTGAAGCGTTTCGGTAATTTACTGGCCGGTTGAGCCTTCGGTAGACTTATATAATCTGGCGGATCTTTTCCTCCCTTGGAACTGGGGGGCAGCTATCGCTCCACTTTGTGCATAGCCCTGAGCAATTCTCGGTAGCTGACCCGTAGCTGCAGATGCGGGTTGACCCAGTTGTGTCGGAGTTTCATATTGGATCCCTACAAAAGACTACACTATTTCTGACCTTTCCTACCGCATCAGGTGGGGAGACCTTTGTGATACGTAGCTCAACGACGCACATCCTGGTCAAGGCCGTTCTCTTCCCAAATCCGCCTGTGCCAAGACCATTGAGACAGACAGCTTTGGGGAAACTCTAATGCATTCAATGCCCTTGAGTCAAGAGCAGCTATTGTCTCAATGGGGGCCCAGCATACAGGAAGAGGCTGCAAGGCTGTCCTCGGCGGAATGAGAATTCAGGCACAGTCTCCGACTCGGACATGTTCCATATTCCGAAACGCCCAACGATCAGGAAGATATGTAAGGAATGATGTTATGTTCGTCGAGTCTCCCTGGACTATATATCTTGGATGAAGGACAGGCCATCCATAAACAGAGGACATGCACGAGACCTTCCCCCACATTCAGATAACCTCGGCCCGCGCTCTCCACGTCCAAAAACGTTACCAGTCACCAACATTGCTGCCAGTTCACTCCCATCATGTCTCAATCCACCTCTGCGAATAAAGAGGCCATGGCTCAAACAATTGCCGCCACCCAGCAGGGTGATAACATTGCACATGCCCTCGCCGGCGCCGGTGGGGGCCTCCTCTCGATGAGCTTGACGTCAGGCCCCTTTGAAATTCACTCGGGCAGTCCCACTAACTTCCAACGGCTGTAGTTATCCCTTGATAACTCTCTCTACTCGCGCTCAAGTCGAGTCGAAGAGAGCTCAGTCCTCCACTTACGATGCGGTCCGACGCATCGTCCAACGAGAAGGGGTAACGGGCCTCTACTCCGGCCTCGACAGCGCACTCTTCGGCATTACTGTCACAAACTTCGTCTACTATTACTGTACAGCCTTTCTTCCCGACCAGAGTATCAGCTTGCTAAAAACTTGATACTCAGGGTACGAATGGACCCGTGACTTCTTCGAACGCGCCGCAATCCGGTCTTCAAGGGCTTCAAAAAAGCTTACAACCATCGAATCCATGATCGCAGGCGCCATCGCCGGTTCCGCAACCGTACTGATAACAAATCCAATCTGGGTAGTCAACACACGCATGACGGCACGACAATCCCACTCCTCCGCCTCAGACCTCCCCACACCCACCGTCCAATCAGAAAAGCCTCCACGCAAGCCATCCACCCTGAAGACAATCAGAACCCTATTCGCAGAAGAAGGCCCGACAGCTCTCTTCGCTGGCGTACTGCCCGCTTTGGTCTTAGTCATAAACCCGATACTCCAATACACAATCTTCGAACAACTCAAAGACGTCCTCGCCCAACGCCGCCGCGTGACCCCCCCCGACGCCTTCTTCCTCGGCGCTCTCGGGAAGCTCCTCGCCACGTCCATCACTTATCCGTACATAACGGTCAAATCGCGCATGCACGTTGCTACGACCAAGGAAGGCGTGCCGCAAGATGGCATGATGCAGAGTTTCAAGCGTGTAATTAGGGAAGAAGGATGGAGCGGGCTGTACAAGGGTATCGGACCGAAAGTCACGCAGAGCGTCATTACGGCGGCGTTTTTGTTTGCGTTCAAGGATGCGCTTTATGAGGCTTCTGTGAGGGCTAGAAGGAAGATACCCGCTAAGCTTGCTTGATGGGGTTTAAACGTGGTAAGGATCTTCAAAGAACGGCGTTGGGAAGATAATGCAAGTTGCTGTGTTTAGCGATATGTTCCTTGGTGCGATTTGTCAACCTCCACAATCTGTGTATATATCCACTACAAAGCTACCAACACACTAGCTCATCGTTGCTACAATCCTGAATTCCAGTGACTATCCCGCCTCACAAATCCTACAACCTTGCTATTTTACCGCCTTCAAACACAACCTATCCACGATTCTACACCATACCTTCCTCCAGATTCACGCATCACTGTCTACTTAATCCGCTCCCAAGCTCCTTCTTGCAGCTCTTAAGTAAGATGGTCGCGCATAAAACGCTAGCACTCGAAGCCGCTTAATACACCCGGGAATCTTTGAACGTTATAACGATTATCTACCCGTATTTTCAAAGAATGGATATCGAGTCGAGAAGAGACACCCCTCACATAGGAGACATTGCTATACCTAGGATCATTCGACACTCCGCAGAGCCAAAGAAAAATGGAGTTTGACCGCTAACTTGGAAGATCTGTAGTCCATAGAAGGTTATGAAAATGTTGTGCATCGTCTACTTATTCGGAGGCTTCTATGCAATCTATATGCATGACATCTTGGGCCCGTCGCATGCAATGCAGCATCACTGATGAAGTACATCAGTTTAAGAGATCAAAGAACGCTATGCATACAGTTCATCATCAGGGCAGCGAATCGGAGTCGGATCATAACTTCGCCTTGATATGCTTTCCAGCTTCTTCCTCGGCTAAAGCCTCGGCATAAAGTTCATCAAGGTGCTTTCGGTACATCTTGGCCGTCGGCGGTCGTTTCATCTTTAGTCTGCTCTAACTATCAGCACCAAGACTCTCGGAAAGCGTAACGTAATACAAAGGAAGAACTTACGTTGGTGTCAAAAGCTCGTTATCAATTGTAAAGGGATCGACCATCAGATAGCAATTCCTCACCCTCTCAAACCCCGCAAACCCATTCTTCCTGCCAACCTTGTCCAGCTCCTTCTTCACGGCCGTTCTCACTTTGATGTCGGAGCATGCTGCCTTGATGGCCTCAATATCTGTGGCTTCGATGGTCCTTCCAAGGACTTTGCTGGCATACGGTGCAAACATGTCTGGCTGCACGGCGAAGATGGCTACCAAGAACGTCTGCAACGAGTCGCCATGAACGTATGCCATGGCCAAGTAATTGAGATGAGAGAGATATATGTTTTCAATGCGCTCTGGAGAAATATACTCCCCTTGTGCGAGCTTGAGAACATTCTTCCTGCGATCGATGATCTGGAAGCGGCCGCGGCTGTCGATAGTCGCTATGTCACCAGTACAGAACCATCCATCGGGTGTCATCGCCTTACCGGTTTCTTCATCATTGCGGTAGTAGCCACTGAAGAGTGAATTGCCTCTTACAAGCAGCTCACCACGCGGTTGCGGCTTGTCCGTGGAGTGATACTCCATATCTGGTACATCTAGCAGGCATAATTCCATCGTTGGCATTACAGCGCCGCAGTTGCCGACGGACAGATCGCCCGGTAATTGGCATAGACCATGAGCGTAAGTTTCAGTCAGGCCGTAGCCTTGGGCGAAATCGACGCCTAGAGCAGCGCGAAAGAATCGTTGGAGACTGGGATCCAGGGGTGCGGAACCTGATACCATGTATTTCACTCGGTCAAGACCCAAAGCAGTGCCGACCTTTTTGCCCCAGATGCGGTCGTAGAAGGCGTGCTTATTCGTTGCGGATGGCGAGTCGACCGGCTCCATATTCGCAAGCTTGGTAGATATTATGTGACGGGCCATTGTTCCTTTGAAGCCCGGTTGTTGGATCGTGGCAGCACGGACGGCACCACCAAAGCGATTGTAGAGACGGGGCACGGAGGTGAACGCTGTAGGCCGGAGCGCCTGCAGATCATCGACCAGAGCGAGGATATCGCCATGGAAGTAACCCAATTGACCTCCAGCCCAAAGTACACCATGCTCAGTCATACGTGCGTAGATGTGAGCCAGGGGGAGGTAAGATAATGCACTATCAGTGGGTTTATGAAGAATTGTAGCGAGTGCGCCGGATGCCGCTGCTACTGCAGCTGCGTGATTCAATGTCACGCCTTTAGGAGGACCAGTAGTTCCAGAGGTGTAATTGATGGTTACTATATCCGACGGTAACGGTGGACGGTACACAGGTGGCCCATTACAGGCTCCTAAAGCCTCCACTTGTTCCATTGAGTATATTTTGATGTTCAGATCCGAGGCCATAGCATTCAGAAGAGCAAGCTTCGATTGTCCTTCTCGTTCGCCGTTGTCAAGAGGGTCTACACATATGACGACCCTGAGAGATGGTAACCTTGGCTTGAGTTTGAGAAGGGTTGGTATGTGAGGCAGGGACGCGACGACGCAAGGCAGAGATGCATGATTGATGATGTACTCCGTTGTCGAAGGTCCAAGTGTATCGTATATTGAGACCGTGTACAATGATTGTGACATACAGGCCAGATCTGAGATATCAATAAGTGGTCATTCTATCGAACAGGTACTCGCAACGCACCTGTAATCTGCCATTCCGGGCGATTCTGGCACCAGAGTCCTACACCATACTTCTGATCCTGCACTCCAGCTTCTCGATTGACTTGGACAATACCGGCGCCAAAGTTGGCTCTTCGCTTCTGAACATCACCATAGGTGATCCAGTGGTACTTCCCAAATGTTTTAGTCGCTGGATCGTATGGTCTGTAGCCTAGACATCTGTTCGTTGGCTGGCGATTCGCGGTGTCCTCGAACATTTGATGAGCATTGGTGACATTAGGATCCAAGGTCTTCAGTAGGCCATCCCTAAACCTCCAATGTCGGTATACAGCGCTCCGACCAGCTTTTTGTGAGGCAGGAACTGGGACGGAGAATGGAGCGCCTGCCGGCACAGGCGAATGGTAGTCCTGCGCAAGCTCGAGGTGGGCAGCCATGGTGGGACAATGTGATATCCTGATCTGATTTCCTGGAGGAATATAAAAGAACAGATGCCGCTCTTCTCCTTGTTGGAGGGGCACAGAGCCAGAGAATCCATCGGTCCAACTCCATCCCAAATAACCTCGGCTGTCGTTCGGGCTCGGCATCTCCGTCGTTTTGCCAAGCCGCCATCCGCCTGCGGACAAGCGCGGGATAAGTTCGGCCTTTCGGAACACTTCCATCCGTTGATGCTTGGTGTACAGCATAAGTAATTGATGGCATGGACCATCAAAACGCTGTCGTGGCTGTCCAGCAGTCCCAGTTCGAGGTCCAGACTCAGGTCTAACCCCTCCAAGGCTCATTCAGGTTGCTGCAGCGTAAGATCCCGAACGTCGTTAATGTCGATATTTAACAACCACTGTAATGCAACGAGAACTCATGCATGATACACTGCCATGTGCGAAGCTTCGCCGCCGCAGATAGGGTACCGATCAATGGTACTTCGGCACCGTACATCGGCACATCGGACTATCGACACTGCATATAGCATCGGTAAAAGTCTGCGTTTTCGAGAAAAGTGACGATACAAATTTGTACGTCTTCATTCGCATTTCATCATAGGATCCAGCAGGTCTGGCTAGCCGTTGCAATCTGCAATATTTCACGACGACCAGGCTAAGCTCACCAGTCTTATCCATCTCCTTCGAGGCATCTTTGGCCTACTGGGTTTGAGATCTTTACTTGTCCTTGAGCCACATCTTTTCTGGAAATTTCCGAAAGAATACTTGGTGTATCTTTACTGAGCGGCTGTGGCCTCGAATAAATCGTGCGTGCAGGAGATTCGCTTCGAACTCATTGTTCTGCATAACCGTGGGTTGGATTCACTTGCTGTTGTCTGTTGTGAGCTCAGGGTACGCAAATGTGAAGCACCGTTGATCACATTGGGTACGTGACAGTTGATGTGTCTTGTTAAAATAAACTAATCGTTGGACGACATCCAACAGTATGACAAAAGCCCATTATTGTTAGGCTATGGGCATATACTAACGCCCTTAAGGAGCCGGAGAGCCGCTGTATCTGAGTGAAGACATCTCATATCGCGGGTCGCTTCAATAGAATGATGATGGTATCAAGATCAGTCTGCGCTGCAGTGCGGAGGTGTCCATTATTTTCTCTCAAATGACCCTTTCGGACTACCGACATCCGGACAACCGGAGATGAAGCAATGATAGCTCTGGTATGCCAGTCTGGCGGTACGGGCATTGCTGGCCAGTAAGCTAATATACCTCAATATTAGACGTGTAGTCGTTCGCTTCGTCGCGAGTCACATACTCTAACACTATTGATCGTCATCCTTGCTTCACCATCAAGACAGCCCTTATAAAGTTATACAGCAAGAGACAAAGGAGCACGACCCCGATTAATTGTAAGAAAATGGGTGTCGCACTTCCATTGTCGTGATGGTCATTCTGATGAGTGACATTAATTGAATCGTACGAAGGCGGTTGGGCTTCCGAAGCCGTCGAGATCATCTGTTCTGTTGCTGGGTCGAGCGGATGACCATTGAACCCTGAGTGCTGCGGCACATCCTGCACCTTTGTATCAGTGTCTCTGTCGAGCAGCCGCTGAAGGTAAGTGTTGCTGTTCTTGCGTAGTGGCGACTCACATTCAAACTCATCTCCTATTGCTTCTTGAAATTCAGAAATGATATAAAGGCTCAAGAATTTTGTGTTTTGATTGTAGCGATCGGTTGAAGAGCACCCTGTCAGACTCTGCGCACTCTTGAAAGCTGGGCGTGAAGAATAGGGATAACTTGGTTCAAGATGGCTTCCTCAGATCCTTTCCAGCTGTCGTTGAAGCTCCGCCTTCCCTGGGACCCTAAAGATTGCGGCCAGTTCCTTCAAACAAAGTTTACGCGGTAAGTGATCGGTACAGTCAGCGATGGGAGCAGAGGCTAGCGATTGATGGGTGTTGTAAGTCAGATACTTTATTGACGTGAGGAGCGGGCGCTTACCCTACTCTCAGAGAGCACTTTCCACCCTAAAGCTTGGGGCTTGGAATGCTGATTGCACACCATTATGACGGTCTATTCGCAAAAAGGTTACAATTCAATTGGGTGGCTTCAGACTGTTCTGTTTCAATATATAAACACTTTCAACTAACTCAGCCGATGGACTCTTGGAATCATGAGATTACCCCAAAGATCGGTCTCACGTCAGCTAATCTCTTCCAAGGTACGGCCCTAAGCTCTAGCCTCAGTAAGGTACCTACTCATACTCTTTTCTAGGGGGGCGCTTGGGGACTAACTAGGGCCCTAGCCTCCGCCCGTGCCTCGCTACGGGGGCCTTATTATTACGTAGCATCCCCCTTCTAGAACGCCGAAGGCGCTTCCTGGGGTATCAGGTACTGGGGCTGGTACCGCTACATGAGCTGCAACAGATTCCAGGAACAGACCACACCTTCGTGACAGGAGGCAAATCAATTTCGACGTAAGGCAATCAGACATGTCTTCCTAGGCCTTTTTCTATTCCCGGAAACAGAACAGTCCAACTCTCCCCTATGCAACTAGTCCTATCCAGTCCTTCAGGCCCCCAGTGCCTCATTTATTCGACATCAAGATCCCTATATCTAGCATGCTCTAACATTCAAACCTTTCTACGTCTCACATCAGATGTCTTTGATTCTTATTATGAGTTCATTAGCGTTCCTTTAGAAGATTGACCCCAGGAGCCTGTCCAGTGAGATGGATCTATAACCGCCGACGGTTGTATCCATTGAACCCTACTTCGAACAAGCACGAGCTGACGCAAAAGCCGCACGCATACTTCCTCAACTTCTTGCCATCAGTCAGACTTTCATGCCGCAAGGCTTCGCTTCCTAGTCTGGGGCTATACTCAGCTCAAAACCCCTCTTCGTCTCATGCAAGGCATTTTTATCAGCAACGATCACATCTTAGACTCTTGATATTCAGGCGGGCAATGAGACCCAGTATCTTCGGACCAGCATATAAGACAAGTACCCGACCCCATTTTCATAGCTTCTGGAGATAAGACATCTGTGTGCGATACATTTCATAGCAGCACCAGCTCCTACAAACTTTCATCTCAACGACAATGTTCCCAACCTACACCCAACATGCCGTCGCCTTCCTGAGCTCCGCATCGCTGATTGCAGCCAGCCCTCTCACGAATCTGGATTTGGCCCGTCGAGGTCTCCTTTCACCACGGGCAAGCAATCCGTGCGCACCGGGCGGGAATCCCATACTATATGCCAAGCAGTATGGCCCCGATCTCTGCCCACCAGCCATTACTCTAAGCGGCGATGGATCCTGCCCGACCACCTGGCACGATTGTACCTCCTACTGTGAGATCCGCCAAAATTTCTATTACCGGGAGGAAGTACCACTGGACCAGCCGTACTGCCACGGTCCCTTGACTTGTAGTATCAGCAGCAGCAAAGCCACCTCGTACTCGTACACTGGATCGATTGCGGCTCCGAACTGGCTCAGCGCCCTCGGTATAGGTATCACCGGCGGCTACGGCATTTCCACCACAACGACCGACGTACGAACAACGTCTGTGAGCCTGCAACCGGGCCAGTGCGGCTACTTCACCTTCCTTCCCATCATGCATGATTCCTGGTACGTCGCTCCCATCTTCTAAAAGCTGGCGAGCCAGATTACGGTCCGACTGACAAACATTCACAAACAGCGGAAGCTTGTCGGAAGGCACACCGATCGACGTCCCCAGAAACCACTGCAAGGACGTCAAAACGACCGGCAACGTCTGCATCGAGCAACCCTTCCACAGCGCCGACTGGAAGTTCGTCCAAGGCGACACCATCTTCGTCCGCACCGACTGCGGCACCCGCGCCCGATTGCCGGCCGCAGATCAAGATCCGGCATACAACCACGAAGGTGTCGCGGCGCCGCAATCCGTTTACGATATCTTCTCCACTTCTTACGATTGTACACTTTCGTAAGTTTGTCCCCTCGCTCGCTCGAAAAGGGCATGCTTTGCCATCCGCCCCGCTAATCTGTGTTGTTGGGGTATTAGTCCCGAATGCGCGCATCCTGTTGGTTTTGGTGTCAACCCTGCGTGTAAATGCACTTGTGCTGGGCAGCCGGCATCCCTTGATGATCCGGGGTGTGCGGGATTCCAAGGCTCGCTTCCTCATCCACCTAGCCCTGGACCTGGGAATGGCCCTTGATCCCCTTCATATGTTTTCGGAGATCTGGCGTTGGAGTCGATATTCTTAGGCGGCAGGTGCGTTACCTTGTATGTTAGTGGTAGTCCTGGTGTGAGGTGCAGAGCAGTGATCATTGAGAAAGCATGAATGACCTACCTTAGCTACTAGCGGATATATACATCAACGTGCCCCGATAAATAAACGACAATACAATACCCGTCTCCCTCACATCCGATCACAAACGTGCATGCACCTAACTAACCGAAAACACCCTAACAGATAACCTCTCTGCATTCCATCCCATCCCCCACCCTCTCCTCATCACCCTCACCCCATCCCCTCCCCTATCCACCTCCCCCATCCCTATCCCCACCTTCCCCATCCCCATCCCCACCTTCCCCATCCCCTCCCCCATCACCCTTCCCCATCACCCTCACCCTCACCCTCACCCTCCCCCATCTCATCCCCCCATAAACCCATACCCCCTCACCTTTCGTATTCTCATTCTCACTCTCACCTTCCTCACTATTATCATAGACCTGAGCATAAACCT
>JAABUL010003779.1_pt1 | contig 21627 bp, 14 predicted proteins | sample 5559151 | NCBI WGS metagenome assembly JAABUL01 (sample SAMN10711876, study PRJNA513368) | rock metagenome | isolation source: Antarctica rocks | place: Antarctica: Victoria Land, Pudding Butte sud | reverse complement strand
AGAATGAACTATGCAATGAGTATTGACAAGCTATGAACAAAGATGAACTGAAGCTTCATGACATGAAGCTAAAGAACTGTCAAATCATTGACAACGTTTTATTCAAAAAGAGTCTACTATGAGTGTCGAAACAAATGCATACGAAATTGCTTCAAGAGATTCACGATCAATCATCAATCTTGCACTCTGACATTAGATGAATGATTGATCTAGTTCAACGCTTCTACTATTGATCAGGTCATTGAGCAACTATTCGACAATACATTCGAAACTGTCATGTCTGTCAGCGAAGCAAAGCATCTCGAGATGATACAAATGATTTGCTTCAGCCTCTATCGATTTCTCAGCAGCGTTGACAAGATATAGCTATGAACTTCATCACTGAGCTATCTCTATCGAAAAACTATAACGTCATTTGCACGATCATATGTCGTCTCTTCAAAGAACGTCACTATGTTTTCTGTCATTGAAGAGACGATGACATCTCAATCGAAGAAACAGTATGAATCATGCTATGAAACGTCTATTGACTTCATGATTTACTCAGTTCTATCGTTTCAAATAGAGACTTTCAGTTCATATTGATCATGTGACAAAGTCTTTGTAAACGACTGAAGATCAAAGTCAATCTATCAACAGTTTATCATTCAGAGATTGATGATCAGTCAAAACGAGCTAATCAAGATGTTGAATGCGAACTTCGAATCTACTGCAATTACATGCAGAATGATTGAATTAAATGACTTTCAATGATGAAATTCAGTGACAATTTCAATACATTCTCGACTATCTTGATGATTTCTTTCTACTTCAATAAAGACTTTCACTTTCGAATGAGTTTCGATTCAGATACGACTGATTACGAAACGACTCGTCAACGTATTGAGACTAGAAAGATCGATGACATTGTCACTTGAATGAGCAAGCTTCTTATCTTCGATCATCAACAATTGAAAAAGATCAAGCAGATCACTGAAGCTCAGATGAACAAGCATAGACGAGACGTCATCTATGAAGTAGATGATCAAGTTTGATTAGTCTTTGAAAACATCAAAATCACTAGATCATGCAAAGATTTGAAAGACAAGCAGCTCGATCTCTATTCAATCACAGTCAAAGTTGAGATCTTCTATCGTCTTCAGCTATCTAGAAGCATGAAGCATATACATTCAGTGTTCAGCTCAAAGTATCTACGAACTTCATCAAACGACTCTCTATCAAAACAATATTCTGAGATCTCTAGATTGATGATCATTGAAGAGAATGAAGAGCACTGAAAAGTAGACGATATATTGAACTTCAGACGATATAGAGAAAGACTACAATACAAGGTCAAATGAATCGAAATAGATCATGACGACGAATGATACTATGTCAATAAAGAAGAATTCGATGACTCGAAGAAAGTTCTGAACGAATTTCACAAGCTATACTTGAATAAGTCGCACTAAATTGAAAACACGATGAATTTTTTGCTTTTATTCCTTTTCTATTCATGCGAACATGAATGTTCGAAGAAAGAAGATAATGTTACGAACATGTCTGAATTGATCAGAGTTCAGATCTAATTCTAATCAATTTGATTAAAGCAAGTCATGATGCTATGCCTAGTTTGAATCTAGCGCATCTCTTTGAGTCATTCTCAGCACTTCTTCTCGTTGTTCAGCACTTTCTTCATTCATTTCTTTCATCATTCTTTTAGACAAACACATCTGATCTATTACATCACATCTGTATCAAGCCTAGCGCAGCCTCAAGCCATTATTTATAGAAGAGCTTGCACTCTTTCTCTTCTGTATTCTTAATGTCTTGTTATAGTTATCTCTAAAGAACAATACATACATATCAGCCTCGAGTCTCTTTGATTGAATGATCTAGACACAATTTCAACAGAAACTAAATTTATACGAGCGATCTACATGACAAGACAACGACTATAAATAAAGATACAAACGAGAGTTTATAGATTATTATGCTAGACACTACGCTTTCGACTCAACTACATTGCAAGATCAATTTCAAGAAAGAGTTTTGCAACAATCATCTTTCATTGCAAATATAGTTGCTAGACGAAATTTCAGATGTCACAATTCATCATCACTTGTTTCAACAAATGAAGCGAAACGATATTTGAATCAGAGTTAGTTTTTCTTCTCTTTGTTTTGTTCGTTGCACAATTAATGTTATTTCATAATTTCTTTGCAATCAATTTTGCAATCGATTTTGCAGTCATATAGTTTGAAATATCAAATTCTAATAAGCTTTAGACATTGTTCAAGACATTGATTTCATTAAGTTCTGAAGAAATCATTTCAGAGACTTTATTCATTTAAGCAGAATGACTCGAAATATTTTAGCAATTTCAGCTATCTCAACAGATGTTGAACGAGTTTTCAATTTGAAACGAGACTTATTATCTTATCATTGCAGCTCTCTTGTTGTCAACATCATATTGAATATCATGATGATTAAGCATGCAGATGCTGTGAAGTTAAAAGCAGAATTTGAGTCTCATGAGCTTATTGAAGAGAAAAGAGCTTTTAATGCACAGAAACAAGAAAAGAACAAAAGATTTAATCTTCATCATTGACGTTAATGAAGATTTAGAGTATATCAGCAATGCATCATCAAATGATGATGTTGATGATAACAAGCGTGATAAGTAATGTTATATTGTTCATCATCAGACATTTAATTAACAATATCAGAGCTGAAGAATGATGATACACTTGATGTTGATCTTTTCATATCATTTTCGCAATCTAGATTCTCAAACTTTGAAGAATTCTCATTATCTACATTATTTAATACAGCAAGATCTACAACAGTAAGATCTACAACAACTTCACTTTTGAATGCTCAATTTTCAGCGTCTACTCATTTTAATTGAGTTACATCATACTTGACTGAGAGAAACAGATTGAAGAAGAATGATCAATTATTACAAAAGATAATGAATTGAAGAAATTTGATGAAATTCGTTGCAGTCTCTAAATTGAATGAAGAATTTAAGTTGTCATCTTTAACAGTGAAAAAAGAACAGCGCAAGATGACTTCTTCTTTGAAGTTGAGTTCTGTTTCAACACGTAAACGTAGCTTTGAAATGACTAATTTCAAGAAAAAATCATCATTTAAGAATAAAGCTAAATTGAATGCATTGTCTGAGCAAAGAAGACAAGAAAACATCAATAGAAAGCTCATGTAAATAGTTTTGCAATTTATTTTGCAATTTACTGTTTTCATGAAATTGCTCGCGCATTTTTCAAGCAGTTTAGTTAGAGACAGTGACTGAAATCTAAGTCAACGATAGAAAAGTCAAAAACATTTCTCTACATATATATAAATTTCTTTTCAACATGTAAATAAAGATCATTCATACACACACATTTTAAAGTTTCATAATATCATTCTACTAGTACTTATTTCAAATAAGTAAAATGTTTAAACATGTTATTGAGTTCAAATCAACTCATCAAGTTGATCGAGTTGAGTCGAGAGTCTGACTCAACTCGATCGAGTTGAGTTGATCTTTCTTAACTCAACTCAATTTTGAAACTCAACTTGAGTTGAGTTGAGCAATTTGAACTCGACAACAGACTTAGTCAGATCATTTTCGAACACAGATGAGCTAAAACTGAAAACATACTTTAAAATACACATTTATATGAGTCTTCATAAAGAATCTCAAGTTTCTGACTACTGAAATATCAAGCTAAATAAGTCTCTTCATTCATTGATTCAAGAAGCAATAACTTTGAACAGATATGAAAATATTGATCGAAATTTGTATTTCTTTAACTATAAATCAAAAATCAGATCAGATAACGCTGTCTTTCAGAAAGTAAGTGTGTTTCTCATTTAAATTATATATGTTTCTCATCTAAATTAGTTGAGAAAACTGACTTTTTTTTCATCAGACAGAGTCTATTAATACCTTGCTCGAAGAGACATGCAAAAAACACTGAAAATCTGATTGATTCATGACTGTAAATGAAGTAATGCAGCGATTCAAGAGTCAATTGCATGATACGCTTACTATACTTATGAAACTCACTTCTGAAGACTACAAGATCTTAGTGATAGCTGACAAAGACTACGTTCTAGTCTGAATCTATCATCAGCGTGACAAAGAATCTTTAGATGTTCAGATTTTAAAGAAACTAGAAAGTAATAAAACAGTCACGATGATAGCAGATCTTCTTGATCAACTGTTTAAATAATTAAACTACGTTTATGAAGTGTTTTTAAACAATCTTTTCACAAGTCACAAGCTTTTTGTTATGAGTCTGCATAGAGCGAATCATATGAGTGTATTCTAACTAGAAGTTCAAAGCTGAAGAAGAAAGAAGATGCAATACGTTGTGAGTTTTACTCATGAAGACACGCTAGATCGCTAGCGTGTCAACATCAGCTTTATACTAGTCTATGATAGTCTGACATGATCTATGTTAGACTAACTCAAAGTGCATGATTGCAACATTATCTTCTTTCTTCATTTAGCAATGTTCTCATTGCTGCAGTTCAATCAATCTTTCTTAAGTCAATTTTTATCTTGACTTGTTTGAATATCATTCATGAAAGTCATTTATGATCTTCTGATATTCTTCGAATTCACTTTCATTGATGTTGTATCAATGTAGATCGACGTTGTATTCTTTTCAATTGACACGATATTGTAGTTGTTTATCTCGTTCATAATGTCTGAAGTTCAGTATGTTCTTCATCTTTCATTCATCTTCGTTGTCGATCACTATAAAGTCAGACGATTCATTTCATTGTTCATTCAGAGAGTTCTTTGAATTTAGTTGCAGCAGATTTGATGCAAACTTTGAATGTATCTTCATAGTTGATGATAGTTTCAGTTGATAAGAATGTTCAATCTCAATCAGAATCTTGAAGAATTCTAGCATTTTATCGTCTAGCTTCTTTGATGATCGTGAGATCATTATGTTTCTAGAATTCAGAAACATCATGTCATTTATCTGATAAATTATTTTCTTTCGATGCTTGTTAATCTGTTTCTTTATTGTAACTCTGACTTTTGTCAAGACTTGCTTAATTAATGCTAGTAATCATTTCATGTATTTGAATATATTTTCAACTTTGTCTGTTTCAATTCTAGCTTAAGTGATTTCATATTTGATTGAATTCAAATTGAAGTTCATATGAAAGTGAAAGTTCTTATTCAGAAAGAATGTTGATTGTTCAATTGATGATGAAATAGCATTGTTATCAATGAATTCAATCATGAATAATCAGATGAATCAATCATCTTGCATATATGAGCAGTAACTTTGTAGATATCATTCTACATTCTGATTCACTCTTTCTATCTGATCATCAATCTGAAAATGATAATTGATGAATAGTTTTATCTTGATGTTTAGTCTCAGACATAGAGACTTTCAGATAATTGATATAAATTGTGAATCACAATTGAACATTATTGATCTTGATAATTCATGAGTTTTGAAAATTCATATCAACAGTAGCTTGACTGTTTATTTTGCGAAGATTTCTTCGTTATCTGATCAACATAATATATAGTGTCGCTTCTTAAACAATCAATTTATGACTGTCAGAATTGCATTGCTTTCATCATTTTCTGATAGATTAATAATGAAGTTTAATAATATGTTTTGTCATTGCTGCTTAAGTATGAGCAATGACTTCAGCAATTCATTGATTTGATCTCTTGATGCTTTTAATCTACAACAAATGTAACAGTTTTGAATGTAATGCTTGATCATCATTCTCATCTTTGATCAGCAATATGATCATCTCAGCAAGTTCAATGTTCAATTCATGTCAAAGTGATCATTGATCAAAAGATCATGTGCTTCTCTTATCAATAGAATGATCATTGACTGAGAAACTCATAGTTTATCATCTTTTCAGAATACTTCATTAAGTATCTTGCAATTGTCTAGATTAATATCTTGACAAGTTTTTCTGTTCTGTTTCATGATTATTTGAATGTTAAAATACAGTCGATTTGTTCAATTTTCAACTATAATCTGATTTTGAATAAAAATCATCTCTTTGATTGAATTTTGATTAACTTTTGATTTAAGTTTTGAATCTGAGTTAAATTCTGAGTCAGATTCTGAGTCAGATCTGAGTAAGATCTGAGTCAGATTCTGAGTTAAATCTTGATCAGCTTTCTGATCATCTTTTATTAATTGAAGTTCAAATCTGTCTTCTGACAGTAGTATCTGATGCTGATATAGCTTATGATCATCATTTGTTTCAACTGACTTGACGTCTGACATTCTGATCAGCATGTCAACTTTCAGATTCTGTTTTTTCGACTGATGTATGATCTTGAAGTTATATTCAAATAACTTCTCAGCTCATTTAGCTTGTTATCTGATCAGTTCTTTAATAATCATGAAGTACTTCAAATTCAGATGATTGATGAAAATCTTGATTGAAATATTTGTACATTTCAATTTAAGATGTCAATGCTTCAAGCAACAAATGATGATCATCAGTTTCTTGTCATAAATCTTGTAGTTACATTTTGCAAGAATCATGTTCTTGCTATAGAAGATCATTGAATGTAGAATGTCTTCATCGTCATACTGAGATAATACTTCGTCGTTAATGTTAGAGATCAGCATAGAGCGAGTCATATGAGTGTAAGATAATGAGTATATAAATGCTAAGAAAGAAAAGTATCTAGAAGAGAAGAATCGACTATCTATATGACTCAGAAGAACATAAGCTAACTCTGAATAGAGTTGACTTTGAAACAAGTCTATGCTCTAGCGACGAGCGATCAACGATAGCTCTCAGAATAGTCATCAACATAGTCATCAACATAGCTATCAACGAAGATGATAGTTAGAATCGTAACATTACTTTTTTTCTTCAACGATTCATGTTCACATGAATGTATTCTCTTAGTCTTGTGTAGAATTGAAATGTCTATTGTAGCAGACTTACTATGCAAGGTAGAAGTGTCATTGAAGCAGACTCACTAGTTGCATGCAAACGAGTCAACAGATTGATTCACTGATAGATAGAACGATGTGAGTAGATAGATCATTGCATTGACGAAAGATGTCATTGTAGCAGACTCACTAGTTGCACATGAATGTATGATCAGATTCACTGATGAGTAGAACAATGAGAAGATCATTGCATTGACGAAAGATGTCATTGTAGCAAACTCACTAGTTGCATGTGAATGTATGATCAGATTCACTGATGAGTAGAACGATGAGAAGATAGATCATTGCATTGAGAATAAATGTCATTGAAGCAGACTCACTAGTTGCACGTGAACTGATAGGCGAATCGATTCACTGATAGATAGAGTGATGAGAAGATCATTGCATTGACAATGTCATTGAAGCAGACTCACTGAAAGTTTGCTTCTCGAGATAGAGACTTCACGCAGTTCTATGACTGATCTCGTTTGATTGTTCAACAAATTCAAAGAATCTCTTGCGAATCTGAATGAACGATTAATTCGCTGATCTTTGACCTAGTCGAATGATTTCAATCATTTGTTTATACTCGCTGATCAGCGCACGAGTTCAAATCTTTTGTTTATTCTCGCTGAATCAGCTCACAAGAGAAGAAAGATGAGTGCTGCTGCACGAACGCAAGTCGCTAGATCAAAGTCGATAGAGGGTTGAAGAACTACTAGCAGAAGCACTCGAAGAAATCGATGCAGATTATTTCACTTTGTCTGTAATGAAGAAGCATTTATATAATGTTAGAGATCAGCATAGAGCGAGTCATATGAGTGTAAGATAACGAGTATATAAATGCTAAGAAAGAAAAGTATCTAGAAGAAAAGAATCGACTATCTATATGACTCAGAAGAACATAAGCTAACTCTGAATAAAATTGACTTCGAAACAAGTCTATGCTCTAGCGACGAGCGATCAACGATAGCTCTCAGAATAGTCATCAACATAGTCATCAACATAGCTATCAATGAAGATGATAGCTAGAATTGTAACAGTTGACATAGTTTGAAAAGTCAGTTTTTAGAATAGCTTCTCTGATTGAATCAAAATGCTTCAGAATGAAAACTGTTATCACTTGTTACTTCAGTTCTTCAAAGATCGTTTGATAAATCTCTGTTCATTCAAAGAAATGATCTTTTCGAGTCAACTTTATCATAAGTTGAGCAATCTTTGAAAAGTTCTTTATGAATCATTGATAGAAATTGTAGAAATCAATAAAGATCTGCATATAAGTCAACAATTGAGACATTTTTCAGTTTTGAATCACATCTACTTTTCAAGAATTTATTTGCAAATCATTGATGAATATCAATAGTTCAAGAAATGAGATTTTCTGAATCTTGAATTTGCACTTGTCAATGTTTATCTGTAAATTGACTTCACGAAGCTTTTCTAACATTTCTTTCACATGAGTTTTATGTTCTTTCAATGTCTTACTGTAGATGAGAATATCATTTAAGTATGTCTGACAGAATTTATGCAGACAGTTGAACAATACATCATTGATATAATGTTGAAAGAAAGCAGATTCATTGATCAATTTAAAGAGCATTACTTTATACTTGTAAATGTTGAAAAAAGTAACAAAAGTAGTTAAATCTTCGCTTTCTGAACTCATGTGCAGTTTATTAAACATGATGATAATGTTAAATCAAATCAGATACTTACTGTCTTAAATTCAAGCTAGTACTTCATCTATCAAGAATATTGAATAATAATTTCTTTTGATCAGAGCATTCAGTTTTCAATAATTCATGCAAAAGCAAAGACTATCATCTTTCTTTTTGATAAACAGTATTTGTTAGGGGCCAGCATAGAGCGAGTCATATGGGTGTAATGTAACGAGTATATAAATGCTAAGGAAGGAAAGTATCTAGAAGGGAAGGACCGACTATCTATATGGCTCAGGAGAACATAAGCTAACCCTGAATAGGGTTGACTTCGAAACAACTCGATAGCCTAGTGACGAGCGACCGGCGATAGCCAGGAACATAGCCATCAACATAGTCATCAACATAGCTACCAACATAGGTGCGTAGCTAGGATCGTAACAGTACCCCCCCCCTTCAACGATTCATGTCCGCATGAATGTATTTCCTTAGCCTTGTGTAGAATCGAAATGCCTATTGTAGCAGGCTAGCTATGTAGGGAGGAACCGACTTGCTCAGCGAAGAGGTCGGCTATTGGCTGGTGCCATTGAAGCAGGCTCACTAGAAGGGGACCGACTAGCTCAGCGAAGAGGTCGGCTATTGACTGGTGCCATTGAAGCAGGCTCACTAGAAGGGAACCGACTAGCTCATCGAAGAGGTCGGTTCGGATGATGCCATTGTAGCAGGCTCACTAGTTGCACATGGACGTTTGACCAGGTCCACTGGTGAGTAGGGCGATGTGGGTAGGTAGATCATCGCGTTGACGGAAGGCGCCTTTGTAGCAGGCTCACTAGTTGCACGTGAACATTTGACCAGGTCCACTGGTAGGTAGAGCGATGTGGGCGGGTAGGCCATCGCATTGAGGGTGCCGTTGAAGCAGGCTCACTGGGGTTTCGGTATAGGAACAAGCTCAAAGGTTTGCTTGTTGCCGAAGGCATTATCGTGCCATTGTAGCAGGCTTACTAGTTGCACATGAACGGATAGGCGGACCGGTTCACTGATGGGTAGAGCGATGAGGGTAGGTGGATCATCGCATTGACGGTGGGTGTCATTGAAGCAGGCTCACTGTTGAGGTTTGCTCATCGAGATAGAGACTTCACGCAGTCCTAGACTGGCCTCTTTGGTTGCTCTTTGGGGTAGAGGCTTCACGCAGTCCTATGACTGGCCCCGTTTGGGTGCTCATCAAACTCGAAGAATCCCTTGCGAATTTGAATGAGCGATGTATCCGCTGATCTTTGACCTAGTCGGATGGTTCCAATCGTTTGTTTATACTCGCTGATCAGCGCACGAGTCCGAATCTTTTGTTTATTCTCGCTGAGTCAGCCCACGAGAAAGAAGGGTGAGTGTCTGCACGGTCGCGAGTCGGCTAGACCAAAGTCAATAGTCATGTGAATCGAGCAGAGCAAGTCGATGCAGATTATTTCACTTCGCCTGTAACGAAGGAGCATTTATATAATGTTAGGGGCCAGCATAGAGCGAGTCATATGAGTGTAATGTAACGAGTATATAAATGCTAAGGAAGGAAAGTATCTAGAAGGGAAGGATCGGCTATCTATATGGCTCAGGAGAACATAAGCTAACCCTGAATAGGGTTGGCTTCGAAACAACTCGATAGCCTAGTGACGAGCGACCGGCGATAGCCAGGAACATAGCCATCAACATAGTCATCAACATAGCTACCAACATAGATGCGTAGCTAGGATCGTAACAGTATTGATGAAGCAAAAGAAGCTTTGCTGAGTGTGATAAACTTCTTCTTCAAATTCTTTTCTAAATACTCTTTGATCTTCTGCAACTTGTAGCTCAATACGAGATACAATTGACTTCTAGAAGATTGATTCTCTTCTTCTAATTCAATCTTATAATCGTATGATCAATGCAGAGACAACTGTGTTATCTTTTCTTTATCAAAAACATTCAGAAAGTCATGATAAACTATTGAAAGCTTCTTCTTCAGTTCATTTAATGACATGACAGAGATCATTTCATTCAGTTTCGCGAAATCTTCAACTAAGCTAAGCGCTTTGTTGATTTCACTAATGATTAAGAAAAAGATCTTGATCTTCTTATTCTTGACTAAAGTTTGATATGCAACAACTTTGATCATGACAATATTAATGAGTCTCTTTGTCTCAGTTGATTGAAATGAGCAAAGTTGATCAAGATCAACTTGAGTGCTTTGCTTTACTATGAGAGCAAATTCAATGAATTAAGCAGATTCAATGAATCTATTCACTGATTTCTGATTCATGAGTTTCTTCAAGATGATCATTGATGTAATAATTGAATTCAAGTTCTTTTGTTTCATTTTGCAAATTTCGTTTGATTCAGATCTGTGAAATGCTGATTAACTGCTTGCTTTTGAAATAACAGATTTCAATATTCAAATCTTCAACAATGATATTAATTAATTGTTTGCAAAATCTATCAACATTTGATTTCTTTTCAATCAAAGATTTTCAAAGATTATCTTGTGTTGATTTAAATAAGTTATCAATAAAAACATCATTTCATTCTTGTATTCTTGTATCATGATCGATGTATACAGAGCGTATGTAATCAACTTTCAATCAGAAGTTTCATCATATGATTGAATCAACTTTGATTTTGACAGCGATATTGATTGAATATCAAAGCGTTCACATAGTTCTGACATCAAAGATTCATTAATGAAAGTCATGTCAATAACTTCAGTATTTATCAAAGCAAGAGATCTGAATATTGTTAGAAGTCTATCTAGAATGAGTCAGATAAAAGTATCATTTAACTAGAAGATAAATGCTAAGAAAGAAAGATAGCTACAGAAAAAAAGCTGACTACATATGTGTGTTTCTCAGTCAACGTTAGACTCAATAAAGACTAGTCAAGATGACGAAGCGAGAATAAATCTGACAAGACTAGAAGATTGAGTCTGACAAGACTAGAATCGTGACATTACTCTCTCTCTTCAACGATTCATGTTCACATGAATGTATTTTCTGCTCGACTCAATTAATTGCTCAATTATGATTGATTGAATTGTTGATTAGCGCGATTTTTTCAAGTATTGAATATGAAAATCATCAACGATCTTCTGAGCGTTCATAAATTCGTCGTCATCAGCGTTGTATCAATTGAGATCATTATCATAGTCATTTCATTTGACTCTATACTGCAGTCGTCTTTGATATTGACGAGAATTCAATATATCATCGATTTCTCACTCGTTTTCGTCATTTATCACTATTGAATCTGAGAATTCATTCTTTTGATCAGACAAGAAATCGTTGACAACAGAGTGAAGCAGATCAGAATAAAATACATCATGAACATGCATAGACTCTGATAATTTCAGTTTATATAAAGAGTCGACAAGATTTAGATTGATGAAAGAATCGAGCATTTTGTCATTTAGCTTCTTGAAAGATCTCGCTGTAACGATGTTTCTTTCATTCAAAAACATCTTTGATTCAATCTTGTAATTGACTTCTTTTCTATGCTTATTGACTTGTTTCATCATCTGTTCTCATGTTTTAACTAATGACTCGCAAGCAAACTTCAGTGTTTTGTTCATATGTTCAGATATATTCTTGACTTTAGTCATCTGCAAGCGTTCATGAAAACTTTCATATTCAATGACATCGAATTCAAAGCTCATACGAGAATGAAAGTCTTTGTTTAGAAAGAAAGAAATCGAGAAAATGACTGAGAACAGAGCATTATTGTCAACGAACTTAATCATGAGTAGTAGCTTAGCTCAGTTATTCTGCATGTACAAACAGAAGAATCAAAGATATCTTTCAACGTTCTGATTGACTCATTGTTGAGATCGTGCCTAGATCATTCAATCAAAGAGACTCAGAGCTGATATGTATGTATTGTTCTTTAGAGATAGCTATAACAAGACATTAAGAATACAGAAGAGAAAGAGTGCGAGCTCTTCTATAAATAATGACTTGAGACTGCGCTAGACTCGATACAGATGTGATGTAATAGATCAGATGTGTTTGTCTAAAAGAATGATGAAAGAAATGAATGAAGAAAGTGCTGAACAAACGAGAAGAAGTGCTGAGAATGACTCAAAGAAATGCGCTAGATTCAAACTAGGCATAGCATCATGACTTGCTTTAATTAAATTGATTAGAGTTAGATCTGAATTCTGATTGATTCAGACATGTTCATAACATTCAGATACAGACATTCTATACATGAGTAATACGCTGACGAGAAAACTTTGTTAAAAGAAGAGAAACACAAGCGAGTTAGTAAAGAATGATTAAACTATGCTGTTTGATTAAAAGTGTAGCATATGAACATTTCTGCAAGACATGATCGATCTGCATGAGAAAGATTTCTACAGATAATATGAAACAGATGAGTTGCACGCCTTACAAGCGAAGCGAGCGTCTGTGAGATGTGATATACAATGACGACAACTGTTGATCTTAAGAATCTTATTTCTTCACTGAGCTTTAACTCTTGAATATCTTGATGATAGAATCAATCTCTAGTCAAAGACATCATCTGTATAGCTTGAAAGAACAGTAGCACATGTCAATGTGATTAAAGAAGAAATCGACTGCGATATACATGTGTATCGCAGATGAAACGTCTGCAACTCATGCTTAAGAAGTAAACTGTTGAAATCTGAGCAGTGAAAGATTTCGCTCATCTTAAACTGTAAATTTGCGACGAGAAAAGACTATCTCTCGCTAAGAGAAAAATCAGCATAGAAATTGTGTCTTATGTATGTTGCATGCAACGTATGCAACATATTTTTGATAAACATATTCTGATGCACTGCTTGAATTGAATGCATCTTCGATCAAATATGCTATGAGACGTTGACTTCACGAACTATCGAGTCATTGTTTCAATCACGAAGAGTCTCAAGACAACAGCGAGAATGATGATGAAAACGAAGCTGCTGAAGCAGTTTAAAGTGACAAGAACACTCATTCTTTAACATGCAATCATCGCGAACAAATTTGATACATAGTTTCAGTTTTATTATCTCGACTGCGTGTAGCAGTCATATAGACAGCGAGCGATTTTCTAACTCAGAGAGTTTTGTTCACTCGACATACATAGCATAAAGTTTCTCATGAGTCGATTTAATCAATGTTACAAGAATGTATGAATTTATTATTATTATTATTAGCAGTGATTTAATAAAAGTCTAGTTGTTTGTCTTTTAAATCTTTGCAGAGTCTCGTTGTTTTAACGTTTTTGAAAGATAGTCAAACTCAGTCATTTACTTCATATGTGATGTTTTATTTATGTTTATTGATTTGAACTTTAATAATCAGCTTCATCTTTTTCAATTGTTAATGATTGAAGTTCAGTAACTCTTTCATTCAAATGACAATATCATTTGCTTTTCTAGCTTCAAGTCGTTCATGAGTTGTTTCGTAGTCAGTTGTATCTGAATCAAAACTCATTCAAAGATGAAATTCTTTATTAAAGTAAAAGAAAATCATTGAAGTGATTGAGAAGATATTGAAATTATCGCTGAATTTCATCATAGATATTCATTTGACTCAGTCATTCTGCATGTAATTGCAATAGATTCTAAGTTTGCATTCAACGTCTTGATTGACTCATTTTAATTGTTCATTGATTTCAAAATGATAGACTGTGAATAAACTAGCTGTGATTCTCAGTCACTTGCAAAAACTTTTTCACATAGTTGATATGAATTGAAAGTCTTTGTTTGAATTAATAGAACTGAGTAGATCATGCAGTTAATAAACGTTTCATAGCATGATTCAAATCATTTCTTCAACTGAGATGTCATTATCTTCTCAATGATAGAGAACATAGTGATGTTTTTTGATGAAACAACATATGATTGTGCAAATGATGTTATAGTCTTCTGACAAAGATAGTTCAGTGATGAAGTTCATAGCTATATCTTTTCAGCATTTCTGTGAAATCAAAAGAGAATGATGAAGTTCATTGATGCTATTTCTAGAAACTTTGCTTCGCTGATAAGCATGATAGTTTCAAATGTATCGTTGAATTATAGCTTGATGATTTAATCAATAGTAGAAACGCTGAACTAAATCAATGATTTACTTATTGTTGAGATGAGAGATTAAAGATTGATCATGCACTTCTTGTAGTAATTTCGTGTGCATGTTCTCAGAAATTCATAGTAGATTTTTTTTTTAAATAGAACGTCGTTAATGATTTTGCAGTTCTTCAGTTTAATGATATGAAATTTGAGCTTGTTGTCATTTATAGCTTGTTTATATTCGCTGCAAAACTCATCTGTTTGATTAATCATATATACTCGTTGATAGAGATTTGCTTTTGATTCAATAGATAAAACATTGACTCTATCAAAGATCAGAATAGTCTGAAAATAATCTTCAAGACATTGAGCTGATTTAGAGATGTTCATTAGAAACATTCTGATTAAAGCATTAACTTTAGTGTTTATTTTACCTGATTTAAAAATGATCTAAAAGTTGAACTTCAATAGAATGTTCAGATAGTTGACTTATCGTCGACTCAACTGTTTATTTTTCATAAAAATCTTCAAAGTCTGATGATCAATGAACATCTGAATGAGTAGTTCAATGCATTTCAGCTCAAGTCATCAGTGTTCAAAACATTGAATAATGACTAGCAATTTCTTGTCATAGATGTGATAATTGATCTCAGCGAAAATCATGCTTTTGCTGTAGAAGATCATCGAATGAAGAACTTTCTCATCATTGTACTGAGATAGTATTTCATCTTTTACATAGTTTGAAGCATTGATTTTCAGAATAGCTTGTCGTTTAAAATCGAAATGACGAAATATTAAGATTAAGCTGACTTGTTTCTTTAAATTGTCAAAAGTTTGAACACAGATCTTGTTTTAAACAAAAGACGTGTTTTTTCTAATCAGCTAAGTGAATGATTTGACTAGCTTCAAGAAGTTCTTAATGAAACGACGATAGAAGTTAACAAATTACACGAAGCTCTGAATTTTCTTTAGATTGATCAAAGTGATTCAGCTGACTATGACTGTCACTTTGCTGAGATTCATATGAAAATCTAGTTCTGATATGATGATTTCTAGAAAAACAGTCTCTTCTACATTGAATTTGCACTTTCGAATATTTATCTGCAGTTCAGCTTCGCGTAGTTGATTCAATACTAGTTTGACGTGATCTTTATGTTTCTTTCTTATTTTGCTATAAATGAGAATGTCATCGAAATAAACTTGACAAAAGTCATTCAGAAAGTCTCATAGAATGTCATTTATATATTGCTGAAAGAAGATTGATTTGTTAGTCAGTTTGAATGATAACATCTTGTATTTATATGCTTCTAAAACAGTGATAAAGATGATGTAATTCTTGTTATCAAAATGCATTTGAAGTTTGTTGAATGTTGATATGATGTTCAATCTAGTCAGATGCTTGCAACTCATTATTTTACCAATAATTTCGTCTATCAGCAATAAAGAATATCTATTTCTTTTGAAAATGACATTTAGCTTTTGATAGTTCATGCAGAATCAAAGATCTTTATTTGCTTTGAAAGTAAATAGAACAGAAAAGAAATAGAGAATCTGACTAGAAGTGATGAATTTCTTTGACAGATTCTTGTTCAGATACTTTTTTACTTTCAGAAGTTTAACAGAAAACATTTAATAAACTTGACAGCAAAAAGACATTGAATCACTGATGAGTTCAATTTTATGATCATAGAAGTGATGAGAAAGTAGTTTATTTAATTGAGCTTGATCAAAAATGTTTAGAAACTCATGATATTTCAATGACAGCTTCACTTTAATATCTTCTAAATTCTGAATTGTTTTATTGATTGAAGAAACGTTTAAAGCGTTCAAATCGCACTGAGTATTGTATGCGATTTTTCTATTGATGTTCATTATGAATAAAGCAAAGACTTTGATCTTGTTCTTCTTTGAATGATTCAACAATGTTTTGAATGAAGTAACATTTATGCTTTGAATCAAGAATGACTCTTTTTGAGCAGTGATTGAAATGAGTTGTTTGAGCATCATAGAGATCTTAGTCTGAGTGATTGAAAAGAATGAAGATGATTGCAATCAATTTGAGTGCTTTGAATTGAAAGAAATTGAAAAAACAGAAATAGAAGTATTCAATGTTACGAAGCGTGTCGACGTTGAATAGAACCTAGTCAATAGACTCTAGAGATTTCGATATGTGAACAAGAAACAACGATGTTTCAAATCAAAATATGCTGAAACATTTCATTTATTTGAGCTCTAGCAAATCGACTACTTCGCTTCTTTGTTCGCTTTACTATAGATACAGCTCGAAACTGTCTTCTTTCTTCTGTATTCTTAGTTTTCTAGTTAAAGCTACCTCTATTGATCAAACATTCTATTTAGCTACGCACTATCTTGCTGCAGTGTAATTAGATTCTAGACATGATCTCAACATTAAACTAAGAATTCGTTTATCACATGATATCAATTTCATTATTCATTCAAGCTACTCAATGAACAACGAAACGAGTATAAAGAAATTTGTTTATCTGATGATTGATGACATTGAAAGACAGAACAACATCAGAGAGTCAATAGAATCAACGACAAGACTGTTGAATTGCTAGAAAATCTATCGCTCATTCAGTAGCATTGATTCACTTTATCAATAGAATCAACGAAAACATATGATCATTGATTGCTAGAGAATCACAAATTTCTTTTTCTCTTTCAAAAAGTTCGTGAATCAGTCGAGTTAAAATAATCTGTATCATCAAATTTGATTCAACTCGATTTGAATTCAGGTCAATTTAGTGAGTCTGCTACAAAGACAAGTCAATAGTTGATCTCTTCAATAAGCTAGTCAATTTTCTTCTAGTGAGTCTGCTATAAAGATGCTGTCAATGCAATGATCTATCTACTCACATCGCTCTACTCATCAGTGAATCTGATCTATCTTGTGTTCATCTTCAACTAGTGAGTCTGCTTCAATGACACAATCAGAATGAATCTCTTCGATGAGCTAGTCGATTCTCTTCTAGTGAGTCTGCTACAAAGACGCTGTCAATGCGATGATTTATCTATTCACATCGTTCTTTTTCTCTCATAGTGAGCCTGCTACAATAGACATTTCGATGATCTGAAAGATCAATAGAAAGATTGGTAGAAAGGCGAGCGTCAAGCTCTACGTCAGTGCTATGAACTACATTACAAGTCATAGAGACATGACTTTTAAAGAGAAGAGAGTAATGTTACGAAGCGTGTTGACGTTGAATAGAATCTAGTCAATAGACTCTAGAAATTTCGATATGTGAACAAGAAACAACGATGTTTCGAATTGAAATATGCTGAAACATTTCATCTATTTGAGCTCTAGCAAATCGGCTACTTCGTCTCTTTGTTCGCTCTACTATAGATACAGCTCGAAACTGTCTTTTTTCTTCTGTATTCTTAGTTTTCTAGTTAGAGCTATCTCTATTGATCAAACATTCTATTCAGCTACACACTATCTCGCTACAGTGTGATTAGATTCTAGGCATGATTTCAACATTCAATTGATTTGAAAAAACAATGATGTCATTTTGCATATTCAGTAATATTTCGTTTTTATTCATTCAGAGCTTACTCAATATGACTTCATGATGATTGATATCAACTATCAACATTGATACAGTCAATTTCTTATGACTTTTGATGATGAGATTGAATAGAATTTTATGAGTGATGATTTTCTTAAATATCTTTTCATCATAATCTCTTATTAGCTTCTCTTTTGTCAGTGATATAAATTGAATTTTCAGTTTCTCACATACTTTATTGACTAGATTAAAATGTATAATCATGTAAACGACTGAATCATTGTCTATTAAAGAACAAAGATTGAAAGATTGATTCTGAAAGATGAGATGAGTGTCAATTAAAAATGACTTTTCAAAGTAATTTTCTTTCAATAGAATTTCGTCTAGTTTGCACAGAGATATAATCTATATCTTTTTGATGACTTTTGAAAAGATGACTAGTTTTTTGAATCGAAATTTGAATTGAAATCAAAGCGATCATATTCATTGTTCACTGCATTGATTCTAGTAGATCAATTCAAACACTCTTTAAAGTTATGATCTGATTTATGATATATGAAACAGATTTCAACTAGAACGTCTGCTTTCTTGATGTTAATTAATATCACATCACGCGACTTTGACTGATCAGACTTTTAATGATCAACTGATTAAGTAACAACAGTCACTTTATGAAAGATAGTTTTTGAAAAATCATCAACGTGTTTGAGCTTGTTCTTGATCTTTCAAATAACTTGCTGATCATTATTCAAATGAATCAGATAGAAATGAATTTCTTTTAGAAAATCAGATTGAACTAGTTGATTTACTCAGACGAATTGAAGACGAGAATTGATTTTATCTTTCAGATCAACGATCAGTTACTTTTCGTGATAGTCTAGATAGAAAGATAAACGTTGAAACTGAGTATAAAATTTATTGAATTTCTTGAATTCTTGAATCAAGTTGTAGTATTCTCTACGAAAGTTAACTTTCTTATTTGAATCATTGAACAACTGAGCTAGCTCTTTCAAAAAATTATCGACAATCTTATAAAGATTGACACAGTCATGTTTGCATCTAGCTTGAGTAATCTCAGCTGCGTCATCGAATAATCTAGAATGTATATAGCTCAATTTGACTCGTTCATTAGAAAAGAGATTGACGTTGATCTCTAGTTTATTCTGAATTTTTCCGTATCAGTTCTTTCAAGTAGAGTTCTTTTCATCAGTAAACAGCGAAGAATCAGGTATTTTTTGCAATCTAGAACGCTCAGAGTAGATGAAATCAGAAGAAGTGTTTTCTTTAGCTTGAAGTTTTGTCTTCAACTTTTTTATTTCATCTTCTTGTTGTTTATTTAACTTCTAGAGTCAATCTGTTTCTTCATTAAGAACTAAGCTGCAAGCTCTTCAGATTTCGTAGAACATGAGAAGTATTATTGTTTCAGTGAATGATTCATCATTGTTAGAGATCAGCATAGAGCGAGTCATATGAATGTCATTTAACTAATAGATAAATGCTAAGAAAGAAAGATAGCTACAGAAAAGAAGCTGACTACATATATATGTTTCTCAGTTAACGCTAGACTCAATAGAAACTAGTCAAGATGACGAAGCGAGAATAAATCTAACAAGACTAGAAGACTGAGTCTGACAAAACTAGAATCGTGACAATCATTTTCATGAATGAATAACGCAGCACTTGATGATTTTGATGAATCAGCATCAGAGATTTAAGAGAAACGATTTCGAAATTCTTCAAAACACTCTTCAATAAATGAATAACTAAACATGATGAGATTTGTTTGAGAAGAGAGTTGAATGAATGACGATGCTCAACGATTGAAGAAGAAAGATGTATGAAATGATGTTTAATCTTTAACAAAGAAAATGAGATTTGTTTATTAATTGATTTGATTGATTCTTTAGCAAACAACGAAGATTCTTTATCATTGAATCTATCAATCAATTTGATTCTTAAGCAATTCACGAAGATTCTTTATCGTGATTCTTGTAATTGAATGAACTTTTATGTACTTAATGAGTGATAAGTAGTTTAGCAATTCAAACAGTCTTGTTGTTGATTTTATTCAACTTTTTAATGTTGTTCTGTCTTTTGATTGTCGTTGATCATCAAATAAATGAATTTCTTTAAACTCGTTCTGTTTAAATGAGTATGTTGAATGAGTAATGAAATCAGTATCATGTGATTAACGAATTCTTAATATAATGTCAGAATCATGTTTAAATGATACAATCAATGAAGATCAGAGTTGATAGTGCTTGATCTTTAAAAATAGTTATAATTGAATATTAAGAATACAGAAGAAGATTGATACAAAAGCTTCTATTTATATAATGTTCAGAAACTGCGCTAGACTCAAAAGAAATGTGTTTGTGACATGAAAAGAAAATGATGTAAATGAACAAGATGTTAATGAAGAAAAAGAGTGTTGAGAAAGAAAAAGAGTGTTGAGTTATATCTGAGTCAAATCTGAGTTAAATCTAGATCAGATCTCAACTAAATCATTGACTAGTTTTATTCAGTCTTGATACACTCATAACACTTTCAAATGAGTAAATCATATCTGATAATGCAAATTGATAATGCAAAATTAATAAACTATTAGAAGAAAAATCATATTAAATTAATCTTTGTCTTCAATCAAAAGAATTGAAAGATAATCATATTTTTGAACATTATTTATTGCATAAAATCAATCTGTAAATTATTCATCATTAACATGATGCTTGCGCTTCATTCTGATAGTCAAGAAAAGATGAGAAGCATTATTGACGTGACGTTGATGAATGAATGAGAAGCAATTATTGTTATCTTGCAAAAGAATTCAGTCAAGACAAAAAATATACAGAAAGAATTACACAAGCTGTGAATACTTTATGAACTCAATGAATGTAGAAACATGTTACAAGTGTATCAAGATTGAACAAGACTGAAGCTTTAATCAATTTGCAATGCATGCTAGCAAGTACTCTGTGTAATGATTAAAGCTAGTCAACAATCTAGTTAAGATTTGACCTAAATCTGACTCAGATTTGACTCAGATATGACTCAGCATCTTTTTTCTTCTTTAACATCTTCTAATCAGCTTTTATTGTCTTCTAGATAAACACACTTCTTTGTGTTATGAGTAGTCAACAAATTTCTATGACAAACACATTTCTTTATGTCACAAACATCTTTTAAATCAACATTTTTCTTGTGTTTCAACACGTCTTCTTTGAGACTAACGTCGATCTGAGTAACTACTATATAAAGCATGTTCTTCTTGTCTTTTATATCTTCTTTCTTCTGTATTCTTAAAGTCTTAGTTATAACTATCTTTATTGATCAAACATTCTAGTCATGCACGCACTCTGATTAGTTTCTAGACATGATCTCAACATTACTTTAACAATTCATTAATCACATGATACTGATCTTTGTACTCATTCAAATTCACTCAACTGACAACGAAACAAGTATAA
>JAABUL010003778.1_pt1 | contig 21639 bp, 16 predicted proteins | sample 5559151 | NCBI WGS metagenome assembly JAABUL01 (sample SAMN10711876, study PRJNA513368) | rock metagenome | isolation source: Antarctica rocks | place: Antarctica: Victoria Land, Pudding Butte sud | reverse complement strand
TCTGATTTGACATTTAGTTCTCACTCGCTATTCATTAATCTAAATAACGAGTGTAGCGTTCTTGTGACTGTCGCGATTTTCGTTTGCACATGAACTTTGAAGTTGAGCTTTCGATTCAGTCAGACTTCTAGTCATCGTACGCATGTCTTTGATTTTATGATCGTGTTATTGAGTAGAATAATCATTTGGTTGAGTGTCGTCTTGTGACTTTCAAAGTGTATCAATTCAGATTTCGAGTCATCGAATTGCACTGCGTTGTTCTCAGCTCATGTGAAAGCGATTTTTGCTGCGTTTTCCAGTATTTTCACATTCTTGTCAATATTTCTTCCCTCAATGTATAGCGTCACGTCGTCAATATAGCTGAGTGACTGTAAATTTCCGAACTTTGCGCGAATCTTTGAAAACAGGTATCGAATATAAATTAGAAATAAAATGAGCGAGATAGATGAATCTTGTGATATTTCTGTGCTTATTTCCTTTGGTTTCTGACGTTCGCCGTCAAATGCTAAGTCAATAATTCGGTTTTGTAAGAAACATTTTACTCAATTGATTAAATTGACTGGTATTTTCAATTTAATCAATATTTTGACCAGCTGTTTCAACGCAACATGGTCAAAGACTTCTTTGACATCTAGAAGTAGGCAGGTAAGCGTGTTTTCTCGACTTTTCGCCATTTGCGCATCATGTACTAGGTTTAGTACTGCGTCTATAGCTGATCTTTGTTTTCTGCCTTTCATTTGATCAAAATTCAGCAGTTTATCGTTAATTTCAGCTGTGTAAGACAGTTGCACTGCTATTATTTTTTCTGCTACTTTGTCTAAACAGTTTAGCAGCGTAATAATTCTGTATGTCTTCGAAATTGAATAATTCGATTTGTCTGATTTTTTCAGAATAATTTTCGTGCCTTCGCGTCATATCTTCGAATGATAGTCGTTTTCAATCAAATCTGAGTACACTAAATTGAAGATTTTCGATATAGTTTTGTACGCTCGCTGTATGATTGCGAATGACATATCGTCTGGTTCGAATGCTTTTCTGAGTGCTGAGAAGTTAATAACGTGCTTGATTTCCCCTTCGATAACTCTTGATCACTGTATACTTTCGTTCGATAGTAATTCTTCATTGATTTGAATTTTTGATGATGGTGAGTACATTGCTTTCAGAAATGCCTCGCACTTTTCATTGAATTCAATCTTCAATTCTTTTTGCGAGTTTTGTATCGAGGGTAGCTTCTCGATTAGACGTGATTTAGTGAACTTGTAGGTCTGAAACACTTCTTTCTCTTCGACGTTGTTCAAAAAATTGGTTCAGAATTGGTTTTTGGTCAGCTTTATTGCATCATGGTACGAATTTCGCATTTGCACTATCTCTGCTCATGCGTCGTCATTTCTGCATCTTTTTCAGGTTCGTCTATCGAAAATATGTTGTATACGTTGCATGCAACATACATAGAGCACGATCTTTATGCTGGTTTCTTCCTTAGACTCGAGAGGTTACTCAGAGAGTTTTCTCGCGACAGATTCACAGTTCAAGACGAACGAGATCTCTCACTGCTCAGATTTCGACAGTTTACTTCTTAAGCATGAGTCGCAGACGTATCGCAGTCGATTTCTTCTCTAACCACATCAACACGCGCTACTGTTCTCTCAAGCTATACAGACGATGTCTTCGACTAGAGATTGACCCTACCATCAAGGCATTCGAGAGTCAGAGCTCAGTGAAGAGGTGAGATTCTCGAGGTCGACAGTCGTCGTCATTGTATATCACGCTTCACAGACGCTCGCTTCGCTTGTAAGACGTGCAACTCATCTGTTTCGCGTTATCTGTAGAGATCTTTCTCGTGCAGATCGATCGTGTCTTGCAAAAATGTTCATATGCTACACTTCTAATCAGGCAGCGTAGTTCAATCATTCTCTACTAACTCGCTTGTGTTTCTCTTCTCTTAACGAAGTCTTCTCGCCAGCGTATCGCTCACGTATAGAATGCCTGTGTCTAAACGTCTGTTAAACGATATTAATGAGACTCTCGAGTTTGCTCGTGTCGAACTTAACGAGTCTCGTGAGTTGCTCATGTCGTAGTAACAGACACGCAGTCTTAACAAGATCTATACGTAGTTAGCACGTAGATCTAAAGAATGTTCGTGATTCAAGTTCTTTCTGCTAATCATTCTCAACAGGTCAAACGCGAGAATGTTCTGTCTCAGTTCTTGTCATCACGACGACAAGATACTGAATCGAATGATTTTCATAAGCGATTTCCCTCGTAGTTCTGCGTTCTATTTGACTTTCTCATCTGCGTGCAGATTGCTTGTAGCATGCGCATTGAGATTATTGAAGTCTGCGCGATCGCGAAAACTCTGCACGCGATCAACGCACAGCGCTTCATCATCACGCAGCGTCTCAATGTCATTCAAACTTTTGATAATCTCTAGACTCTACTGTAGCTAGACAGTAAATTTGTAGTCAGCATCGCATACAGATGAGTTTCATCGCTGATCTATCTACAGATGACTTATTGCAGAATGCAGATCATCAGACTGCAAAATGCAATACGCTTCAAGCGAAAGAATCAGAAATATTCTTTGTTATTCAAGATTTCAAGAAAGTGTTTTCTGAGATTCTTTTTGATAGTTTAAACATGCATGATCAGATGAAACATTTCATTGATCTGATGAAGAGCAAAATGTCTTGCATTGAGTCTATTTATAAGATGATACAAGATGAGCTCACTGCAATATGAGACTATTTAAACAGCATATTAAAGAAGAAATAAATTTATTCATCAAGTAGTTCTGTCAAAGCACTTGTGTTGTTTGTAAAGAAGTTGAACGAAAGTCTTCATTTATGCATAAACTATCATGATCTCAATAAAATAACAGTAAAGAACAATTACTCATTGTCTCTACTGTCTGAAATGCTGAATCACTTTGCTCATGTAAGACACTTTATCAAAATTGATATTTGCAACATTTATTATTGCATTTGAATTTGCAAGAATGATGAATGAAAAACGACTTTTCATACATGTTATGATCAGTTTAAGTATCAGATGATGCTCTTTGAACTGATAAATGCTTCTGCAATCTTTTAGTTTTATATAAATTATGCACTTAAGTTATTCATGAATATTTGCTGCATGATATATCTGAATGACATTTTAGTATACTCTGAGATGAAAGAACAGCATTGAGAGCATGTGTGCAAGAGTCTTCATGCATTACTAAAATATTGACTGTATGTCAAGCTGTTGAAATGCACTTTCAATCATGATGAAGTTATCTTTCTGAGATTCATGATAAAGTGAAGAAATATTCAGATGAAACAGTTTTGTATCAACGTAATCACTAGCTGATCTGAGCTTGAGTCTGCAAAGAACATTCTTGTATTCTTGAAATTTACGAAATTTTATCAATAATTTATAAGAAAATTCTTTCAAATCATTGCACTCTTAACAGATTTAATCAAGAGTGCAAAGAAGAGAGCAATGCATTCACTCTTTGCAATGACGTTGAAAGCAAAAAAAGCTTTTGAAAGATTGAAAACAATCTTTGTCAATGCTCTCATTTTAAAACACTACGATTGAGATGCAAATCTTTGCATAAAGATCAATGCATTAAATCGCGAAGTTGAAGATGTGCTTAGTCAGAAGAGCAAGACTGATCAATGATATTTCATTGCATACTATAGTTATAAGTTCAAAGAAGCTGAAGTACAATGAGACATGCACAATAAAAAACTGTATGTTATAGTTCTCGATTTTAAAAACTAACAACACTATCTTCAGAGTAGCAAGTGACTCATATGTGTGATAACAGATTACAATAATCTTCGTTACTTTATGATGATAAAGAAACTCAATGTATGATAAATGTGTTAAACTGAGAAATTAGCTGCGTTTGACTTTCATATAAAATATCACAGAGACAAATTAAACTCTGCAAATGCGTCATTAAAAAGATTCAACATCATGAAATTGAATGATAGTGAGAAGAATAATGATTATTTTCTATCTACTTTGCAAAACAAACTTCGTAATCAGAAATGTCAATCTGAACTGCTAAAGAATGAAGAAGTTTTGACAGTGATCAAACTTGCAGCATTGATGATGCAACTGAATGACATAATCATTGCAGATACTTGAATCATGTGTTTGAATGAGAAAGTACTTGCTAAATCTTGCAGAATTTTAAACACTACGTTGTTTTAACTTTTGATTCATCAAATTATGAAGTCGAAGAAATTCTATTTAAAAATGAGTGAATCAATGACTGCATGACTGCTGAAGTTACAATAAAGAAACGTTTTTGTTGCAAATAAGAAGTGATGTCAACGATTTGCATTTAAAAAGAATGAGTTTTCAAAATGAAGTATGAAGAATGATGAACTGCTACGTCGTGATCTTGCAGTCTATATACTTAATGATTTTGCCACAAGAAATGAGATTCTGTGTATGAATCATGATGATTTCGAAGCAGATCATTTCGCACATGCTTGTATCAAGACTGCAATAAGAAGAAAATATTACTGATCAAAAATGCTCAAAAAGATAATGAAATATGTTTGCATCTGTTCAGACTGTCAGCAAGTGCAAGTGCATCATCATAAACTTTATGAGAAGCTGATGTTTATATCTTCAGAGAATGTGAATTCATTTCACATAATGATCATGAATTTTATAACAGACATGCTCTCTGCAAAGAATTCATACATTGAAAAAACAAGCAATGCTGTATTGATAATAATAAATAAGTTGATTAAGCACGTAATTTATATTTTGACAATCAAAGATTTAAACATCAAGAAGTTTATGAATCTGCTATGACGAGAATTTGTATCTTAGCATGAAATGATGCGAAGCATTATATTGAATCAAGACTCACTGTTTATCAATCATTTCTGAATCACTCTATGTTAACATCTTGAAGTGAAGTGAAAGTTAAGCATTGCGTTTCATTCGCAAATTAATGATCAAACAAAAAGACAGAATCAGATGCTTAATCACTATCTGCAAGTGTATTTCAATTATAAAATGAATAACTGATCAGAGCTTTTATCAATGATGAAGTTTGCATATAACAACAATGTACACGCTAGTATCAAAAAAACTTTACATGAGCTTCTAAAGAAATATATTGCGAGCTTTGCAGAGACATCTGAGAACAAAGTTTTAAAGAAAGAGACACTCTTGACTATGAAGTGAGCAGAATGACTATGAATTATCAGAGAACATTTAATGAAACTATAAAAGTGAGTAGCAAAGCAGCAAGCAAAGTATTATAATACTCATCATAAAGCTGCAAGCTTTCAGATGAGAGACAAAGTGCTTCTGCAAAGTATAAACATTTATATGCTTTGTTCAAAGAAGAAGATTGATCACAAATAACTGAAATCATTCAGAATATTGAAGAAGATTGATATGTAAGCATATAAGCTTAAACTATCTGAGAGATATGATGCAATTCACTTAATTTTTCATGTCTCTTTATTAAAATTCTGACACTTGCGTGATGAGAATTCAAAGTTGCAAATCATTCTTGTAAAAGAAAAAGAGAAATGAAAGATAAAGAAGATACTTGATCAGTGAATCAAGAAAGAAAAGATTAAGTATTTAGTTCAATGAGCTGATTCATCTTTCTATGAAAACTTTTGAGAATCAATGAAAAATCTTAGCAATGCAAAGAAGATTATTGAGAACTATGAGACAGAAAGACAAGTACATCAGTCAACTGTAAAGAAGTCAAAGAAGAAAAAGAGAGACAGATCATGTAAGAATCATGATTGAGAAAATATCAAAAGTGCAAAGACGCAAGTTTAAGAAGTTGATACTAAACTACAATTATAAAACTTCACGTAACATATGTCTTTTAAAAAATTTTTTAATGAACATCATGAAAGAATGAAGAAAAGAAGTGATCAATGATTGCAAGCAAGAATGTTGAAGTGAAGAAGAAAGTTATTTATTCATCAGTGAATCTTATTATGCATTGCTTGCTTCAGTTAATACTTATGAGATGAAGATAAAATGATGCAGCAACAACAAGAAGTAATGAGAATAAGAGAAATAAAAGTTTCTACTCAACTATTAAATACAATCTCACATGCTGAGAGAGAAAACTACTCACTCTTTCATTGTTGAAGATGAAGAGCGAAACAATTTCAAGTATGAGTGATGAGATGTTGAATCATCACTTACGCAGCATGATGCATCATCAGCTGAAGAAAACGCGAACTAGATTCATCACATAATCATGCTTTTCTTTGAAGCAATGCTTACATTTGCGAGCACACTCGATGAGAGCATGACACATGTGAGTCATCACTACGCTCAGATGATGAACGCAGCAACAGCATCAAATCTTTTGATCATGATGATTTAATATACATCAACATTTATTAAAACACGCAAAAGTAAATATGTTTATCAGAAGTTGTAAGCTCAATCATCAATGCAGCAGACGTGAAAGAAGCAAAAGAAGCAGATGTTGTAAACGTTGTAGCAATGATGATGTGAAGAAGAATGTACATCTCAAGAAAATGAGCAGACTTCGTGAGCATGTTAGCATGATCTCAGTGAGCGCAAATGCTGCTACTTATCATGATAGTGATGATGATGATGATGATGTTGATACTGCTATGTTATTTACATTAATTCATAAATTGACTTGCATCACAACAACGCTGCAACAAAAGAAGCTCATATCATGAATTGCAAGCTATGCAAGATATGCATAGCAGATCTCATGCTTCATTAGTTAGAAAAAGCAATGCTTATAAAAAAGTATGTTGAAACAAGATAAGAAGAAAAGAAAGAAAGAAAGAAAGCAAAGCTGAAGAATTGATATTAACAATCTTGCACTAACTTTGTTTATGCTTATTAACATGATTAACTCATGACACTTTTACACAGATGTTAAAGTGCTGAAAAAGTCATTGCTACGTTGTCAGCTGCAAGAAAACAATACGATGCTATGAAGATTCAGAAATCAAGTTTTTAAGAAGAAATGCAATTATGAGAATGCATCTCATTGACTATGAATGATGTATGTTTGCAAGACTAGCTTGCGAGATTAAATTAAAGAGATTAATGAGTGAATAAAAATAATGACTTGACAGAAGATGAAAATTCTGCAAGCTGTCACTTTCGTTTCTTAGCAATTAGTTTTATCATCAATAAAGTGCTATCTTATTATCTTCTACTATGCAGTTTCACGTAAAGAGATCTTGTTGTTTCACAGAACTATTGAGATTTAAATAAAATCACTGTCAAGAATTATCACTCACTGTCTTTAATTAGTAAAACTTTAAACAGACTCAGTCAAGTCAAGCAGTTCACTAAATTAAATCTGAAGAATGTATATTATCATCTCAAAATTCAATGTGAAGATGAGTGAAAAATGACGTTTCATACTCATTATGATCACTTCAAATATATGATCATGTTGTTTGATTTAATCAATGCATCTGTCATCTTTCAAACTTATATTAATAAAATCTTAACAAAGCTTTTAAATAACTTTTGTATTATTTATCTGAATAACATTCTAATCTTCTTCGTAGAGAAGACTGATCACGTAGATCACATGAAGCAGATTCTGAAGAGACTAAGAAAGTTCAAGCTATATGCTAGCTTAAAGAAGTGTGCATTCTTCATCACTAAAGTGAACTTTCTAAAGTTTATCATATTTACAGAAAGTGTTTCAATGAATCTAAGTAAAGTAGACATCATCAAAACATGACTCAAATCAAAGATGTATCAAGAAATATAAATTTTTCTAAGATTCATCAATTTCTATCAACGTTTTATACATCACTACTTTCAGATAGCAAAGTCTTTAACAGAACTACTGAAAGATAGTGTAAAAGATGTGAAAATGAACTCATTTATATGATTAAACGAAGCGAAACAAGCATTTAATCAGCTTTGCAACGTCTTTATGAAGATATTTATATTGAGACACTTTGACTCAGAGCAACATATATGCATTGAGATCAATGTGTTCAATTATACAGTCGCAAGTATTTTGTCTCAGTCAAATGATGAAGATCAGTGACATTTGATTGCATTCTGATTCAAAATGATGATAAACGTTAAAAGAAACTATGAAACATATGATCAGAAGCTTCTAGTCATAGTAATGATGTTTAAACATTGACAACACTATGTGAAAGACAGTTATCATACTGTTGAAGTTCTGACTGATCATAATAATTTGAAAAGTTTTATGAACATTTGAAAGTTAAATGAAAAACAAGTCAAATGAGTCATGAAATTGTTGATCTGTAACTTTGAAATAATACATAGATCAGAAAAGATAAACTTGATTGATGCATCATCAAGATGATCTGATTATAAGAATGAAAACATTTCTGTGAATCATTTGTTGCTCATTCTGCAACGAAAGCTGACTAGAATAGAAAGCTTAAATAGCTTTATATTCGTAGCAATCAGAAAACTATACTGTATATAAGTGATTAATGATGTTGAGAAGATGTTCATTCACAGTATAAGTATAAACAGATATTCAGCAGAACATGTTAAAAGCAGATTGCAAGATGAAATCTATTAATGAACATAAATGATAAATGATGTTGAAAAGACGTTCATTCACAGTGTCAGTGAAAGAAAATATTCAGCAAAACATGTTAAAAGCAGATTACAAGATGCAATTTACTGTACATAAGTAATTAATGAAGTTGAGAAGATGTCTGTTCACAATGTCAGTGAAAACATAAGTACATGTTCAGCAATGCATGTCAGAAGTATGCTGCTGAAAATCATGACTTTAGCAATGTGAAAAACGCATTTAAACAAAGTACATTTCTTAAAAGATAGAATCTTTCAACTTGAATCAATGACTTTAAAAAGAACAAAGATTGAAACATTGACTTATAAAGATTGCAACGTAGCTGAGAAACAGCTTAATTCTGTTGCTGAAACTGTTGATTGCAAACAACTCATTTCACATGCAATTGTCAAAGTATTAATAATTCATGAAACAATATATAACTTTAGTAGTAAATTTATAGTTGAGTTCATTAAAATCGACTGGCAACGAGATTCATCTGTACATGATGTTGACTACGAATCTTTTGATTCTATTCTGTGTTCGAATAGAAGTCAAAAGAGTCAAGAGATCTCAATTCGACGCAGTTCAAATGATGTTAGAACGTTGCGTGATCAGGAAAGTCGTCATGCAGAGTTTTCATTCATGCGACAACATTCTCTCTAACAGTCACAATCGATCTACGAAGAAGATTAATGACATGTCGATGTCAGTAAGAGATGAAAAGATACTACTAGTGAAAAAGACAACTCAGGTGAAGAGTCTGCAAGTTGTGACTACAAGTGATCGAAGAATTTGCGACTCGTCGACTGCGTCGATATCGAAACGTCTTCATCACATCAACAGTGTCATCAAGTAATTGATGAAAAGATATCAGGTAGAATAGTTGTTTCAAGTATTGAGAGACGTGACTACAGTGCTTGAAGAAGTAGTGATTCGTCGATCACGCTGATATACTGAGAGAGCTTGAGCTCATCTTCTTTACTTGACGTCAAGTCATTCATTTATTCACGTGGAAAATCGAGAGCTCAAGAGAATGATCAGAACGCATTCTCTTTCATTGATCAAAGTCAAACATCAAACGATTGCGATTGCACGTCTATACTAACAATTCATTCAACGTCTACGTGACACAAGTCAAATCAAGAGAAGAAAAGAGTTACTCAGTACAATCACACTTTATCTTCTCATCGTGTGCATCTCTCTTTCATCACATATTTCTCTGCTCAATGAATGACAATCATTGAGTAAGAGAACACAGCTTTACATACGTTACAATCATGAACATCACAAGTGCAAAGAAAACGTCTTTCATCTTTGAATCAAAGATCGAATCGAGACATCATTGTATAGAATATCATCAATGAAGAGCAGAGCAAAGATGATGCATCATAATCAAACAGCACAAACACTCTCATCAAGAGTTTACTTGAGCATCACATGTTGAATAAAAGCTATAGATTCATTACTTGATAACACAGTGTCAATCTCATTGTTTCGACTGCGTGAAGCAGTCGTATAAACGACAAGTGATTTTCTTTCTCAGAGAGTTTTGTTCACTCAATATAAATAGCATAAAGTCTCTTATGAGTTGAGTCTAAATCGATGTCACAAGAGTGTATGAGTTACAATTACAATTATGTTGTAATTATTTTTAAATGTTTGTAATATAATGCAACATTTAAACTTATTATTAAATTAAGTTTTAAATTAACATTTTGAATTTAACTCAATTTGAAGTTAAGTTGCTTATATTTTCAACTTAACTTAAGTTAAATTAAGCATATTTTCAATTCAATTTAACGTAATTTAAGTAGAAATTAAGTTAATTTAACTCAATATTATGAAATCAACAACAAGATTTATCTGTACATGATGTTGATTACAAATCTTTTGATTCTATTCTATGTTTGAATAGAAGTCAAAAGAGTCAAGAGATTTCAATTCAACGCAGTTTGAATAATGTTAAAACGTTGCGTGATCAGAAAAGTCATTGTACAAAGTTTTCATTCATGTGACAACATCTCTCTTTAACAGTCACAATCAATCTACAAAGAAGAGTAATGACATGTCAATGTCAGTAAAAGATGAAAAGATGAAAAGATACTACTAGTAATTAAATAACTCAGATGCAGTCTGAGAGTTGTGACTGCAAGTGATTGAAGAAGTGATGACTCATTGATCATGTTGATATATTAAAATGTCTTCATCACATCGACAGTATCATCAAGTAATTGATGAAAAGATATCAGATAGAATAGTCATTTCAAGTATTGAAAGTCGTGACTACAATGCTCAAAGAAGTAGTGACTCGTTGATCATGCTGATATATTGAAAGAACTTGAACTCATCTTCTTTACTTGACATCAAGTCATTCATCTATCTATGTGAAAAATTGAGAGCTCAAGAGAATAATCAAAACGCATTCTCTTTCATTAATCAGAGTCAAACATTGAATGATTGTGATTGCACATTTATACTAACAATTCATTCAACATTTACATGACATAAATTAAATTAAGAGAAGAAAAGAATTACTCAGTACAATCACACTTTATCTTCTCATCATGTGCATCTCTCTTTTATCACATATTTCTTTGTTCAATGAATGATAATCATTGAGTAAAAGAACACAGCTTTACATACGTTATAATCATGAGCATCATAAATGCAAAGAAAACGTCTTTTGTCTTTGAATTGAAGATTGAATCGAAACATCATTGTATAAAATATCGTCAATGAAAAGCAGAGCAAAGACAATGTGTCATAATTGAATAACATAAACACTCATCAAAAGTTTACTTGAGCGTCACATGCTGAATAAAAGCTATAAATTCATTACTTGATAACACAATGTCAATCTTATTGTTTGAACTGCGCAAAGCAGTTGTATGAATGATGAGTGATTTTCTCTTTCAAAGAGTTTTGTTCACTTGATATAAATAGCATAGAATCTCTTATGAGTTGAGTTTAAATCAATGTTACAAGAGTGTATGAATTACAATTACAATTACTCAATATCATGATGAATTAATATATAGAAACTAAATCAAAGATTAAATTTAAGTTAGCTTTGTGACTTTGTTAAGACATTATTTAAATCACATCACATCTTTAATTTAATATACTTTGAAATGTATCATGTTCAACTTGATAATTGTAATTGTAATTGTAATTCATACATTCTTGTGACATTGATTTAAACTCGACTCATGAGAGATTCTATGCTATTTATATTGAGTGAACAAAACTCTCTGAGAAAGAAAATCACTTGTCGTCTATACGACTGCTTCACGCAGTCGAAACAATGAGATTGACACTGTGTTATCAAGTAATGAATCTATAGCTTCTATTCAGCGCGTGACGCTCAAGTAAACTCTTGCTGAAAGTATCTGTGCTGTTTGATTATGATGCATCGTCTTTGCTCTGCTCTTCATTGACGATATTTTATACAACGATGTCTCAATTCGATTCTTGATTCGAAGATGAAAGACGTTTTCTTTGCACTTGTGATGCTCGTGATTGTAACGTATGTAGAGCTGTGTTCTCTTACTCAATGATTGTCATTCATTGAGCAGAGAAATATGTGATGAAAGAGAGATGTACACGATGAGAAGATAGAGTGTGATTGTACTGAGTAATTCTTTTCTTCTCTTGATTTGACTTATGTCACGTAGACGTTGAATGAATTGTTAGTATAGACATGCAATCGCAATCGTTCGATGTTTAACTTTAATCAATGAAAGAGAATGCGTTTTGATCATTCTCTTGAGCTCTCGATTTTTCATGTGAATAGATGAATGACTTGATATCAAGTAAAGAAGATGAGTTCAAGTCTTCTCAGTATATCAGCATGATCAACGAGTCACTACTTCTTCGAGCACTGTAATCATGTCTCTCAATACTTGAAACAACTATTCTACCTGATATCTTTTCATCAATTACTTGATGATACTGTCGATGTGATGAAGATGTTTTGATATCAACGCAGTCAACGAGTTGCAAATTCTTCGATCACTTGTAGTCACAACTTGCAAACTCTTCACCTGAATTGTTTTTTTCACTAGTAGTATCTTTTCATTTCTTACTGACATCGACATGTTATTAATCTTCTTCATAGATCGATTGTGACTGTTAGAAAAGATGTTGTCGCATGAGTGAAAACTCTGCATGATGACTTTTCTGATCATGCAACGTTCTAACATTGTTTGAACTGCGTCGAATTGAGATCTCTTGACTCTTTTGACTTCTATTCAAACACAGAATAGAATCAAAAGATTTGTAGTTGACATCATGTACAGATGAATCTCGTTGTCAGTCTTCAACTTGATAATGCTTGACAAACTTTTTATAGTTGATTAATCTTCTCAAGTTATTGAGAACTTCTTAATAATTAGCTTTATCATAATATATATTTATACTGTGTCTGTTTAGAATATTATATTATCATATCACTCTTATAAATTTCATATATTTATTTAGTAAATTGAGTTTTAACAGTTTTAATTATTTCAAACTCTTCTTAAAAATGATGATCTGATATTCAAGCATGATAATAGAAACATAATCATAATAAAGTTGAAGCAATGATGCTTTGACTTCATGAAACATCATAATTGAAAATGAACATTACATAATGAAATTTGAAAATAAAGATGCAAAAGATGAACTCTTTCTTGATATTAATAAATAGTTGATTTGAGTGATTCTTTAATGTAATGAACTATGAAAGAAACAGAAGTTAACAGCTCTTCATTCAGAGATAAAGAATTTGCAAGTCATCAAAACAATGAAGAAAAGTCATATAATTACTTTTTAAGACTTCACTGCAAACTTAAGTAATTTATGCTTCATCATCTTCATAGTATTAATGATGATAAAATGAAATCTTCATGAAATTATTTTGCAAAAGTGAAAATTCTCAATGTTTCTGAAGAAGTATCATGACAAAATCATAAAAGAACATCAAAAGTGAATTCATGATATTGAAATTTTATTGTAATTGTAATTGTAATTTTTTTTATTTCTTCATTAAGTGCATGCAGTCTATGACTATGACATTGTTTAAACGTTGTATGTATGCTAAGTTACATGTAATCTGATTAAAGTCGCTGCTTTATATCTTTTCATTGATCAATCACATCAATAGTTTGCATATACAAATGCTTTTAATTGTAATTGTAATTCATACACTTTTGTGACATTGATTTAAATTCAATTCATGAGAGAAACTATGCTATGTATATTGAATGAACAAAACTTTTTGAAAAAGAAAATCGCTCATTGACTACACAGCGACTTCACGTTCTTGAAACAATGAGTATTAAGATTATGTACTCAATAATGAATTTATAGCTTTTATTCAGTGTGTGATGCTTGAGTAAACTCTTAATGAGTGTCTGTGCTGTTTATTGTAATGCATCGTTCTTGCTTTGCTCTTCATTGATGATATTTTATACAATAATGTTTCGATTTTCGATTCTTGATCATGAAGATGAAAGATAATTTCTTTGCACTCGTGATGCTCATGATTATAATGTTGAAAACTATGTTCTTTTGCTTGATGATTATCATTCATCAAGCAAAGAAATATGTAGTGAAATAAAGATGTACATGATGAGAAGATAAAGTATGATTGTATTGAATAATTCTATTCTGCTCTTGACTTGTGTCATGTAAACGTTGAATAAATTGTTGATATAAACATGCAATTGCAGTTGTTTAATGCTTAGCTTTAATCAATAGTAAAGAATGCATTCTGATTGTTCTCATGCACTCTTGATTTTTCATGTAGATAGATGTATGACTTGATGTCAAGTAAAGAATGTAAGCTCAAGTTTTCTCAGTATATCAGCATGATTGACGAGTCACTACTTCTTCAGACATATGTAGTCATGAACTCAAGACTCATCATCTGAATCAACTTTTCTATCTAATATCTTTTCATTAATTACTTGATGACATTGTTGATGTAATAAAGACATTTTAATATTGACACAGTCAACGAGTCATGAATTCTTCAATCACTTATAATCACAACTCTCAGACTTATTATTTAAGTTGACTATTTTACTAGTAGTATCTTTTTATCTTTTACTGACATCAACATGTCATTAATCTTCTTTATAAATTAATTGTGACTGTTAGAAGAAATGTTGTTACGTAGATGAAAACTTTGCACAACAGCTTTTCTGATCATGCAATGTTTTAACATCATTTAAACTGCGTCAAATTGAAATCTCTTGACTTTTCTGACTTTTATTCAAACACAGAATAAAATTAAAAAATTCATAGTCAACATCATGTACAGATGAATCTTGTTGTCAATCATTGAAATTTTATTTCAAAATACTTTATAATATTTTGAAAATAATAAGAAAAAATTTTTATATTGCATAATGTATCTTAAAAGTAAATCAAAGAAACTATAATCTGATTATAAAGAAACAATGTTTGCTTTTAAACAAATATAATGAATGATTGATATTACTTTGAAAACATTGCAAGATATATAACAAGCAAGACTTTCAATATTTAACATAACATCATTGACATGATGCTTGCGCTTCATTCTGATTGTCAGAGACAAATGATGAGTGTCATTGATGTGACATCAGCAAGTAAGTGAGAAGTGAGTATCACTATTTTGCAGAAGAATTCAATCAAGATGAAGAATATACATGAGAAATTGAACAAGCTGCGAGTACTTTATGAGCTCAATGAACGTAGAAACAATGAACTGATGCTTTGAGAAAAGATGAGAAGATTGACAGAGATGATAAAAAAGCTGATACATCAACGTGTCACTGCATTGACTGTCAATCAATGCATGAAGAATCAGCTGAAGAGATTGAAAAAGATAATGAGCAGACTTGAAAAGAAGTTCACGAAGAAGAAGAAATGCATTGACAACTGAGCGAAGAAAGCAAATGAGAAGTTGACAATGTCATTTGAAAGTCATCTTGTTCTCAGCGTTGACGTTGCATCGTCAGTGCAAAATCATTGCAAGAAATTCAAGATTAAGATTTTCATTAAAAAGAAAGAGAAGATCAAGAGAATCATGATGATAACAACAGAAAATATAGTGAAATGAGCGAAAGAAATTAATGTTGACAAGACACTATTGACGTGCAAGAACATAGAAACTATGAAAAAATAATCAAATTTACTGATATTTTGAATCAAGATCAAAGACAGTAAGAAAATACTGAAGAAAAACGATTTTTGAATCAAAGAAATTTCATTAAACATAAGTCTGTGTGAAGTTAGTTTTAAAGTAGTGATACATGAAATTAGAATTGAAGAAATGTTTAAAGACATAAAGAAGAAAAGAGTGAAAGCACTCATCAAGATCAACAAAGATATATATTCAAAGATGATGATTGAGAAAGTTGAGTAACTCACAAAGAATAGTAAACAGAAGAGATATATTTTACTGATGATACATGTAGTCAGCGCTGAGATGATAAACAAGCTAATTAATGAAAGAATATGTCATGAGATCAACATAAAAATCACGCAGTTCTATGATTTAAATTGTAGAACATATCAATGTTTAAAGTGTCAAGACTATGATCATAAAATATAAAAATGCAAAAACAAGCTAAAATGCATTTATTGCATGCTAAATCATTGCTTAAAGCATTGTTCTTACAAATAGATTCAAGACATGTGAAAATGTGAAATGTGTTGAGATATATACAAAGTCTTTGACTCTCAATGTCATAAACAACAGATTGAAAAAGAGAGAATAAAAAGAGTCATGAAACACAGATCTCTATATCACGTTGTACAAAAGCAGAGAGAACTCAAAGCAATGATGTCAAAGATGTTCACAGAAACATTTATGAGTCTGAAATCGCTGATAAACAATGACTTGAAGAGAAAACAGAAACGCTCAACAAATGAAAGTCATCTGCTCAACGCAATCATCACATTCAAAAACATTATATTAAATCATTTAGTCAAGAAGTTAAAAATAAATAAGTTGAAATCAACATTAATTACATTAATTTCAGTATCATCTTCTTTTGAAGATCTTATAAGAAAAGCAGAAACATTGCAAATGCTCAAGAAAACATCAAACAGCTTTAAATGTGAACTTTAATGTTTCAGCAAAAGAAGCTTCAAATACTACAGTACAACGTTCACAAGTTCAGAAAAAAAATGATGATAGCACTACTACATGAGAAAAAGATAAAGAATTATAACATTTTGATTCTTCAAGAACTTTGATGATTTGATGAGAATTTCAGAGCGTACTGCTCAGTAACTGTTGACTTCACACTGAAAAATAATGAAGATAAAATCTGTTTTTACATAAACAAGAGAATTGACAGCAACATCTGATATTCAACATGACACTTCAAAGATTTAAACATGATTATGTTACAGATATTAACAGATGATACACAGATGATTCAGAAAGTTATACACATTCACAAAGCATACAATTTGTCACTCAGAAATCACAAAATCATTTATGAAAAAGAAAGTCTTTCAAACATTGAAAAGATGTTACATATGTTGAAAGAATGCATTCTTGTAGAAGACTTCAATCTGCATCATTTCACATAAGAAGAATCATTCTACTTAAAACAGCATTTATTGTCAAATGATTTAATTGAAATGATCATAAATATCAATGCATTGTTGATGCTATTTTAAGACATGATTACGAGAAATTATGAAAAATCTCAAATGACAATAAATTTGATCTTCACGACAAATGACATTATGAATCAATTAATACGATGTGAAATCAACAAAGAAATGAAAAACTTCTCAGATCATTTATTAGTACAGACACTTATAAATTTCAAAGTCTGCAAAAAGTCAGTGTGAAAATCACGTTGCAATTGAAAGACAATGAATGAAGAGAAATTTATTAATACTTTAAAAGAACAAATGTTGAAATCATTGTTGAATCATGAGATGAAACGTTGATGCATAAATGAGTACATTAAGCAACTGCTGAATGCACTGAAGAAAATCATCAAGATTTTCACTCTTTGAGCGAGATCACATAAAATAATCAAAGCAGAATAAATGAAGAAGTGTACAAAGATCATCAAGAGTGTATAATGAATAAGAAGAAGTTGTTGAATCATCAATGACTGAACAGAGTACATTCAAGCATGTGACAAGAAGAGCAAGATCATCAGAAAACAGAAACGCAGTAAATATCAAAAGATCATGCAGAATGTTGAACAATTCTCAAGAAAACTGTTCAAAACTGCGAAATGAGCAGTTGCAGACACATTGACTCAAGCAACAATTTTTTTTCTGATCAAGTTAAAATGCTTCAACATCGTTACAACAATGCAGAATAAGATGAAGATGATGTTTCAGACTCACTTTTCATCATCTTCAGAAATTCTCATGCTGAACACAGAAAACTTCAAGTACTCATTCTTGATTAAGAATGACATTTCGCTGATGCATTGCAAGATTAAAAGAATCATTTACAAAATGACATAATAATAATAATAATAATAAATTTATACATTCTTGTGACATTGATTAAATTGACTCATGAGAGACTTTATGCTATGTGTGTCGAGTGAACAAAACTTTCTGAGGTAGAAAATCACTCACTATTTATACAACTGCTTCACGCAGCTGAAACAACAAGATTAAAACTATGTATCAAATTTGTTCGCGTTGATTGCACGTTAAAGAATGAGTGTTCTAATCACTTTAAATTGCTTCAGAAGCTTTGTTTTCATCATCATTCTCACTGCTGCTCTGAAATCTTTCATGATCGTGATGATTATTTGATAGTTTAAGAAGTCAACATTGCATAGCATTCTTAATTGCAGATGCGTTCAGTTCAAGCAATGCATAAGTACATGCTTCGCTGTCTGATGACTTTGTTCGCAGTCGCATCGCGAGCTATTTATGCTCAAAACATTTCTCAAGTGCAGATAAACATTAAGATCTATGCGTTTAATTCTGATGTAAGTTGCAAGAGTGCTTTCAATCTTCTGAAAATCATCATGCATCTTTATCATTTTGTTGAATAAATGAGATCTTTGTGCTGAGATTGCATTAACGTCTGTGATGCATTTCTTGTATTTTTCTCATTGTTGCTTTCATTAATCTTTGTGATATAATGCTATTGCAACATTATTGCTTGTTAAGATCATCATAGAGAGATTGAATTATCTGCTTCTAGACTGCATTCTTACATTTTCTTGAATAAATGTGTTCAGAAGCACTATTTTCTTGATGACAAAAGAGCGAGAAGTGAGACGATTAATTTTCGTCAGTTGAGTGTGTATGAGTTTGCATGCTCATTTAATCTCTTGCGTTCTGTTGTTGACTTGACTGCGTAATGTGACTTTGTTCTGCAGCATGTTTAAATGAACATGTAGCGAACTTATATACATTTTGATCTTTAACGTTTTGATGTTTACTCTTTTGAACATTTTCACAACGTGATGTAAAGTCTGATTCTACAAAGTTTTTAGTCTGTGTTTCTTGTCTGACAGTTCTTTCTCTTTGTCACGCTGATGTCAAACTGATGCTTTGAATGCTATTTCTGATCTCATTACAGCTGAGTACATTTGTCTCACTTTTGTGAAGATTGCTTCTCATGTAAAGACTTTTAGATGACTAAGCGCAAGCATTCTTGTGATGTGACTCACTTCTATCTATCAAAGATGCGCATCTCATTGCAGTTTTGTGTTCAGTTGAATCTTTAAAACTCGCACGTCTGACTTCAACTTAATCATTAAGCTTTCTATTTGTATGCTAGTCATCATGTCAAATTTTCTCAATTTTCTAGTGAAATGTGTGAGCTTGTATTTTTCTGATGCGAACGTTGCATCATGAGTTTAAGCTCACTTCATGCAAACATCATGTGTCTTGCTCAATGTTTTGCAAATTTCTTCAATGAATCTGTCATAGACTAGAATGTTGATGTCATTTATGAAGCTGAGCACTTCGATTTTGATTTTCAGTGCTTCACATTTTTCAATTAAACTTGCATTGAAAAATAGAAAGAGAATTGATGAAATGAGAAATTCTTAAGATATGTCTGCATTTATCTTGTGCATAGTACTCATTTGCTCATTGAATATTAGTGACATCTCTCTGTTCTTTAGAAAGCTGCATGCTCATTCAACTATGTAGTTAAATGTTCTTCTCATTTTCAGTGTATGCAGCAGTCTGATGTGCAAGACTTGATCAAATGCTTCAATGATGTTTAGACTTAGCATGAAGATTACGTACTTAATTTAGGTCAAAATCGACGGCGAAACGAGAGTTCATCAACGCAGAAGAAAGAATCATCAATTCAGACAGTACTTTGATTGATAAATCGAAGAGCAAACTCACACGAAAAGAACAAGTCGTCAAGCGACTTTAGAACAACACAGAAGACTGCATATGAACGCAAAAATCGAAATCGAACTCTTTTGCGCTCAAAGATTGCGCAGAGAACAACGTTGTTTCAGAGAAGTAGAGTGTTTCTTATCAAATCACTATCTGTTTTACCTTTTCTTGATGTGCAAGACAATAAGTCGAGATCAGTCGTTACTATTCTGAGCGAGGTAACGCGACTACTTTGATACCTGAAATATAAAGCAATTGCGTCAAGCATTTTCTATCAAAAAGAGTAATCTAGATTCTTGCAGACTAGATTTATATCATTTTCGTCTGACATAAGTCAATAATAGAAGACGATCTATTGCAGGTTTCGAAATAGAAATTGAGAAATCTCTACACTAGAGTTATTGCCTACGTGAAACGCTCTGAGTAAGAGGTTAAAGAGATATTTAAGTGATGTCAAGTGAATTTTCTAGAAGCTCGAAGCTCGAAACTCGAAAAAACTCTCTATGAAAAGAAATATAAAGAGTCGCTTTATGCACTCTTTCTCGCCCCGTTTCGCGAATAGTAACGCGAAACTCAGTAGAAGCAATAGCTCAGCGTCAGAACTCAAAACGTCGACGATAGAAATCAAAAAGTCAACGATAGAGATTGAAATAAATCTATGAAACGAACTTAGCATGAGTTCGTCAACAAGCAAACAACTGCAGAACGACATTGTCGATTTATTTCGCAGTCAACAAAAATCGCTCACACCAGTAAATAGAAAAACGCAATACATGTTTAGTTCACTCGATGCATTGATGCTAAATTCACATGCAAACGCGCATAACGACAAGAATACAATCAATCTGCGAAATGTGAACTCGCAGCAAAAAGAGCAAACACGAGCGATTGTGAAATTCAAAGGAATGAAAAAGCGAAAAGCGATGAAAAGTTCGCAAAAAGAAGCTAGCATCGAAGTTGGTACGAGCAAGTGCTACGATGTCATCTCTAAAGAGATGCAGATAAAGAGACTGCGCGAAAGAATTGAATTCGCAGTCAATCAGCTAAGACAAGCAATATCAGAACAGAAAGAGACTATAAGTCATAGCTTAATTTACATTCGAAGAGCATGCGACGAAAGCATAGAAAATTCGATTCAGAAGCAAATAGATCGACTTCAAAGTCAAACAAACAACAAACTGAAGATCATTCTACAATTGGTTCAACAAAATGCTGAAGACATCAAAAAGAAAATCAATGCAAAGCAAATGACAGAGAATTCGCAAACCTTGCAGAAGACGCAGGTTTCGCAAACGTCGCAAGTCATGCAAAATTCGCAAAAACCAACGCAGAAGCTCACATATGCGCAAAAAGCAGCTCAAGTCACAGATGCAAATGCAAATGCAAACACAAATGCAAATGCGAATGCAAATGCAGGCGAATGAAACCTGGTTACCAAGAAATTCTCGCCAAAATCACAAGAAATACCGTATCGCGAAAGAAGACTCATTGTCAATCCCAAAAATGAGAACTGAACGTTGAAGACGATGAAAATGCGAGATTCGATGAATAACGCATTGAAAAAGGCGAAAATCGATCTAAGAGTCGTCACGATAGTCAAAACGCTAAAGAAAAACAACATTGCTTTGACGATCTCGAAAAAATACATCGCAGACGTCTTACTAGCGCAAAGAGCAATATGAAAGCATGTTTTTGATGTTAAAAGCATTAAGAAAGATGAGAAATGACACAAAATAGTC